>ERZ779888.2967-NODE-2967-length-13134-cov-8.532610_pt1 | contig 13134 bp, 14 predicted proteins | sample MGYA00511245_ERZ779888 | MGnify/ENA primary metagenome ERZ779888 (study PRJEB29588, sample SAMEA2155255) | human gut metagenome | biome: human gut; feature: human-associated habitat; material: faeces | place: Denmark | collected 2008/2010 ... | reverse complement strand
GTTTGTCTGTATAAACAGTAGATGATGAGCCTAAAAAACTATCTTTATCTTTATTATCTATTTTTTTAGCAAGTTTTTCAGCTGTTATATATTCCATTGGGTTATTTTCTGGTATATTTACGTTTCTATTCTTTTTACTACTTTTTTCATTTTAACTCCTTAATCATTTATAACACTTAGTCTTATTATTTCATCCATGTTATCGTCTTTTGCACATATATTTTTTTTGATTTCTTTACATTTTTCACATTTATATATTACTTTGTATGTGTCTTTATGTTTTTCTACTCCGATTGGTTTTAAGAATCCTTGACAGGTACATTTTCTATCACCAGGATTGATGTCTATGTGAACTGAGTATAAGCAATTAGGACAATGGTCTCTTGCAGTATAACCAAGTGGTTTAACTATGGTATTGCAATTTTTACAAATAAATTCTTCATCAATCATTTTGAATCTTTTATCGTCCATGTTATCACTCCTTGATATAATTTTATCACTTAATTATTAGTAAGTAAATAAAAAGAGCATTTAAGCTCTTTGATCTATATAAACGCTAAAGGGCTAGCGATTAGCGTTGTCCCTTTATAATATATTTTATGTATTTAGTTTTTATATGTTACATGTTTAGTATATGCAGTTTTATTTAGTTTTATTCTTATTTGATTTATATTTATTTATAAGCTTTTTTTAGTAGTTTTACATACTTGTTTGGTAAGTTAGATATTGCATCATTTTTTTCTTTTTCATTCATTTTGTATAATGCTTCGGCTACTGCTCCCACGATTGCACAATTAGTATCTGTGTCTGCACCCATTAGTAGTGTTTTTCGGATTGAGTCTTCAAATGAAGTTGAATGATAGATTGCGTATAGACAATTTCCTAGTGTTTCTTTACAAGTGATATTAAATCTTGTGAATGGTTCATATTTTACTAATAATTTTAGTTTGTTAAAAACTTCTTCTTTTGATAAATTGTTTCTAAAGTAATATATCAAAAGAGCAATTGTTGTAGCAGACTTTATTGCTTCTTCTGAATTATGAGATGTCATAGTTACTAATTTTGCATTTTCTATAACTTCTTTTTCAGTGTTAAATAGGTATCCCACTGGTGATATTCTCATCATTGCACCATTTCCTATTGAATCACTTCTTTCGGTTTTTTGAGCCCATTTTATTGTACCTGGTGAAAATGATGTTTTAAAATATGGTTCATGGTCTGGTTTATAGTCAATGTTTTTTAATATGTATTCTCTTAGTGTTTGTTCATAGTCTTTATTGTTTATAATAGCATCTAGTACTGCGATTGTTTCTATAGTGTCATCACTATAAAAAGAGTTTTTTAGTATCAGTTTGTCTGGATTGATACTTTTTATATTTTTTATTTGATTAAATTCATAGATACTTCCTGCTTTGTCTCCGTATATTGCTCCGAGCATAATATCATCTCCATATTGATATTATATCGTATTCGTTTATTAATTGCACGTTTTTATGTAGTTTGTTAATTATGTAATATCTTATTATCTAGTATATTTTTTCTATATCTTTTACCATTTTTTGTAAGTTTATTTTTTTCATAATTGACATTCATTTACGATTAAGTAATAAATGTATCTTACTACATTCTTAACTAATTATATCATTTTATTGGTACCTATAAAATGATTAAGAACGATGTTATTACTATTATTTGGCCATTCATTTGTTATATGTTTATTATATTGATCTAGGTTTTTGTTTCTAATTTTTATTTTTTCTGCTTAGTATTGTCTATTATATCTTGTTAATCTATAATCTTGAGCTTTTTTGTATTAGATTCTATATAACCATTTTGCGTTGTACCGCAAAATGGTCATCTATAATATTTTTATATTTCTATTTTTTCTTTTTTGCCATTTTTAAAAGTATAGTATGCTGAATCACCTATTATTCTTATATTTTTACCATCAAAGAATATAGTATCTTCTTCAGGAAATGCAATTACTACTTCATTTTTTCTAGTATAATTAACAATAAAGTCAGTATATTTTTTTGTTAATTTTTTATTTTCTTCTTCTGAATATTTAGATTTATAGTTAGTATAATGAACAAATAATGAAATACCATTTAAATAATTAAATCCGCTTGTATCTTTAATTCCAATATCGTTATTATCCATTACTTCTATAACACTAATATCTTTCCCAAATATAACTGTCCCAGCAGAACTACCATATACTATTCCATCATTTTGTATATACTCTTTTAATTTATCATAAGTATTTGTTGTTTTAATACCATTTAATAATTTATATGTGTTACCCCCACCAATATATATTAATGAATACTTATTAAAGTCTTTATTAGCAAGTTCTTCAAAAGATCTTACCATTTCAATACTTGGAATATCTATACTTGATATTTCTTCCTTTATCCATTCATAACAACTATCATATGGATGGTCTGTTTCATCCATAGCCAATGGAACATACAACACTGGCTTGTTATGTTCAATTATTTTATTTATTTCCTTGTATGTTAATATTGTTTGTTTACCGCAACCTCCACCGTTCAAAAATAATTTCATATATTTCTCCTACTTTCTATTTATAATTAATAATTTCTTTTGTTTACCTTACTTTTTTTAAGAACCTTGTTCTTTAATTATCTTGTACTTTTCTTATGTGCTTCAACACATATTTTTTTGAGTGAACTATAGTATATTCTTTTACTTTTTTAATATTTATCTCAAAACATTCCTATAAACATTATAGCTCATACTTCTTCTAAAGCTGTTCTGTGCAAGTATTGGAGTATTTAAAGTAATTGCTTCGTTTGCCGTTTTACTTGCTTTCACATAAAATTTTCCTAACTTTTTATTATTTTTTTTATATAAGCAGTAGTACGTTCAATACTTTCATTTACTATTTCATTATAATTTGAATCCTCTTTTTTTAAAGTTTGATATATATTTTCAAAGCTATCAAAGTGAAAATTCTGTATTTTCTTTACTATTTCATCATCAACTATTTTTCTATTCAACTTCATGTAATATGGAAATACACCATCTCTATATTTAACCATTGACTCATACAATTCTTTAACATTTTCACGTTGAAAGTATTTATCACCTTTAAATAATTCTTGTATTTTAGGACTAGCATTAGGGTATAAAACCAATCTTCTAGTAAAGATAAATGCATCATAGTAATCAATCTTTTTAAATAAATCTATATTATCTTTAACATTATCTAGTGTTAAAGTAGGATCAAATGTTATTAATCCTGGATTGATTCTTATTTTTCTACGGATCAATTCATCTACTACATAATCAATATCCTTTGTAGTTATTCCTTTATCAAATAATCTCAATGAATTATCATTATACGACTCCAATCCAACATACATGTACTTAACTCCTGCTTGTGAGCACAACTCTAAATAATTATTTTTAGCCAACCATATAACTGTTCTTGCTCTTGCATTAACGTGTAAATCTATTTTAATATTTCTATTAATTAATATTTTAAATAATTCTAATGCGCGTTCTACTCCTAACTCATCTCCAAAAAAATCCTCATCACAAAACGATAATTTATCAACTCCGTATATTTTTACTAATTTCTCTATTTCATCTGCTACATATGTTGGACTTTTAAATCTAAAATGAGGTTGATTCCCAACTTTTTGATATTCCTTTAGATAGCAAAATGCACAATTTGCATATCCACATCCACGTGCAGAACTAATACTATATGAATATCCTTTTTCTTTTATAAAATCAGTATATATTCTTTTTGGATGCTGAAGCTTATTTAAATCTACACATTTTATTTCATTTGATACTATTTTTTCTTCTTTATTATGATAAAATATATTTACTACATCTTTTATATCTTTATTATTTTTAACCGAATCTATTAATTGTGGAAATGATTCATCACCATCTCCTACCATTATATAATCTATTGATGGACAATTATTTAAAATATGTTCAACTGCTATTGTAGCATATGGTCCCCCAACATATACTTTGCAGTTTGGTTTTACTTTTTTTAACCAAGTTATTACCTCAAACAAATCTTTTTCTGTTGATTCATATATACTAAATCCATAAAGACTGCACTCACTATTTTTTAATAAATTAACTATTTTCTCTTTCGTGTAACCAAGTATTAAGCCATCATTGACATCTACAGTAAAACCTTTTGCTTCTGCCTCTGCTGCAAGTTGTTCAAATGCCATAGGCTCTGCACAATATGTATCTAAGAAACAATTTTTATATAAGTATTTTGCATCTATTGTTTCCAGAAATGTGTAATCTCTTCCATCATAGCCTCCAGATTTTTGATTAACTGCATAACCTATTAACATTGCATCATACTTTTTCATTTGTTGTCACCTTCTTTTTACTTTTAAAAAACATAGTAGGTAGATAACCATCATGAACAGATTCAAATTTTTCTTCAATTATATTAATTTTCTTTACTTTATTCATAAGTGCTGAATCATCTACAAAGCAATATGGATCTTTTTCTTTTAGACTACCATTCCATAAATATCTTCTGTCTATTACCCCACCTTTACACATTGAAACATATTTGCAGTTTTCGCATTCTTTTGGAATAACTTCTTCTACTATCTGATTAAGTTTATTATCTTTTAATTCTTTAATTTTATTTAAATCAACATTATCTTTTATATTACCTACAATGAAATCATCTTGAATAAGGTACGTTGATGGAGTTATATTTCCATTAGGTAAAATTCTTAAGCTATTAACCCCTGATGAATCGCTATTCTTCTTGCCAAGTATAATTGCCGATAATAGAGCATCATCTAAAGCTAGTATATCATAATTATCATTTACCCATTTTAAAAAATCAATCAATCTTTCTTTTGATAACAAAAATTGTTTTGAAAAATCATCTAGTCCATTCGTTGGTCTATAAATATTCATTCTGAGTATTGCTCCATTTTTGTTTGCAATATCGAATATACCAGTCATATTTTCTTTTGTAACGACTAAATCACTTCCTAGTGAAACAATTGTTAGCCTTTTATTATTTTTATGACATAAATCTAACATATTCATAGCCCAAGTATATGCTTTGTTTTGACCTCTAAAGTTATTGTGTTCATCTTCTTTGGCATAGTCCAAAGAAACGTCTACTTCATCAATGGCTCGTAAAAATATATTTTTTTTTATTTCATCATTTCTTATCACCTCACTGATATATCCATTTGTAGTTACTGATTGAATTATATTTGGATAACTATCTCTGACATAAGCCACAAAATTCCACCAATCATTTGACAAAGAATTCTCTCCAGTGCCATAATTGATACTGTCAATCATTTCAGCATTTTCATCTATGAAACTATACCAATATTTAGGTTCTACATCTTTTTCTATTTCTCTTTTGTTACGACTATAACAAAATTTACAATTCATGTTACAAGATGAGACGACACCCCAACCTACAATCCATTTTTTCATTTTATTCCTCCTTACACTTCAGTAATACTTTTATAGTATCTTGTTTATTATTTAATAATCTAAATGCTTCTTCTATATCATCTAAATTATATATATCTGTAATAATACTTTGTAATACATTTCTATTTTCTTTTATTATTTTTAGTTCTTCTACAAAATTACTTTGTGGATGTGGAAATGATGGCCAAATACATAAATTTTTAAAATGCCATTCATCCATTTCTAATTCAACTTTTGTTTCTTTACTTATACCATTAAAAGTAATATTTGAATAGCTATCAACTTCTTTTAATATATCTGGAACAGTATTATATGGAGTGGTAATTATTATCTTGTTACTTTCATTTAAAGCTTTCTTTATATCATTAAAATCATAGTACTTTGCATCTATTTTCTTAATGAAATCTTCTCTACTTTTGAAATTTCTTCTACCTACAATTCTTACTTCAGTATTATACTTTTTTCTTATTAAGAATGCTGATAACAATCCTATTGTTCCGTTTCCGATTACTGTATAAATACCATCATTTGAGGGATATATATGTTTTATTAAATTATTAGCTACATATAATGGCTCTACTAAAGCATAGACTAAGTCCAATTCTTTTTCATTTATGTTTATTATTGAATCATTATCAACAAATATCTTATTGGAAAAACCACTTATGTTTAGACGTTTCCATTTTTTACATTTTTCTGGATGACTTTTAATACAGTTTGCACAATTTTCACAAGGATAAGTGGTTCTAATTGTAACTAGACTGTCACTAACTTTTCCAATTATTTCATGTCCCCATTCTTCTATATTATCCATATCTATATATTTTCGATAATCTGTTCCACAAATACCGCAATATAAAACATCTACCGCTACTTTTGATTCGTCTATTCCATCATATACAACTTCAATAATCTTGTTATCTTTTTTCTTATAACTTTTTATCATTTATCTAACACCTGTTCTGAAGAGCCCCCAATCATATCTCTATTGATATTTAATTTTACTATTGGGCAAAGTGGAATTGATTTTCCTATAGTTTTATCAGTGCATCTAGGATCTTTATCAAACCAATCGTTACTACATAATTTGGCATAGCCTCTACATCCACCGTGGCAATACTTAACATTTTTACAAGTTGAACATTTTTTGGGATATTTTCCATATCTTTTATATAATTCATTATTTTTGAAGTTCTCATTTATTTCATTTAATGTATTCCTATAAATATTACCAATTGGTTCTGATTCATTGCTATAAAATACACATGGATAAATATCTCCATTACTTCTTATTAATAAGAAATCAGTATAGTTTGTTATTTTATAACATCCCCTTCCTCTACCGCCAAGATCTAATATTTGTTTAGGATCCTCATCACTATATAGATATCCTTTTTCCATTACTACTTTAGTATAAAAATTATTTTTTCTAACAAGTTTCTTGACATTATCACAATACTTTTTCCACTCTTCAGAATTTATTGTGTTGTCTTTTTGTGTAATGGCATAACCAAGTGGTGATCCTAAAAATATGGAATACACTTCTATTTTCATATCATTAAATAATATTAATAATTTTATAATATCCTCACAATTATCTTTCCATGCTACACTATTAACTCTTGTGAACATTCCTTTTTCTTTAGCATATTTTATAGTTTCTAAAGTTTTCTTATATGATTCCTTTACTCCTCTTACCCTATCATGATATTCTTCGCCACCATCTAAACTTATCATAATATTTCTTAAACCATGATCATATAAACTATCTAACTTATCTTTAGTTAGAAGAGTACCATTAGTAATCAATCTAACATTTAATTTTTTTGACACTGCATATTCTATTATCTCATTCAAATCTTTTCTTGTTGTTGGTTCTCCTCCTGTAATATGTAAATCTTGTAAACCATATTTTACCGCCTCATCAATTATTTCTTTAATTTTTGGTAAAGGTATTTCATCATTATAACTTCCAGCTTTAACACTGCAAAATTTACACTTCAAATTACATTTATTAGTTACATATAAATCTATTTCTTCTAATTTCATAAACTACTCCTTTATCAGTACTTTGTTCTTTATAACAACATCTTTTATTATATCTATAGGCACTCCATATCTATCAAAAAGATTTTTTATTTCACTATTTGATATATATTCTTTATTTTTTAGTTCTTTTTCTATTTTTAATAAATTCTTTTTTAAAATTGTTTTATATAAAATGTATTCAGAGTAAATTTCATTTAAAACAAACTCTTTTTTAGCTTCTAGTTGATGGTTATCTTTTTTATATAAATCAATTATCAAATTAATAATAATTTCATATGATTCAAAATTAATTTCTAATTGATCAGTTATATTAATAGTTCGCCTTAATATTTTTCTTAAGACATATCCCCTTCCTTTGTTTGAAAGTGTTGTGGATATGGTATCACCTACAGCTAAGCACAAGCAACGCAAATGATCTGCTATTATTCTGCATTTTTTTCTAGTTTCTTCGTTGTTTAACTTATATTCTTCTATCTGCATTTCAACAGCATTAACTATTTTATTTAATTTATCTGTTTCATAAATAGTATTCACATTTTGAATTAATGTAGCAAGCCTTTCGACTCCTGCTCCCATATCAACAGATGGAGTAGAAGATTTTTCAAGTTTATTATCTTTAAATTTGTAATCAAAAAATACGATATCCCATAACTCGACATACTTTCCACACCCACATGTTACATTACATTCATGAGAACACTTTTCTTTTCTTGTATCATAAAATATTTTTGTATTTGGACCGCATATTTTTTCAAACGAATATGGTCCTTTCCAATTTTTATTTGTAGGATATAAATGATTAGTTACTATATTTGTTTTTTTCCATGCTTCTAAAGTATCAATGTCTTTATCATGTATAGAATTACCACTAAAATATGTAACATATATCTGATCGGCTGGAATTTCTAATTTTCTTGTTAGGAATTGCCATACACTTGAAATAATGTCTTGTTTATCATATTTTCCAATAACCCAATTACCAAATGCCTCAAAAAATGTTAAAAATGAGTCTTCTCCTACTTTATCAATAGTTCCTGTTCTAATGACATTTTGAACATTAACTAACCGATTACCATCAGGGTGCTTGTATTGCCCTGATAAATAAGGAATCAACGGATACATTCCTGCTGGAGTAAATAATACTGAGTTATCAACATTTGGGACTAAAGATGAACCAGGTATTTGTGTATATTCACAGACATTGATAAAATAATTAAAAAATACTTTTTTTAATTCCTCTACTCCAATATTTTTCATGATCTATACCCCTCCATTTTTTATTTTCTTTTTAGCGTACTTAGTATTAGCTCTATCTATCAAATCTTTTCTATAACCATATGCTAAATCATCTGTTAATACTATTACCCTATCTTTATTTTTTAAAACATAATCTATAGATACTATTTCATCATTTACTTTAGCACCTATTAATATGTTTTCTAAATTCATATAACAAGCTAAATCTATGATATTGGCCCCTTTTGGCACTTCAAAAACTTCACCATTTAAATTTGGTAAATAAACATATATTTTATATGAAAATAGCTCACCTTTTACTTGAGATACAAAATCTTGATTATCTTTAAACATTACGTTTACATCTGATAAGGATTTAAACATTTGTGATTTTTTTCTCAATTCTTCTTGCATCGTATATCTAGCATCACCTTTATTTATATCCCAGTGAGCAGTTAATCCAAACAACGCTACTTTATCCATGTTAAATGTTCTTATTTGAGTTTGCACTAATCGATCATCTGGTCCAAAAACTGTTGTATGTAAACTTTGATACATATTGGTTTTTGGATTACAAATATAATCTTTAAATTTATTATTTATCGGATTATACTCTTGATGAACAATACCTAATGTATAATAGCAATTTGCCACTTCATCTACCATTATTTTAAGTGCTAGCAAATCATGTATGTCAGATAGTTTATATCCCACATTCAATTTTTTATATATACCATATATATTTTTTGTTCTTACTTTTATTTCATTTGGTATATTTTTGTTATTTAATGTAGTTTCTATTTTATATAACATTTCTTTTAGACACTCATTGCTTGATTCTTCCAATCTTAATTTCCGCTCTTCTATTTTTTTGTACATATCAGGTTTTAAATATTGTAAAGACAAATCTTCTAGTTCCGATTTTACTCTATAAGCTCCAATATAATAAGCAAGTGGGACAAATATTTCCATAGTTTCAAGTGCATTTTCTTTTTGTTTAAATTCCGATTTAAATTGTAATGTTCTCATGTTATGAAGTCTATCTGCAAGTTTAATTATAATTATTCTTACGTCTTCCGTTATACCTGTTATTATCTTTCTTGTATTAGCATAATTTTGCTCTTGTTTAGATGAGAAATTCATCTTCGATAACTTCGTCACACCATCAACTAAATTGACAACATTTCGATTAAAATTATGAGCAATATCTTCTTCAGTAACATTAGTGTCTTCTAATGTGTCATGCAAAAGTCCAGCGCATATAGTATCCCTATCAGCATGCATATCTGCCAGAATATAAGCGACATTTAGAGGATGACTTATATAAGGTTCTCCACTTTGTCTGATTTGACCATGATGTAATATATCAGCATATTCATAAGCTTTTTTTACAATTCCAACTTCTTCTGGATTATACTCCTCTAACTTATTTAACAAATCTTGTAATGTAATATTATTCACTCAAACGCCTCATACTAATAAAGTAACGGCACCAAAAAATACTATATTCGGTAACCGCTATTATCCTATTGTTAATTGAATCTAGAGAACATGAGTAACATTTATTCCTAGCACTATTTTTTTTATTAAATCCAATAATTGCATTATAGAACCTATTTTTCATGCAATCGCCTCCTTGAATTAATTAAGTTATATTTTATCATGCTTTTTTCATTTGTCAATACAATTTTAGTTAATATTCATTATGTTAATATTCATTATGTCGTTAATTAAATAAGTAATGTTTTCATATTTTTGTGCATGTTATCTTATGTATTAATATCACATCTTTTTATCATATTGATTTTTTATATACAAAAAAACACAATTAAGTGTTTATATCATATGTGTTTTAGTTTCATTACTAATTTCAATTATCTCCCCATCTTTTAAGGTTTGATATGGCAAATTGTTTTCTTGTAAGTATTTTACTACATCGTACATTAAATTAGATTCCGAATGATTTGGAGTGTCATAGTGAGGAACTGGCATAAAATCTATTAGTCATACTCCTTCCCAAATTATTTTTTTTGTGGAGTATTGATCCTTGTCTGGTGCATCTACTAAATGCATTCCGTGTAGGTCTTGTACCAATACACAAATACCAGCACTAAATCCTGCATATAAATAATTTGAATCATTGCATATACTTCTTAAATAATTATCAAACCCACTTAGTTTCATGGCTTGTCTTAATACAAAAACATTTCCACCGAGTACATAAAACGAATTATAATTTTGTAAATAAATTCTTAATTCTTCTTTTCCAAAGTATTTTCTTAAATCTAAAATTTCATATTCAAATCCTAACTTTACTAAATCATCGCATTTATCAATTATACCATTTGTTTTTCTTTCATTGTCTTCATATATCTAAGGCATTAGGAATAACTAAATTTTTTTTATTATTTTCATTCCACTTTTTTAACATTTCAACGTCATTTCCCAATCTATAAGACGATAAATATAAATTCATATAAATCAACTCCTATATAAATTAATCATATTTATTCATATTTTGTCATTTTAAATAAATTAGTTATTAATCATATAATATCTTATTATCTAGTATATCTTTTCTCATTTTTTGTAAGTTTGTTGTATTTTTCAGGTTTTACATTCATTACGATTAAATAATAAATGTATCTGAATAACTTATAATTTGTATATTTCGTTTAGTATTTAAACCTATTTTATCCATTTTATTGACGTCAATAAAATGGTCTGAAATATTATAATTGCCATTGTTTTATCATTGTTTGTCATATATTTATTATATTAATCGAGATTTTTTGTCTCTAGTTTTTTAATTTCCTTTTCTAAATCTTTTAAACTTTTGTATGGTGTTGGTAAGTTCTCTGGCATTGTTCCTCCTAATCTTTTAATGCTATTTCTTATTTCTTTTCCTACTTCATAATGAACATAGTTTGCTTTATACTCATTATCTACATTATCTCTTTTTAATTTAGCATCAGTTTGAGCAATTCTAAATATATTATCTGCTAGTTCTTCGCTACCCATGTTATCTAATATATCTTCTCTATATCTTAGTTTCTTTCTTTTAAAAATATCGTCTGCTGTTTCACCATTATAAAGACCCTTATATCCTGCATTATGAAATCTAGCTAAATCTTTTACTCCACTTTTAACTGCTGTTTTATTTAAATTATAATTTCCTTTTCTTGCTTGATTTCTCCGATATAATCTTTTTTCATCTTCAGTAAGTTCATTATACTCTTTTTCAGATAGTTCTTGTTTTCTTGTTTGAATGGCAAAATAGGTTTGAGCGAGTGCTATTACTTCTTTTCTTGAATCACCATTTTGTGCAATTAGATAGCATGCATATCTTGTTAGTCTATAATCTTTAGTTATTCTTTTGGTATTTGAACCTATATCAACCATTTTGCCGACATTGGCAAAATGGTCATCAACCTTAATGTTTGAGTTCTTACATGCAATTTTTGCTTTATTAATGACATTTTCAAATCTTCTCCATTGTGTATATTCTAATATATTTTGTAATTCTCTAGCATACCAATACTCATTACCATTATTATCAATATGTTTAATATCTTCGAAAACTTTTTTTGTATATTCTTTTATTTCATTCATTTTATCATCTTCCTTTCTATCTACAACAAGTCTCTATTTTTAATTTATTATTTTTTATTTTAAACATAATACTTCCATTTCGATCAGTTCTATACATTTTAGACTTTTCTAAATTGTTTAATACTTCTTTATTAGGATGATTATATCTGTTATTTTTTCCAACACTAATTATTGAATATTTTGGTTTTATTTTATCTATAAACTCTTTACTAGAACTTGTTCTAGAACCATGATGGCCAACTTTTAAAACATCTACATCATCCCATAAACGTTCTTCTTCATTTTCAATTTCAGCATCACCCATAAATAAAAATTTATTTTCTCCATGAGTAACTTCAATAACTATAGAGGTCAAATTTAAATCATCACTTTGCTCATCAGCCGACATCACTTCACAAGTAGCAGAACCTAACTGAAATTTGTCACCAACTTTTGGTGAAACAATCTTTAAATTCTTGTTGTTAGCAGATTTTATTACTGATTTGTATGTTGCCGAAGTATACTGCTTAGATGGCATATAAAAATTTTTAATTTCAAAATTATCAATAATGTCATCCAATCCGCCAATATGATCCTCATGAGCATGAGTTCCAACTAAGTAATCAATTGTTGTTATTCCCATTTCTTGTAGTTCTTTAACAATAAGCTTTCCATCAGCATTATTTCCTGCATCTATAAGCATATTCTTTCCATTACAACTTACTAAAATAGAATCTGCTTGTCCAACATCAAAAACATATACATCCAAGTCTTTTG
>ERZ779888.2963-NODE-2963-length-13148-cov-5.301993_pt1 | contig 13148 bp, 10 predicted proteins | sample MGYA00511245_ERZ779888 | MGnify/ENA primary metagenome ERZ779888 (study PRJEB29588, sample SAMEA2155255) | human gut metagenome | biome: human gut; feature: human-associated habitat; material: faeces | place: Denmark | collected 2008/2010 ... | reverse complement strand
TCGCTGGGCGGCGTGGCTGCCACGTATTTGGCGGTCTCCGATCCGTTGACCGCCGCCCTGTCCGCGTCTCTGCTGTACAACCGCGCGGGAGAGGTGGCCGATACAACTTCGCACGGACCGGGCTCGTTCCAAGTTGCGTTCCTTGACGCGCTGTGGAATGTGACCGCCGAACAGGTGGCGAAATCCGAGATTTTGGTGCAGTAGTTTCAGTTCCCTCTGATGAGGGAGCTCATAACAGTTTTTTCCAATAAGACTTCCACAAGAAACAACAAAAGCAGGAATAATAATGAGTAATGAATACCCATACGCCTCCATGCGCGACAGCTTCGACCTGTCCGCGTACTTCGTGGTGGGGCCGGAGGACTGCAAAGGCCGTCCGCTGACCGACGTGGTGGATCAGGCTCTGCACGGCGGCGCAACCTTCATCCAACTGCGCGCCAAGGAGGCCGATGCCTCTGAGCTGACCGACATGGCTCGCGACATCGCGCAGATCATCGAGGACAATGAGAAGTCCGATTCCGTGGCCTTTGTGATCGACGACCGTGCCGACGTGGTGTGGCAGGCCCGCCGCAAGGGCATCAAGGTGGACGGTGTGCACATCGGCCAGACCGACATGGAGCCGCGCGAAGCCCGCGCCCTGCTCGGCGACGAGGCCATCGTGGGTCTGTCGGCTGAGACCGAAAGCCTCGTTCGGCTCATCAACGAGCTGCCCGACGGCTGCATCGACTACATTGGCGCCGGTCCTCTGCACGTCTCCACCACCAAGCCCGAGGCTTCCGTGGGCGGCAACGACGGCTCCGGCAAGACGCTGGACGCCGCCCAGATCAACACCATCTGCGTTGCCAGCGAATTCCCGGTGGTCGTGGGCGGCGGCGTGACCGCAGCCGATATGGCCATGCTCGCCGGCACCAAGGCTGCTGGCTGGTTCGTGGTCTCCGCCATCGCGGGTGCCGAGAACCCGGAAGAGGCCGCGCGCACCATGGTCGAAGGCTGGAAGGCCGTCCGCGGCGACAAGAAGCACGGCTACGCTCCGCGCGTCGTAACCCACACCCCCGCTACTGATACTCAGGCTGCTCAGGAAGGGGCCGCGAAGCCCGGTTCCGAGGCCACTGAGAAGAAGTTCACCAACGCCAAGGACGCCAAGGATGCCCAGAAGCTTGCCAAGCAGCAGCGCGTGGACATCGCCGCCCGTGGTTCCAAGCAGCGCGACAAGGCGCACATCCGCAAGACCAAGTCCGTACCGTTCACCTATCAGTATGGTTCCTACGACCTGGAAGTGCCGTACACCGAAATCAAGCTGAGCGACACGCCCGGCGTGGGCCCGAACCCGCCGTTCCACGACTACAACACCGAAGGCCCCAAGTGCGACCCGAAGGAAGGCTTGAAGCCCCTGCGTCTCGACTGGATCCGCGACCGCGGCGACATCGAAGACTACGAGGGCCGCCACCGCAACCTTGAGGACGATGGCAAGCGCGCCATCAAGCGCGGCCGCGCCACCAAGGAATGGCGTGGACGCAAGCATGAGCCGATGCGTGCCAAGGACCACCCGATCACCCAGATGTGGTACGCCCGCCACGGCATCATCACCCCGGAGATGCAGTACGTGGCCACCCGCGAGAACTGCAATGTGGAGCTCGTGCGCTCCGAGCTGGCCGCCGGCCGCGCGGTGATGCCCTGCAACATCAACCACCCCGAGGCCGAGCCGATGATTATCGGATCCGCCTTCCTGACCAAGCTCAACGCCAACATGGGCAACTCGGCCGTCACCTCCTCCATCGACGAGGAAGTGGAGAAGCTGACGTGGGCCACCAAGTGGGGCGCCGATACCGTGATGGACCTGTCCACCGGTAACGACATCCACACCACCCGTGAGTGGATTCTTCGCAACTCCCCCGTGCCGATCGGCACCGTGCCGATGTACCAGGCCCTCGAAAAGGTCGAGGATGATGCCTCCAAGCTGAGCTGGGAACTGTTCCGCGACACCGTGATCGAACAGTGCGAGCAAGGTGTGGATTACATGACCATCCACGCCGGCGTGCTGCTGCGTTACGTGCCGCTGACCGCCAACCGCGTGACCGGCATCGTCTCCCGCGGTGGCTCCATCATGGCCGACTGGTGCCTGCGCCACCACCAGGAGAGCTTCCTGTACACGCACTTCGACGAGCTGTGCGACATCTTCGCCAAGTACGACGTGGCGTTCTCTCTGGGCGATGGCCTGCGCCCCGGCTCCCTAGCCGACGCGAACGACGCCGCGCAGCTTTCCGAGCTCATGACTCTGGGCGAGCTGACCGAGCGCGCCTGGGCCAAGGACGTGCAGGTGATGATCGAGGGCCCGGGCCACGTGCCGTTCGACACCGTACGCATGAACATCGAGCTGGAGAAGGCCGTGTGCCACAACGCCCCGTTCTACACCCTCGGACCGCTGACCACCGATACCGCTCCGGGTTACGATCACATCACCTCCGCTATCGGCGCCACCGAGATCGGTCGTTACGGCACCGCTATGCTGTGCTACGTGACCCCGAAGGAACACCTCGGCCTGCCGAACAAGGATGATGTGAAGCAGGGCGTGATTGCCTACAAGATCGCCTGCCACGCCGCAGACATCGCCAAGCACCACCCGCACGCGATGGATCGCGACAATGCGATTTCCAAGGCTCGCTTCGAGTTCCGTTGGCTCGACCAGTTCAATCTGTCCTACGATCCGGACACCGCCATCGCCTTCCACGACGATACCCTGCCCGCCGAGCCGGCCAAGATGGCGCACTTCTGCTCGATGTGCGGCCCGAAGTTCTGCTCGATGGCCATCTCCCAGAACATCCGCAAGGCATTCGGTGGCGAGGCCGCTCAGCAGCAAATCGTGAAGGAGGCTGCTGCAGGCATCGACTCCGAGGCACTGGCTACGGCCAAGGCCAATGTCGATAACGGCGTGGTGTCCGCCAACGTGCTCAGCCCCGAAGAAATCCTCGCCGGCATGGATGCGATGAGCGAAAAGTACACCGCCCAGGGCGGCAAGCTCTACTCCACCGCCCAGGAGTAAACCTCTCTGGCTCCCCTCTCTGAGGGGAGCCAATTATTATGCCCGGTGGTGTCTTAATTCGGGACGACGCTCGACTCGCTCGAAGGCGGTGCCGAAGTGTGCGCCATCTGGACCGAGGCCGTCGGAAGTCTCCAGGACCACGCCTTCGTTGAGCGCACGGCGCACGATGCCCACACGGGGCTTCAACGGCCACACATCATGCGGCACTTTGCGATAGAAATCCGTACCGACGAGCAACACGTCGCCCACATCGAACACTTCCTGACGCGGAAATGTGAGCTGTGTGGTGTGTCCGTTAGGCATTACGCCAAAATATGCGGTGCGTTCCGGTGATGCGCACCAAGACGCCGTCACGGCGCAGTACATCGTTATCAGCCATGCCTCCTCCCGAACATTTCATGAATCAATCGCAATCAGCAAACCTTCCCCGTCTCACCACAGGAGCGGCAAAACATCAAGGAAAACCGCTCCGAAAAACATCATGGGCCCCACTTAGAATGAACACTATGGCACAAATTGCAACATCTACACTTCCCGCTGTTCTCGCGATCTCCGGCTCCGACTCGTCCGGCGGTGCCGGCATGCAGGCCGATCTGAAGACCATGCTGGCCTGCGGCGTGTTCGGCATGAGCGCCATCACCGCGCTCACCGCACAGAACACCACCGGCGTGCGTTCCATTCAGGACACCAAACCGGACATTCTCGCCGACCAGATCAACATGGTGTTTGAGGATATTCCGCCGGTCGCGGTGAAAATCGGCATGGTGTCTGCCACTGACATCATCGACGTCATCGCTGAACGACTCACCTTCCATCACGCCACGAACATCGTGCTCGACCCGGTTATGGTGGCCACTTCCGGTGCCAATCTCATCAGTGACGATGCCATTGCGGCCTTGACCGGCAAGCTGTTCCCGATGGCCACGGTCGTGACTCCGAACATTCCCGAGGCCGAAGTGCTGACCGATACGCTGATTCGCGATCAGGAGGATATGGAGGCCGCCGCCCACCGCCTCGTGGAGCGTTATGGCTGTGCCGCGCTGGTCAAGGGTGGTCATGGCACCGAGGATGCCAACGATGTGCTTGCCGAGACGGATGGAACCGTGACCTGGTTTGATGGCGCGCGTATCAATAATCCGAACACGCACGGCACCGGATGCACGCTGAGCTCCGCCATCGCCTCGTATCTGGCGCTTGGCGACACATTGCCCAAGGCCATCAAGCATGCGAAGAAGTATCTGACCGGTGCACTGAAGGCCCAGCTGAATCTTGGCCACGGCTCCGGCCCGATGGATCATTTCTGGAAGTATCGCTGAGTCCTACTGGCTCTCCTCTCTGAGGGGAGCCAAGTAATAAAAGGAGAATTATGATTATTGACCGTAATGCCGTTACTCAGGAAGTGCCGATCGACCCGGAAACCGGCAAACCGTACCTCAATACCGTGGCCGCCATTCAGGTGTCGGCCAATGGCGTGGGCTCCGAGGTTTCGCCATACGTGGCTCAGGCCGTCGAGGTGATTCGCGAATCCGGCCTGCCGCAGGAAACCAACGCCCTGTTCACCAACGTGGAAGGCGATCTGGACGACGTGCTCAAGGTGGCCGGTGAGGCCGCCAAGAAGCTCGCCGAGCAGGGCTACCGCACTTCTCTGGTGCTGCACATGGATATCCGCCCCGGCTTCACCGGCCAGCTGACCGAAAAGCCCAAGCTGGTGGATGAGATCCTCGCCGACAAGCAGGCGAAGTAGCAAAGCATCGCTTCCACCAGCAAGGGCATGCTTTGTTATTACACGTTTCATGGGGCGGTAGCTCACCCATGGGGTGGTAAAACCCTCATGGGGCGGTAGTCGAAAACGGCTCTATTCTGCGGAAAGGCATAATCCGCTAACCGCCCCATGGGCCAAATACCGCCCCATGAGTGTTTTACCGCCCCATGGGAATCACGGTTCTGCCTTCTTTCGACGGGGTAAGAGCGTAAGTGGGGCATATATAGGAGCGTCACAACCTCTGTTATCGTTCACGATGTGACCGCAACGCGGCGTGCCACAAAATCGAACCTATAGTTAAGCCCCATGTAGTGAGCTATCTCACAACGATTGGCTCGCTACGTAGAATTCAAGACTTGGATCGCAAACGTCGTTCATCCCACACAATGGGAGGGCGAACGGAACACACAGTCCAATCAAGAGTTCGCTCGCCGCAACACCATTGAGCAGTTGCACGCGGGCAGGTTTGCAAGAAGAGGGCTCAAATATGACTGCTGCTGAACAGCAGATTTCCGGCAATCCCGCGGCTATGGAAAACGCACAAGCACGTACCACCGTGACGGATCAAGCCAAGGTTCAGGATATTATCTCGCGCATGGATCGCGCACATGAAACCCCGATGTTCCATCGCATCGTGACGCTGGTCGCCGCTGGCATGCTGATGGACAGCATCGACGTATATATTGGCAGCGCCGTCGCCTCCAGCACGTTGGCTACCCGCTGGTCCACCGTTGCGCAAAATTCCACCTTTATGTCCGCGGGCTTCCTGGGTCTGCTGGTCGGTTCGCTGCTGGCCGGCTTCGTCGGTGACCTGAAGGGCCGCCGCGTGGCTTACCAAATCAACCTGCTGCTGTTTGGCGGCTTCACCTTCCTCGGCGCATTCGCCCCGAACATGGCTGTGCTGTCCCTGTGCCGTCTGGGTGCCGGCCTGGGCCTCGGCGCTGAAATCGTCACCGGCTTCGCCATGGTCAACGAGTTCGCACCGATGAACCGCCGTGGCCACTGGTGCGCGATTGTCTCGCTCGTGGCCAACTGCGGTGTGCCAATCGCTATGCTGCTGTGTGCATGGATCATCCCCCGCTGGTCCTGGCGTCCGCTGTTCGTGGCCATCGGCCTGGTGGCCGCCATCATCTGGTGGCTGCGCCGCGACATCCCCGAATCCCCGCGTTGGCTCGCCGTGCGCGGCCGTTACGATGAGGCCGACGCCATCGTCAAGCAGCTTGAGGCCAACGGTTCCGAACCGATCGACGCAGCCGCCAAGGCCGACACCAGCGACACCCGCAACGCCGGAGGCCGTTCGCTCGGCATCTGCCTGCTTGTGGCTGTGTTTGCTGTGGCCGCCACGAACGTGTGCTCCTACGCCTTCACTTCTTGGGTTCCGACGATTCTGGTCAAGCGTGGTATTAACCTGTCCAGCTCGCTGCTCACCTCCACGGTGATGATGCTCGGTGCCCCGGTCGGCTGCCTGATTGGCTCTCTGCTTATCGACCGTATCGGCCGCAAGCGCACGATTGTGCCGGCCTTCCTGTTCACTGGCGTGTTCGGTTTGATGTATGCCTTCCAGACCTCTACCGTGAGCGCAATTATCGTTGGCTTCCTGCTCATGATGTGCCTGTACGTGCTTATGGCTTCCGTGGTGGCTGTGTACGCTCCGGAACTGTTCGCCACCAAGGTTCGCTTCCGTTGCGTCGGCTTCGCGAACGCCGTGGCCAAGCTGCTCAATGTGTTGATGCCGATGGTGGTGGGCTGGATGCTTACCTCGCTTGGTGCCACGTCCATCTTTGTGGCCATCAGCGCGATTGCTATTGCATCGATGCTGATTGTCGGCTTCTTTGGCGCGGAGACTGCGCAGAAGTCGGTTGGGTGATCGGTTTCCTCACAGTGGAATAACTGCTGATAATGTCCATTCGGCGTCTTGCGTGGTGATATGCAGGGCGCCGTTTTGTTGTTCTAGTAATTGTTGGTAACGGTTGAGGCCGGTGCCGGTGGATAGGTCTGCGTCTCCAGCGGACAATCAGCGTCTGTGATGTCACATGCAATGCCAGGAGCGGCATCAACGGTCGAATCATGCGGAGTCACTGCACTGTGCGCCGCTTCTCCCCTGCCTTCAATCACATCAATGACTTGATGCGTGCGATCCAATGCGCCCATAGACATATCCGTAACCAGCACGTCAGGCCGCTTGGTGGGGCTCAGGCATCGGCTGATGGCCACAGCACCCAAATCGCAGGTCTATATCACGGCAAAATCGCTGGACATACGTTCGATTAGCGCGCCGAACACTTTCAGCGCATATGGGTCATTGTCCACAATGCCGATGCGTATGTTGCGGTTGCGCGCTTCTTCCATTACATTCACCCCTTCAGTGTGCCCGACGCCGAACTACTCCGTCCTGACACGTCATGGTCACTATGACAACTATCATTCCACATTTCCTGCGTGATTTACGATGGAATCATCATCAATCCTTGACAAGGCGGTAAAGGAGGACGGCAATGAACCGTGCACAAGCACTCAGCAAGCTCAACAGGAGCGATATGCGCAATGCCGCCGCCGAGCGCGGGATGCAACGACTGTTCACATGGAACCGCGCGCATTGGATTGGCATGGTTGTACTGATAGCGGTGTTGCTGCTACTGCAGTGGAGCTCATCAATGTATCTCATGCCCGACGAGGTTCTTGACAGGGCTGCCAAAAACCTGTTCGTATGGTTCCCCGGTATGGTTCTGCACTGGCCATTGGTGTTGGGAATCACCAACTTGATACTCGGTTCGACACGATCCGGCAGTCTGTCTTTCCCGTTGGCGAGCGCAATCATCGGACCACTGGCATTCGGCTGGACCAATCTTCGCTTACGGCCGGGGTTCCCATACCGTTCCTGGGCTCAAGGGAAAGCCGCAATATAATGAAAACAGCGATTTCATGCAATGATGCACGAGCCGATCCAAGCAAAGGGGCCAACCATGAGCGAGCAACTGATGGAACAGTACCGGTTGCGCGGACAACGCAAATGCCGTAACGCTTGTATCGCCGCCATCGTGACAGTAGTGCTTGTCCTTGCCGTCGCCGGCGGCGTATGGTGGACGGCCGGCGATGGCAGCGCATTGGTTCGCAATATGTTCAAGCCGAAGGCCACGCCTGCCACGCAGCCGGTAGTCAACAGCACCGCAACCTTCGCCTACCGCACCGCACCGGAATTCCTGGCGATGGAAGCCGGCGACCGAGGCACCGGCAATGTGAACTACTCTCCTGCTTCGATGTGGATGGCGTTGGCCATCGCCGCGCAGGGCGCCAATGGCACGACCCGCTCGCAACTGAACGAACTGCTGGGCTCCGGTTCGCTGACCGATAGCGACTACCAATCGCTGCTAAGTTCGATCAACGGGCAATATTCGGGGGCGAAATCCGAGATGAGCGCCGCGAACTCGCTGTGGATTGATGACGACTACTCTCTTGCCAGCGATTACCAATCCACCGTCAAGAAGATGTTCGAGGCCGAAGTCACCACGTTACCGTTCGACGATCAGGCCGCCGCAAAGATGTCCGATTGGATCGCCAAGCATACGAATGGTTCGCTCAAGCCGAAGATCACGCTGCGTGACCGTGAAGTCCTGTCCATCATCAACACCGTCTATGCGGATGGCCGTTGGAAGGATCCGTTCGAAGAGCAGTCCACCGGCAACGGCACCTTCCACGGCGAAGCCGGAGATGCTCAGGTGCCGATGATGCACCGGACCTTCAGCCAAATGGCTTACGGACATGATGAGTACAACACTTGGCAGCGGGTGGAGATTCCGTTCGACAACGGCGGCAATCTGGCCATCGTGCTGCCGGCCGAAGGGCATTTCGACGAGTTGGCCGGCGATGCCGAGAAGCTCAGTTGGGCGTTCGGTACATGCTCGACGGCTTCCCTTGGCGAGGGCGCAATGGGTTGCGCCGCGGACAGTATGCCCGGATGGGGCGTCTCCGTCAACTCGGTCATGGTGAACGTCACGCTACCGCGATTCACCATCGACAGCATGTTCGACTCGGAAGCCACCATCAAGGCATTCGAAAAACTGGGGGTGACCGATGCGTTCAGTGCAGGCGACGCCGACTTCACCAAGATGATCGACACCGGTTCGCACGGCGAGAACCTGTATATCGGCTCGATTCTGCAAGGCACGCGCATCGAGGTGAACGAAGCCGGCGCCAAGGCCATGTCCTTCACCAAGGTCGGCGCAGACTCCGTTAGCGCGCCGGTGGACAACGTCGAGTTCACGGTGGATCGCCCATTTCTGTATTCGTACGTCACCCCGGACGGCATACCATTATTCATCGGTGCGGTGCGCAACCTCGGCGGAGTCGGTGGAGAAAACTGATACTTTCCTGGCAGTCCGTCAATTAGGGTGTATCGTTTGACGCATGGTTACGATGAAGGAAATCGCGAACAAGGCGGGGGTTTCCGTCTCTACGGTATCGCTGGTGCTCAACGGACGCGACGAGGGGCGCGTAAAGTCCAAAATTGCGGACAATGTACGCGCCATCGCCACCAAGCTCGGCTACCAGTCGAATCCGCTGGCCAGTTCGCTGCGTACAGGCAGGACGCACATCCTCGGTTTCATCAGTGAGGAGGTGGCCACCACCCCGTACGCCGGCGGTATGATTCTGGGCGCGCAGACCGCTGCAAGCCAGTTCGGCTATATGCTCATCACCGTGAGCACCGACGGCGAGAACAGCGAGAGCGAGGAAATCGCCGCACTCAAGCGATACGGCACCGACGGCTTTCTGTACGCCAAGATGTCGAACCGCATCACCCATGTGCCTTCCTCGCTGGCCAAGACGCCACTGGTGTTGGTGGATGCCACCGACTCGCTTGGCAAAATCCCGAGCGTGGAACCGGACGAGTTCCAAATCGGCTACGACGCCACCACCAGATTGGTTAAGGCCGGATGCGCACGTATCGCCTATGTGGGTTGCTTGGAGCCGCTGATTGCGCAGGACGATCGTTTGGAAGGCTATCAGGCGGCGCTCAGGGACGCCGGCCTCGACTATGACGATCATCTGGTCGTCAATGTGCTCAACAACGGGCCGGCACTGACCGCAGTCAGCGATTTGTTCGATGCCGAGCATCCGGACGGATTCTTCTGCTTCAACGATGCCCGCGCCTGGTATGTGTACGAATGCGCCGCACGCCGAGGACTCACGGTCGGCAAGGACATCTCCGTGGTCGGCGTGGACAACCATCGCGTGTTCGCCGAAACGCTGGAACCGATGCTCACCACTGTGGAACTGCCGCATTTCGAGATGGGCTACTGGGCCGTGGCCAAGCTGGTGTCGATTATCGAAGGACGCTCGATGGACGACGTCTCATGGCCAGCGACCACCGCTCCCCTGCCGCCGATCGACGCGCCGATTCCGGCGAAGATCCACTGCACGCTGATCGAAAAGGCCTCGGTGAAGTAACCGAGTCCCACACGATTTCTCAAGGCCTCCGTTCAGCACGGAGGCCTTTTGCGTGTCGAACGGATACGACACGCCGATTTACGTCAATCAATTGACGTAAATCGATTGACGTCGCATAATAATTACTACGCAACAACTTCTACAAAGGCACGGCCGCCCGAGCAGAAGCGTTACATAACCAATAACCAACCAAGTAGTAATCAAAGGATGATTATGGCAAGTGCAACCAAATCTGCATGGAAGAATCCTTCCTATCTGCAGAGCTCTTTCGGCATCTTCATGTTCTTCTGCTCCTGGGGCATCTGGTGGTCCTTCTTCCAGCGCTGGCTCATCTCAGGCGTTGGATTGACCAATGCTGAAGTCGGCACCATCTACTCCATCAACTCGCTGGCCACCCTGGTCATCATGTTTGTGTACGGCGTGATTCAGGATCAGCTCGGCATCAAGCGCAAGCTCGTCATCGTAGTCTCGGTAATCGCCGCCTGCGTTGGCCCATTCGTCCAATTCGTTTACGCCCCGATGATCCTCGCCGGTGGCACCACCCGCTGGATCGGCGCACTCATCGGCTCCATCGTTCTGTCTGCCGGCTTCATGTCCGGCTGCTCCCTGTTCGAGGCCGTCACCGAACGCTACTCCCGTAAATTCGGTTTCGAATATGGCCAGTCCCGTGCTTGGGGCTCCTTCGGTTACGCCATCGTGGCGCTGTGCGCCGGCTTCCTGTTCAACATCAACCCGCTGATCAACTTCTGGGTCGGCTCCGCATTCGGCCTTGGCATGCTCCTCGTGTACGCCTTCTGGGTCCCGGCCGAGCAGAAGGAAGAGCTCAAGAAGGAAACCGACCCGAACGCAGCCCCCACCAACCCGTCCCTCAAGGAAATGGTCGCCGTTCTCAAGATGCCGACCCTGTGGGTGCTCATCGTCTTCATGCTGCTGACCAACACCTTCTACACCGTGTTCGATCAGCAGATGTTCCCGACCTACTACGCCAACCTCTTCCCCACTGAAGAAATCGGCAACGCCACCTACGGCACCCTGAACGGTTTCCAGGTCTTCCTTGAGTCCGCAATGATGGGCGTGGTCCCGATCATCATGAAGAAGATCGGCGTGCGCAACGCTCTGCTGCTCGGCGCTACCGTGATGTTCCTGCGCATCGGCTTGTGCGGCGTGTTCCACGACCCGATCACCATCTCCATCGTCAAGCTGTTCCACTCCATCGAAGTGCCGCTGTTCTGCCTGCCGGCATTCCGCTACTTCACTCTGCACTTCGACACCAAGCTCTCTGCCACGCTGTACATGGTGGGCTTCCAGATCGCTTCCCAAGTGGGTCAGGTCATCTTCTCGACCCCTCTGGGTGCCTTCCACGACAAGATGGCTCAGATTCTGCCGAACAACGACATGGGATCCCGCGTGACCTTCTGGGTCATCTCTGCCATCGTGCTGTGCGCACTGATTTACGGCTTCTTCGTCATCAAGCATGATGATCAGGAAGTCGGCGGCGACCCGTTCTACACCGACAAGCAGCTGCGTCAGATGGAAGCGGCCAAGGCCTGAAAGGACAGCCATGACTGACTTCACTCCCGAAACCCCTGTTCTCACCCCCATCCGCGACCACGCTGCTGAACTGGCAAAAGCCGAAGCCGGCGTGGCTGAGATGGCCGCCAAGCGCAACAACCGCTGGTACCCGAAGTATCACATCGCCTCCAACGGTGGCTGGATCAACGACCCGAACGGCCTGTGCTTCTACAAGGGCCGCTGGCACGTGTTCTACCAGCTGCACCCCTACGGCACCCAGTGGGGTCCGATGCACTGGGGCCACGTCTCCTCCACCGACATGCTCAACTGGAAGCGCGAGCCCATCATGTTCGCGCCGTCCTTAGAGCAGGAGAAGGACGGCGTGTTCTCCGGTTCCGCCGTCATCGACGACAACGGAGACCTTCGCTTCTACTACACCGGCCACCGTTGGGCCAACGGCCACGACAACACCGGCGGCGACTGGCAGGTGCAGATGACCGCGCTGCCGGACAATGACGAGCTCACCTCCGCCACCAAGCAGGGCATGATCATCGACTGCCCGACCGACAAGGTCGACCACCACTACCGCGACCCGAAGGTCTGGAAGACCGGCGACACCTGGTACATGACCTTCGGTGTCTCCTCTGCGGACAAGCGCGGCCAGATGTGGCTGTTCTCCTCCAAGGACATGGTCCGCTGGGAATACGAGCGCGTGCTCTTCCAGCACCCGGATCCGGATGTGTTCATGCTCGAATGCCCCGACTTCTTCCCCATCAAAGACAAGGACGGCAACGAGAAGTGGGTCATTGGCTTCTCCGCCATGGGGTCCAAGCCCAGCGGCTTCATGAACCGCAACGTCAGCAACGCCGGCTACATGATCGGCACGTGGGAGCCGGGCGGCGAATTCAAGCCGGAAACCGAGTTCCGCCTGTGGGATTGCGGCCACAACTACTACGCCCCGCAGTCCTTCAATGTGGACGGCCGTCAGATCGTCTATGGCTGGATGAGCCCGTTCGTGCAGCCGATTCCCATGGAGGATGACGGCTGGTGTGGCCAGCTCACCCTGCCGCGCGAGATCACCCTTGGCGATGACGGCGACGTGGTCACCGCGCCGGTCGCCGAAATGGAAGGCCTGCGCGAGGATACCCTCGACCATGGTTCGGTCACACTCGACATGGATGGCGAGCAGATCATCGCCGACGACGCCGAGGCCGTGGAAATCGAAATGACCATCGACTTGGCTGCCTCCACTGCCGAGCGTGCGGGTCTGAAGATTCACGCCACTGAGGACGGTGCCTACACCTACGTGGCTTATGACGGCCAGATCGGCCGCGTGGTGGTGGATCGTCAGGCCATGGCCAACGGCGATCGCGGCTACCGCGCCGCCCC
>ERZ779888.2957-NODE-2957-length-13155-cov-7.620458_pt1 | contig 13155 bp, 22 predicted proteins | sample MGYA00511245_ERZ779888 | MGnify/ENA primary metagenome ERZ779888 (study PRJEB29588, sample SAMEA2155255) | human gut metagenome | biome: human gut; feature: human-associated habitat; material: faeces | place: Denmark | collected 2008/2010 ... | reverse complement strand
AATCCGCAAGTGGGTATTGAAGAAGCTTGTTGGAGACATTCATATAATTACAGATATATATGAAGGATATATTTTGGAGATGTTTGAAAATAGCGATACAGAAGCTTTAGTGTGGGATTTCTCTCTCTTTGACTCTATGGGTATTATCGGCAAGAAAGTTTATGGAGATTTCGGAGAAGAAAATATCCGAAGAATTATGAAAGAAGAGAACTATCAGGAGACGGAAATTGTATTGGATAGGATAAAGAGAATCATGAGTAAACCCTTGGTTTATTACGGCATTGTTGCAAGGTATAATGATGGCAGCCATGAGATCTTAGAGCAGGAGTTGATAGATTATTATAGGGGGAAGGAAGAAGAAGAAGAGGAGGAGTGAGAGATGGGGATTATTTCGTTTTAAAGATTATTTCCGTTATTCGTTTTGAAAAACCATTTGGGGATTAATTCGGGACCAGACAATATCCAATATTTGGGTTTTAATTTAAATAATCCCATAACCACCCCCCGCCCATCTTTTTCCATTGAAAAAAATACCAGAGGTACACTCAGCGCCAATGCCGTCAAGCGCCCTGATTGATCGCATGCGCCCCCAGAAAATTCCATGAGACTTTTTTCCAGCGCAAGAGCCAGCTTACAATCTTTTCCAATTGTCATTCTTTGGGAGGACGGGCGAGATTGTTAAAAATTTAACAATGTCCAAGCTGGTAGAATCTCCCACCCTAATGCAGTGATACCATGTATTTAGTAATTAGCAACCCCAAGTCCGGCGATTGTTAGTTAATTAACAAACGAATTTATTTTGAAAAAATTTTTATTTTCCTCTTGACAAATGCATCCGGGCGTGCTATAATAAAACCATCAAAGGGAGAGAGAATCCCAAAGAAGAAAGAGGTTAGCTACAATGAAGAAATACGTTTGGACATGGTACACCTTCGCTGATGGTTATAGAACGTGCGTGCGCAGTCTCTCCAAGGTTGAAAAGGCTAACGCAATCGCAGCACATGGAGCAATCGTCGCAACGAGCAAGGAACGAGCATGACTCACAGAGTCATGCTCAAGTGTAAAGAGTCATAAGAGTAATAATCATGAACAGCTAAAGACGTATTAACGCAACACAAGCTAATAAGCAACAGCTTAAACACATAGAACAGACAGTGATAGAACATTATCACGCATAAAAGAACAACAGCTAAAGCATCAAGGCGATAGATGTATCAAGACTTTGATGAAGCAATGATAATGCATAGAAGCTAAAGATATACTAAAGAAGATACACAAGATAATACATAGTTTCAGATACAACAAACACTAAAGCGCATCCATCGCGGCGCGCACGCCCAAAGAGAGAGGTAATAAGAATGTACGAGTATGAGGTAATGAACAGGCAGACAGAGGAAGTCATGATTATCTATGGTTATAATGTAGCTAATGCATTTAGCAGACTTGCACACTTTGAGAAGTTTGCAACACCTAACGATTGGATAGTAACTAATACTGCATACATTGACTAATGTATGTAGTAAGAGAGACATTGTTAGTTATTTAACTAACACACTTTAGATAGATAAAGACAGAATAGAATAGAATAAGATTGTTAATTAAATAACTAACAAAGGATAGGATAGAATAGAGTCTTTGTTAAAGTATTAACAAATAGACCCAAAGAGAAGATAGATTGTTAGTTAATTAACTATCAAAAGAGTTTGCGGCAGGCTGTTTTGAGGCGGCACTTTAGCACGGTAAATCGCTACTGTGGTAGAGGGCCGAAGTGGTGCCTGATTGTCAAAGAATTAACAATGTGTAGTTTTTGTTGAGAGACGAATGTTAAAAGTTTCACAATAAAGACTTCCTAAAACTGGAGCTTGTTAATTAAATAACTAACAATAATTAAAATGAAAAAAAATTTTTTTTCAAAAAAACTATTGACAAATACGACCGGGCGTGCTATAATAAGACCATCAAAAGATAAGGAGCTAATCACCATGATTAACATTCGCAGTATTCTGAAACTTGCTGAAAATGACGGCATGACACTCAAGAACGGCAACAAAATTACCTACAAGAGCGGCTGGCAAGTCGCCACTGAAGGCGTCGAGTGTAAGACCGCACGGGAGGCAATGAACGCAGTCAAGGCATACGGTGGTAATTGTGGCGTATGGTATAGCGAAGGTATTTATTACATCGACAAAAGCAGGCGTGTTAGCACAAAACGCGAAGCTATGGAAATTGGAAGAGCCTGCAATCAAATTAGCATTCTCAAGTGGGCAAACATGAGCCTTGCATATTGCTAATACTTAATTAAAAAATACCCTAAATTAGGGTATTTTTTTTATGCAATACGCACAAAATGTGAAAAAAATAACAAACTTTTGCGGCAGGCCGCTCATTACCGAATCGGCCGGATTTTTGTTAAAAAATTAACAATGTCAAATTTTGAAAACGCTTTAACGAATTAAAGCGCTAAAGCGAGAATCCCAAAACCGACGTTGTGCAGATTGCACAACCGGGCAGCCGCAAATTTATACACTTTGCTCTATTGACTTTTCTCACCCGGTGGGGTATAATAGTATCAGAAGTTGAGGAAAGGAGATAATTAAATGAAATGGATTTTTGCAGGACATATTGAGTCCATGGGCTTCGGCTATGATGAATACACTAATGAAGATAACACCAAATGCCGGCAGGTATGGGACGATGGCTACGAAGAAATTTTTGAAATTTCTTGAAAAGGGGCTTGACAAAATTCCCGGTTCGTGATATAATAACTATAGAAATTAAGGAAAGAGGTATTCAAAAATGACTGATAAAGAGCTTGTTCACATTCTTCTGTCCCGCTTAGCCTCTCAGCCCATCACGTCGGAAAAAGAAGATTATGTAGAAATCCAAAATGCCTGTTATGGTGAGGACATAGTCTTTGAATTTGATAAAGACGGAAATCTCACTTCAATTTATAGCTAAAGGGACTTACTAAATGTAAGTCCCTTTAATTCACCGTCATGTTTCCAAAATCTGGTAATTATCCGAGTTTTGTTAAATATTTAACAATCTAATTTTTTTAAGCGCTTTCACACGCTAAAGCGCTAAAGTAAAACTTCCCAAAACTGTCGTTGTGCAGATTGCATAACCGGGCGGCCGCAAATTTGTGGATCTTGCCCTATTGACTTTTCTCACTCTGTGGGGTATAATGAATACAGAAATTAAGGAAAGAGGTATTCAAAAATGATTATTGTATGTATTCTCTCAATCATCGCGTGTGTTATTTCGGGCTCTATTCTCTTTGTTCAAATTATGGGCGAAATCGCTCGCAAGCTGACAATCCGCCACTATGATAGATACCATAATTTCAATACAATCTGGTGGCATATCGAACACGCTTTAGACCCCTTTATGCTGTAATATGGGGCGTCAGCCGGTAAAAGTCCGGCTCTGATGAGCAAGAGCGAAACGCTGAAGAATAAAAAAAGGCTTGACAAAAGCCCCGGTTCATGCTATAATAAAGATACAAACAAAGGAAAGAGGCAGTAAATATGAAATATGTGCTTGGTATAATATATGCAATCCTATTCGGTGTAGCAGGTGGATGGTCTATTTACAATTTCTGCGCAGGTTCCAAGAAAGACCGACTTTTCGCAGGTATTATTTGGGGCGTGGGTATTACGATTATTTCTATTTTCGTCGTATTTGGGGCTTGACAAAAGCCCCGGTTCATGCTATAATACAGTCATAAAGGATAAGAAATGAGGTAAATAAAATGAACACAGAAATTATCAAAGCAATGAATAAGAAAGAAACCAAAAGAGACAAGTTCCGCAAGTGGTGGAGCAAAAACGGATACAAAGTGATGAGAGTTGTGCTTTTTCCTCTATGGTGGGGAATTAAGGCAAAAGAGAAAATCACTTCCTATCTCAATTCTCGTGAAGAGTGGAGTGAAGAAAGAGTAAAAGAAATTCTCAACTATTACGTTCCTCGCAAAGCAGAGTGGGATGCAGAGGACAAATGCTTCTATTTCTTTGACAATGGCTACGGCTGGTCAATGTGTTTTGCAAAGAAATATCTCAAGAGAAAAGACCGCCGTTTCTGGAATGTTCACAGAGGTTGGGCTGGTGGGGAAATTCGCTCTTACCTCATCAAAGAATTTGAGCTTGAAGGATTTGAAAAGGAAGTCGGTAATTGTGATGATGGTCGGACTGAAATTTCTTTCAAAATGATTGAAGAAAGGGCTTGACAAAAAGCCCTTTCTGTGCTATAATATAGTCATAAAGAATAAGAAATGAGGTAAATAAAAATGTTCACAGATATCATGTTTTATATTGCGTGGATAGCTCTTGCTTTGATGCCTCTGATGATAGCAGTACTTGCCCCACAGACAGTAAAAGGAAAAATTATTGCTTGCCTGTGCGTGCTTATTGTCGCCTGTGGGATTACCACTCTAATGTATAAAAATGTTGAAAATGCCAATGACCGTTGGAATAATGGCATTTGTGAGTGTGGTGGCACTTATGAGCTTTCCGCGGCTTCTAAATATCGCACTTCTGAATCTTTTTATTATACTTGTAATACTTGCGGACACACAGAAGAATTTTCTCATTTGATGAAATAAGGGCTTGACAAATCGCCCTAAGTATGATATTATAATCATGTCAAGGGGAGATGAAGCAACCAACCTCTCTCCGGCTCATAACTGGATGAAGTAAAATCGAGACTCTCCAACCAAATGCTAAACCTCTTGACTTTTTGAATAGAAAAAATGTGGAAGACGTTCCACATTTTTTCTATTTTATTTTTTTGTGCAATTTGCCTATTGACAAACAGGATATTTCATGGTATAATTGGGCCGGCCGCCCACGAGCGATGCGGCCCGATTTTCGTTAAAAAATTAACAACCGGAAAATTGGAAAAACTTTACACTTTCGCGCATTAAATTATTGAATTCCCAAAACCTGGCACTTTAGCGATTTAAAGTTTAACACTTTAATGCTTTAGCTAATTAAAACGATGAAGTAAGACTTTGTTAAACATTTAACAATCCATATTTTTCTAATTATTTTTTTTAAAAAAAGTGTTGACAAACAGCCCGGGGCGTGGTATACTTTAACCATAGAAAAGATAAAACAAAAAAAACAAAAACATGGAGGAAATAAAAATGGCAACACTTATTCTTATTCTTAGAGTTCTCGTGGTTATCTTCGGCGCATTTGTCTTTACCGCTATTCTTATTATGAGCAAAGACCTGTGGGAAGATGATAAACTGTTTTTTGTCGCGGTTATTTTTGCCGATGTGTTTGTTGCTTGCCTTACGATTTCTGTGATTCTGATTTGATAAGGAAAAGGAAAATGCCGGTTGAAATATACCGGCATTTTTTATAAAGAATTTTTTCAATTTACCTATTGACAGGCTACATATTTTATGATATACTAAATACAGAAAACAGGAAAGGAACTGATATTTATGCTTAATTATGGAATTTTTCGTGGCCGCGATTTGATTTGCCGCTCTACGGGTGATGAGTATACAGGCTGTCTTTATGCCGGCATTGTGCGGGCGGCCGCACGGGGTGAGATGGTTACTCTTATGGATATGGACACCGGCGAGATTCTTGCCATGACAAGAGTGGGGCGCGACTAAGCGCCCCGAAAGGAGACAAATATATGCTATATCTTATGCTCATGCAATCGAATGAAAATTGTTATGCGAAAGTCGGTTATTCAAAAGGCGGTGTTGCTAACCGCCGCAGGGCGTATAAAACTCATAATCCGGCGGCAATTATGCGCAGTTCTTGTGCTGGGGCGGAAGAAAGTTCATGCCGCAAAAAACTGGAAGATATGGGCGGCATAAGAGTAAAAGGCTCTGAATGGTTTATTGTTTCTCGTGCCGCATATCAAAAGCTATATGATGAAGGTATGGCAGTTTTTAAGCCAAAACAGAAACCGATTCATTTTAATGAACAATTTTAGGGTGACAAAAATCACCCTAAAATTTTGTGTAATTTGCCTATTGACAGGCCGCACGCATTGTGATATAATTGAGCGCGCCGCCCACGGGCCTCATGGCCCGAAATTTGTTAAAAATTTAACAATCGGAAATTTGGAAAATTTTTCCACTTTCACACGCTAAAGCGCTAAATTCCCAAAACCTGGCACTTTAATGATTTAAAGCGATGAAGTGTACCCTTGTTAAAATTTTAACACTTTCACACACTAAAGTATTAGCGTATTAAATTTTCCAAAAGCTGGAGCCGATTGTTAGTTATTTAACAAACAAAATATTACTCTTTGTATACTTGGCATAATGCACAAAAAACGGCTAAAAAAAATATGATTTTTTTACTGGTAATTGATTCCAAAAACTATTGATATTTCGCGTCCCGTGTGGTAGAATAGGGTATCATTTGAAGAAGGGGCGTTTTTCCTATGTATAAGGGCAATTTTACATTTGTTTCCAGTCTGTCTAATCAGGGACAGGCGCGTCAGCAGGATATTGACTATATGCTGACTGGTAAAGTTAGGAAGCCGGACCATGTTCCTTTTGACGTGGACAGCGATATTCCTGAATATGGTATTTCTGTCAAGTCCTCCCGCTTTACGCTTGTTTCTGCGGCCCGTGTCCACGGCGAAACGTTTGACGAAATTTGGAATGAATATGCGCGCCGTGTCCATTCAAAGTGGTTCTGCTATGCTACGGCAACAGGCGAAGCCTACTTTATGAATCTGGAAGAGTTTGAAAGTTTCGTCCGCACGTTCTGCACGGTGGAGCGTGAAAGCTCCAAAAACGGCGGCGGCCTGAAAATCCGGTGCAAGAAAGAAAGCAAAGCTATGCTGACATGGCTTGCGGCGGCTATGGTGGCTTGATAAGAGCCACCATAAGCCCGGGCGCGCAAATTTCCTCTTGACATATGGCCGCTCATATGCTACAATGTATATATTAAATGAAAAGGAACTGATAAGCATGGATGAAATTATATCTCTTTTCTTTCTGGTTGTTGCCGCGTGGTATGGGCTATATAGACTGCTCCGCGCACTCTGGGAACATGACAATTCAAACGAAAGCCGCAAAAAAGGGGTTGACAGCAGCGTCGAACCGTGGTATAATAAATATAACAAGTGAAAGGAAGCTAACACCCGATGAAAAAGAATATCTATTGCACCATTGATACCGAAACAATCGGCGGTGCTGTCAATCCCACAGGCGCATATAATTATGGCGGAATTATCCATGACAAGCAAGGCAATGTCTATGCGACCTTTTCTTTTCTCGTCATGGAGCACTATGACAAAATCCGCGATGATGATTATGCAAAGAAAAATTTCCCTCTTTACCGTGAACGCCTTGAAAACGGTTTGATTTGCGCCGTAGCAACAGAAAAAGAGGCTATTTCAATCATTAGAAATCTTTGTAAAATCTACGGAGTTAAATACATTATGGCCTATAATTCTGGATTCGACTTTTGTAAGACCCAGTGTAAAGAACTGCTCGATGATTTTGAATTTATTGACATTTATCTCATGGCTCTGCAAACCATTACTCATTTAAAAAAGTATGCGGACTTTTGCGCAGAACATAACAAAGTGTCAAAAAGTGGAAAAACATACTCAACCACCGCCGAGACAGTTTATGGTTTTATTTCCCAAAGAGCCGACTACACAGAAGAACACACGGCAGTATCTGATGCTTTGATTGAAAAGGAAATTTTTGATTATTGCGTAAAGATGCACAAGAGATACACTAAAAATTGCCATGCGTGGGACTGCAAAGAGCGAAATAAATATTTTCCGCCCATAGAAAGAAAGTGAGTTGATAAAAAATGGAAAATCAAAGAGAGAAACTGCGGCGGCTGGGCTACTCGCCGCCTGAAATTGAAAGCATTATTTCCGCTGATCGGGCTATTGATAGGGGCGAAAAACTGTTTGAATTGACGCCCCAACAAAAGAAAGTAGAAAAGGAAATGCGGCAGGCGGCTCGTGCCCCTACGACCTACAAGTTTGAGAACCGCACACGCAAAGCGGATGAAATGAAAAAATGTATTCTTTCACAGTTGGTAAAAGCCATCGAACCGAATTGTGATGCACCCCCAGAAATTGTAAATTCAGAACGAGAATTTACATTCTTTTACAGCGGCAAAAAATACAAGGTTGTACTGTCATGCCCCCGCACTTAACGGGGGCATCTTCCAGATTATGGGAGGCCCGGGCCGGCCGGCCGCAATTTTTTTAAATGATTTTTTGAATTTCCCTCTTGACATTTTTCTATATTTGTATTATAATAAAGACAACAAAAGGATAAAGAAAGGAAATGATAACAAATGAAAAAGTATACTGTGTGGTTTGACATGGATGGCACTCTTGGGAACTTGTACGCCGTGGATGATTGGCTTCCGAAAATTCGACATGAAGATGCAAGCCCCTATCTCGATGCCGCTCCGATGCTTCGTCTTTGCACCCTCGCCCGACTGCTAAACGCCCTTCAGCGCAATGGTTATGAAATCGGGGTTATTTCTTGGCTCTCGAAAGGCGGCTCGGAAAAATACGGAGAAAAAGTGGCCGCCGCAAAAAAGGAATGGCTTTCCAAACACCTCCCCTCTGTGTCGTGGAATAAAATTACAATTGTTCCCTACGGCACTCCGAAAAACAATTTCTGTGAATCCCCTCTCGACATTCTGTTCGATGATGAAAAGCCGAACCGCGATAGCTGGAGCGGCAAAGCATACGAGCCTTCCGAAATTCTGGAAGTCCTCAAAAGCCTGAAAGACTGGTAACTACTACCAGTCTTTTCTATTCCATCCTATCCCCAGATTCTGGAAGCCCTGACCCGGGCCCCGCGCATTTTGCACAAAAAGAATAATAGAATTTTATACAGATTGACCACTTGACTTTTCTATAATTCATGATATAATAAGTACATAAAGAAAAGGAAATGCGAGGTAATTAAAATGGTAGAAAAAATTAAGAATCTGTTCGTGGTCACTCTGGACGACGGTAAAAAGACCTATTTTGATTTTGTTGATGGTAAAATCTACGGTGTGAGCGGCAAAGTTGTACAAAATTTCAATGCCGAAGCTAAGAAAATTTTGAAATCTGAACAGGACGACAATTTTCTTGCTATGTATTTTTATGAGAGAACGCTGACTCGATTTTGCCACTACAATCTCAAAAAATGGCCTATTTCTCTGGTAGAAACCATTTACAGCCTGTATGGGAATCGTTATTCTGTTAATGTGTTGAGTGAAATCACAGAATTCTGCTATAAGAAAAATTTCAAACTGGATAAGAAAGGTGTTAAAATTTTGACAGAAGCTCTTTCCAGTATGGAAGCTAATGATAATCACCATTTTCGTCACCTGAACAGCTATCAGCTGGAAAATAAGATTCTGGAAATTTCCTACAATTTGCCTGCGGTAGTAATTCCTCTTGTTTCTCATGCTGATAGCAAGGAAATGAGAAATTGCATTGTAGAGGATGCCCAGAAAATTGCTTTTCGGTATGAGCATGAAAATTGGGATTATCTGGATGGCAATAGGTGCGTTTATCACTATGTATATCATTACATCCACCTTTGCAATCTGCTCCACCATGAGCGCACATACAAAAATCTGTATCAGTCGATTTGCATGATGGAAAAAGAAAAGAACCTGATGGATGAAAAACTGTGTCTTGAGTACCAGAAAAATGCACCTCTGTTCTTTGAGGATGAAAATTTTACCATTCTCATTCCCACAACTGCCGATGAATTCAAGAAAGAAGCTGACTATCAGCAGAACTGCGTTTTCCGTCTGTACTATCCCAGAGTCAAATCCTGTTCTACTCATATAGTTTTCATCCGCAAGAAGTCTGATATTAACACACCCTACATTACCTGTGAAGTCAGTAATTGCGGCGACATTATCCAGTATCTGACAAGATTTAACCGCGATGTTGCGGACGATGATGCAAAAGCATTTAAGGATGCCTATCAGAAATTCCTGTATGAGCATTTCTAAAGCCAGAAAAGAGGGGAAATAAAAAATCCCCTCTTTTTTTGTGCAATTTGCGCATTGACAGGGCCCGGGCCGCCCATTGTCAAGAAGTAATGATGTACAATTTGTTCCATAATAATTTGTACGTTTTGCCCTATTGACATTCTCCCAAAGTGTGATATAATAGAATCATGAAAGAGAGGTGAATACAATGAATGAAATTTTTGGTTATTGCGGCTGGGACTTTGGCGGCGCGCGGAACAACGAGTTTCAGAGGGGTGAGCACGTCCGCATCGGACGCAACATCTATCAGGTGGTCTTCCGCATTGGCTCTTGGCATCTGTTAAAAAGAATTTCAGAAAAGGCTTGACAAGCCGCTCTAAACATGGTATAATAAAGACACAATAAAGGAAAGGAATTGATAAAAATGGATTTTGAGAAAATGACTACGGCACAGGCACTTGGTACGATTGTCGGCAAAATTGCGGTGTGGTTTATCTCCGCGGCTTTCATCTGGTGGGGCTGGAATATTTTCGCATGGCATTTCAATCTGCCGCAGTTTGGGTACATGGAAGTCTTTGCCATGCGGATGGCACTCTCTCAGCTCATGATGATTTTTTGGCAGATTACGGGAAGAAAGGGCTGACAAAGCCCTTTCTTAAAGTGCGGGAGGGCTTTCCATAATGCGCCAGCTCGCCCGGGCAGAGACATTGTTAAATAAATAACGCTTGACAACGAGGATTAAATGTACTATAATAAAGGTACAAAAGAAAGAGAGGTAGACACCATGAGAGAGAACCTGATTGACCGCATGATTAGAATCTACGGATTTGAGCATCCCCTCGTTATCCAGTTTGCTGAACTGTGTGAGCGCATGGAGGATACCGAAGCTAACGATAAAGCTTTGATGACGCTTGTGGAAACCCATGAAGAAGATCCTGTTTTTTAAGAAATAGGGGCTTGACAGGCTGCCGCAAATGTAGTATAATAAATACAGAAAGCGAGGGAATAAACAATGGATAAAATGGTTTATTTGTACAGTCGTTATTTGAACGAGATTTGCCACTGTTATGCGGACGAGAATGGCAATCGTCCTTGCGATAATGGCGCGGTCTGTGACAGATGCGATCAGCAAGAAATCTCCTTTGACGATTGGCGCTGTGAGCAGATGTTTGGAACAAAGAAAAATTAAAAGAGATACAGGAGGTAATTAAAATGAAACTCGGAGAACGCTACAAGCAGCTTAAAACAGATCTGGAAATGGCTGAAGCTCTTTACGAGCGCTGGGACACTGGTGAAATCGCGGAGTACATTAGGCAGGACTATTCTAAAACTTCCGTCGAAGTACTTGAGGCTCTGCTCGACGCACATCCCAAACTCTGGGAAATGGTGAATAGTCTGGAATAATTTTCCAGACTATTTTCATACCTCCGCCCGTTAAAATCTTCACAATGCGCCCGGGGCGGATTGTCAAAACTCTGTCAATCTTTTTTTTGGGGAAACTACTTGACAAATTAAATTATTTTTGTTATAATAAATACATCAAAGGAAAGGATGATAAAAATTATGATGCTTACTAAATGTTATTACGTTGTTTATCATGTTGCGGACTTTGCCGCGGACAATGAATCCATCTGTCATCAGGATGCCTATCGAGATCATAACAATGCACTGTTGGTTGCAAAAGACCTCGCAAAATGTTTTGACGTTGTTGATGATGTGTATGTCATTGACGGACTGACTGGTGAGGTACTTAATACCATTCTCAAGGATGCTCCGCAAGAGGACAAAGTCGAAGAGGATGATGCTCCCGCAGACAACACTCCTACTTCTGCGGACACTTATAGAGACAAGAATGGCGATACTTGGTTCCGTATTAGTGATGGTAAATGGAGAATTGACTGCGCGAATCGACATTGCGCTGATTGCCCCTATTACAGCGAAGAAGGCGATTGTATTGTGCAGGAGCCCCTTCCCGATGTAGACAGAAACTATCAGGTAGAGCTTGCCCGCCTAAGAATGCTCGCAAAGGCAAAGAAAACCGAAGAAGAAGAAAATTCCATCTCCACAGATGAATTTTATGACGGAACAGACGGTGTATGGCGACTCACTGATGCTGATGAATGGGACTACGACTGCACAGGCTTGTTTTGCTCTGATTGCGCGTACCATGATGACGTACTGCTTTGCCTTGTGCATAATCCTCTTACCAAAGAGGAGCGAGACATCCAGATTAAATCTGCAAAGGCAAGAATGAAAAAGTAAAAAAAGGGGGGGGCATCCCTCCTTTTTTTTGTTTAATTTGCCCATTGACAAAAGTGTCGAAATGCGCGAGGATGGCCCGGGGCGCTAATATTCGAAATGCCCGGAATTTATTATTATACCACCCCGCGTAATTTTTGTCAAGAGTTTTTTCACACAAATTTCATCAAGTAAAATCCTAAAATTTTGTGCGTTCTGACTATTGAAATCTGCATGACCCTGTGGTATACTATAATCGTCAAGAGGGATGGGGCTTGACAGTTTCGAGATTAACCTATCGGCCCCAAAAAATCTCGTAAAAAAATAAAATTCCCTCTTGACAAATAGCGCAGTATGTGCTATACTATAATTGTCCCAAGGGGGACACAAAAAATCAGGGTAGCGACCGACGCCAAAGAAAGGAATTGATACTATGAAGAATTCGGAAAAGATGACCAATCGTAAGGCTCTGGACTACGTTCTTGAGAACTGTGATCTGCCGTCCGATGTTTCTGAAAAGCTGTCTGCCATGCTGGTGGCTCTTGACAAGAAGTCCGGCGGAACTCGTAAGCCCACTGCGAACCAGATTGCGAACGAGGAACTGAAAACCAGAATCTGGGATTCCATGGAATCTGGTGTCCGCTATCAGGTTAAGGAACTCGCAAAGCTGGTCGGCATGGAGAGCTTCCAGAAATGCTCTGCGCTGGTCAAACAGCTTAAGGACTGCGGTAAGGTTGCCCGCTCCGAGGAAAAGGGCATTGCGTACTTTACCAAGGTAGAGTGAGAAAGAGGGAGAGCAATCTCCCTTTTTCTTCCACTATTCTCGTTAAAAATTTCACAATCTCCGCGGCCCGGGGCCATTTTTGTTAAAGATTTAACAAAAAAACCGTGCAAAATGGAAATTTTTTCTTTTTATTTTGACAATTTTAATAAAAAATGTTATAATTTTATTATAAAAGATAAA
>ERZ779888.2956-NODE-2956-length-13156-cov-3.358064_pt1 | contig 13156 bp, 15 predicted proteins | sample MGYA00511245_ERZ779888 | MGnify/ENA primary metagenome ERZ779888 (study PRJEB29588, sample SAMEA2155255) | human gut metagenome | biome: human gut; feature: human-associated habitat; material: faeces | place: Denmark | collected 2008/2010 ... | reverse complement strand
ATGGCTGCCATGAATGTAAAACCGGCCACCACACATCCCAAGGCAACAGAGGAAATCTGCGGGATGCTGGATATGATAAAGATCCTGATCGATAAGGGGTACGCCTATGTGGCTGAAGACGGAACCGTTTATTACCGTACCAGAAGCTTTAAGGAATATGGAAAGCTTTCCCACAAAAATCTGGATGACCTTCAGGGAGGAAACAGATCCTTACTGGTAAGCGGCGAGGATCAGAAGGAAGATCCCCTGGACTTTGTTTTGTGGAAGCCCAAAAAGGAAGGAGAGCCTTACTGGGAGTCACCCTGGTGCAATGGCCGTCCGGGCTGGCATATTGAATGCTCCGTGATGAGCAAAAAGTATCTGGGAGAAGAGATTGACATTCATGCAGGAGGCGAGGATCTGATCTTCCCACATCATGAAAATGAGATCGCTCAGTCAGAGGCAGCAAATGGAAAGCCCTTTGCAAAATACTGGATGCACAATGCATTTCTGAATATAGACAATAAAAAGATGTCCAAATCCGCCGGAAATTTCTTTACCGTCAGGGATATTTCCGAAAAGTATGATCTGCAGGTGCTGCGCTTTTTCATGCTTTCCGCTCATTACAGAAGTCCCCTTAATTTCAGCGCAGAGCTGATGGAGGCTGCTAAAAACGGATACGAAAGGATCGTGACAAGCGTCAGCAATTTAAATTACCTGCTGGAAAATGCATCTGCCGGGGAAATGACGGAGAAGGAAAAAGAACTGCTGGCAGAGGCGGAGGGATATGCTGCCAAATTTGATGAAGCCATGGATGATGACTTTAATACAGCAGACGCTCTGGCGGCTATTTTTGAGCTGGTAAAGTTTACCAACACAAATGCGGGAGCTTCCAGCAGCAGGGAATTCCTTCAGGCGCTCAAAAAAGAGATCCTGCTTCTTTCCGATATCTGCGGGCTGATTGTGGAAAAGAAGGAAGAAATGCTGGCAGAGGACATTGAAGCACTGATCGCGGAACGCCAGGCTGCAAGAAAGGAAAAGAACTTTGCAAGGGCAGATGAGATCAGAAAGGAACTTTTGGATAAGGGAATTATCCTGGAAGATACCCGCGAGGGAGTAAAATGGAAAAGAGCGTAGGAATGCTGCAACTGATCCGAGACAGCTTTCAGCAAAAAGAGGTGGATATCAGGACATATTCACCTCTTACGCTTGCTTATATCGGAGATGCGGTTTATGACCTGATTTTCAGGACGGTGGTAGTGGAACAGGGCAATGCACCGGCGAACAAGCTTCACAATAAGACCGTGAAATATGTGAAAGCGCCTGCACAGGCCAGGCTGGCAGATGCTGTTTTGGAACGGCTGACACCCCAGGAAGAAGCTGTGTATAAGAGGGGAAGAAATGCAAAACCTTATACTATGGCTAAAAATGCAACCATGGGGGAATATAAAAAGGCGACGGGACTGGAAGCCCTTGTGGGGTATCTGTACCTGACAGATCAGATGGAAAGGGCGCTGGAACTGATCAGGCTCGGATTAGCTGATTTAGAGGCGGAAGAGAAAGGATAAAGGATACATGGAAGAAAAGCTCCAGGGATATCAGGAATTTACAATAGAAGGAAGAAATGCCGTGATCGAGGCGTACCGGGCGGGCAGAGCGATTGACAGGATTTACATTCAGGATGGATGTCAGGACGGCCCTGTCATGACCATCAAACGGGAGGCCAGAAAGCACGATACCGTGATCAAATATGTTGCCAGGGAACGGCTGGATCAGCTTTCTGAAACAGGGAAGCACCAGGGTGTGATCGCCTACGCTGCGGCCTATGAATATGTGCAGGTGGAGGATATACTGGAAAAAGCCAGGGAAAAGGGAGAGCCGCCCTTTTTGATCCTGCTGGATAACATAGAGGATCCCCATAACCTGGGAGCGATCATCAGAACAGCAAATCTGGCCGGAGCGCACGGAGTGATCATTCCCAGAAACCGGGCAGTAGGGCTGACCGCAACAGTGGCAAGAACCTCAGCGGGAGCATTGAATTATACGCCGGTAGCCAGGGTGACCAATCTGGCCAGAACCATAGAGGAGCTCAAAAAGGAAGGTCTGTGGTTTGTCTGTGCGGATATGGATGGAACCATGATGTACGATCTTGACCTGAAAGGGCCCATAGGGCTTGTGATCGGAAACGAGGGAGAAGGCGTGGGAAAGCTTGTCCGTGAAAAATGTGATATGGTAGCGTCGATCCCCATGAAGGGACAGATTGATTCTTTGAATGCCTCCGTGGCAGCCGGAGTGCTGGCCTATGAAATTCTCAGGCAGCGCATGGGCTAGTGAGACAGTAATTGGGATGAAAGTGAAGAAAAATGGGTAAAGTCAACAGATTTTTGCTGATGGTCATTGCCATGGTTGTGATCATGATCGCAGCAGTGGGAATTGATAAGGGCATGAAGTATTACGAGGATAGAAAATGGGAGAAGGAACGGATCTACCATTATGAGCAGGCCAGAGCCGATATTGCCAGTATCCAGACCAGGATCAGTGAACTTTCATCAGACCGGGAAGCCATTGAAGCATTTATTGAAGAAAACAAGGCTTATTTTGATGATATGGAAGTGCCGGGACAGGATGATACAGATCAGGTGCGCCATGAGGGAGACCTTGCAGCAGAGGAAGACCTGTCCGGCAATACCCTTTCCGGAAATGATCTTTCCGGGAATACCGTTTCGGGAAATGATGTTTCCGGCAACGATCTGTCCGGCAATAGCCTTTCGGAGCGCGACCTTTCCGGCAACGATCTTTCAGGGAATACCCTTTCCGGTAATGATCTTTCCGGAAATGACATTATTGGAGAGGAACCTGCAGAAGGGGAAGAGGTGCCGGGCGAGGACGCTTTAAAGGAGCTGACGCTTGCCCAAAGGCGCAGGATCAGAGGCTCCTATGAGGAAACAATCCTGCAAAGCAGGCAGGACAGAAAGACCATAGCACAGGCAACAGTAGATCTTTCCGGTCTGAAGATCGCCTGTCTTGGTGACAGCATTACCGAGGCCGCAAATTTAAGCAGCATGGAGGATTATAAGCAGTATTCCTATCCTACAAAACTGGGAGAGATCCTGGGTACTCAAAATGTGACAAATCTGGGGATAGGAGGCTCTTCTATAGGAAGGTACTGGGATCATGCCTTTGTAGACCGTTATCAGGAGATCCCTGCAGATACGGATCTGATCATTGTCATGGGCGGAACCAATGACGGCTTCTGCCTTACAAACGAAGACCTGGGAACCTTTGAGGAGCGCAGGGAAAGAACCTTTATCGGGGACCTGGATGAGTTAATGAGAGGATTAAAGGAAAACTATCCGGAGGCAAAGATTATTTTTGCAACGCCGCTTCCCAACGTTCTCCATGACATGCTGCGAAAGGAAAGAGATTACCTGCTTCCCCAGGCGGTGCTTGCAGAGGATATCAAAGTCCTTGCAGCGGAATATGACTATCCGGTGATCGATCTTTATAATTCCAATATCCTGGACAGTCATGATGCGGCAGTCATTTACAATTATATGCCGGACGGAGTGCACTGCAACGAGCAGGGCTATGAGCTTTTGGCAGAGCATTTTGCGGCGGAACTGCTTAGAATGTATGAAGCGGAAGAAGAGGAAAGTAATTCTTAAATGGAAAAGGAATATGGAAACTGCAGCGACGAGGAGTTGATCCTCAGGCTGCGCGACGGGGAAGAGGCAATTACAGATTATATCATGGACAAATACAAAAACATGGTGCGCAGCAAAGCAAAATCCATGTATATTCTGGGGGCCGACAGAGAAGATCTGATACAGGAAGGAATGATCGGACTGTTTAAGGCAGTCCGTGATTATGATACAGGAAGAGATGCCAGCTTTTTTACCTTTGCAGACCTGTGCGTATCCAGGCAGATGTATACGGCGATACAGGCAGCCGGCAGGCAGAAGCACATGCCCCTGAATACCTATGTCTCTCTTTATGCAGATGGAGCAGACGGAGAGGACGGCCTCAGGGAGGCAGAGAGGGGACTTCTGGAAAGCGCGGCTTCCAGGCTGGAACAAAATCCGGAGGAACTCCTGATCGACAGGGAAAACGTGAAGCGGCTGGAGGAGGTCATGGAAAAGGAGCTTAGCAGCTTTGAAAAGCAGGTTTTGGATCTGTATCTGACCGGCATGAAATACAGCCAGATCGCAAGGGTTCTTGGAAAGGATGATAAATCCACGGACAATGCCCTTCAGCGCATTAAGGCAAAGCTGAAAAGAGCCATTTCCAGTAAGGAGCAGCTATGAAAAAGGGATCTGGAAAATGTTATATCATTGGAGCCGGTGAGGAGACAAAGCTTTCCTTTACACCGGGGAAGGAGGATTTTGTCATTGCCTGTGACGGAGGTTATGACTACTGCAAAAGGCAGGGGATCCAGGCTGATCTGGTGGTTGGAGATTTTGATTCTCTTTTGGAGGAGCCGGAGCACCGGAATGTGATCCGGTTAAAGCCGGAAAAGGATGACACGGATACCGGATTTGCAGTGAAGGAAGGACAGAAAAGAGGTTATCAGGAGTTTCTGATCTATGGCGGAACCGGAGGAAGGATCTCCCATACCATTGCCAATATCCAGCTTTTGTCCTCTCTTGCACAAAAAGGCTGCAGAGGAACCCTGGTCGGTCCGGAATCCTTTTATCAGGTGATACAGGACGGGGAGGTTTGTTTCCCCAAAGAGCAGACAGGTTATCTGTCTGTATTTTGTTTGGGAGACCGGGCAGAGGGAGTCTGTGAAACGGGGCTGAAATATTCCCTTTCGGATGCAGTGCTTACCAAGGAATTTCCGATTGGCGTCAGCAATGAGTTTACCGGAAAGGAAAGCCGCATATCCGTCAGGAAAGGGCAGCTTCTTTTGATCGGCGAGGGCTTTTAGCCGAAAGATTTTGGATCTGCTGCGTAAAAATGTACAAAATGGAGATGACTAAGGAAGACAGAATTTGTTCGGTAAAGGAGAGCAGGGATGGAAGAAAAAAAGATCAATCACAGAAAAGTAGGGATCGTGGGCTGCGGCTTTGTAGGTGCAGCTTCCGCCTTTTGCCTGATGCAGAGCGGCCTGTTTTCAGAGATGGTGCTGCTTGATGCAGACAGAAATAAAGCAGAGGGAGAAGCCCTTGATATTTCCCATGGACTTCCCTTTGCAAGACCCATGCAGATCTATGCAGGGGATTATGACGATATTGTGGATGCGGCGATCATTGTAGTGACGGCGGGAGCCAATCAGAAGCCGGAAGAAACAAGGTTGGATCTGGTACACAGGAATGTGGAAATCTTTAAGAACATTATCCCACAGATCGCACAGCGGGACTACCAGGGAATTTTGCTCATCGTTTCCAATCCCGTTGACATTCTGACCTATGCGGCGCTGAAGCTTTCCGGCATCCCGGAAAACCGTGTGATCGGTTCCGGCACAGTGCTGGATACGGCAAGGCTGAAATATGAGCTGGGAGAACATCTGGAGGTAGACAGCAGAGGGATCCATGCGTTTATAATCGGAGAGCATGGTGACAGCGAAATTGCCGCCTGGAGCAGTGCGAATGTTTCCGGGATCCCCATCAATACCTTCTGCGAGATGCGGGGACATCATAATCACAGCGCGGCTATGGAAGAAATTGCGGAGAAAGTTAAGAACAGTGCCTATGAGATCATTGCCAAGAAAAAGGCTACTTATTATGGGATCGCCATGTCGGTCAAGCGGATCTGCGAGGCCATTGTCCGGGATGAACGGTCCATCCTGCCGGTTTCCGGCATGATGCACGGAGCTTACGGTATAAATGGCATTGCGCTGAGCATGCCTGCCATAGTAGGGGCAAACGGAATTGAAACCCATGTCCCCATTGAACTTTCCGAAAAAGAGCAGGAAAAGCTCCGGCTTTCGGCACAGACCTTAAAGCAGGTGGCAGAGGAAATGAAATTATAATATGCAGGATAAAAGAAGCCTTTCCGGTCAAAGAAGCCGGGAAGGCTTCTTTTTTGGCAGCTTGTGATCCGGAAAGGGCATCTTATGCAGGAAGCATTGTCCGGCGGTACCTGCTGTGTTAAGGTTTCAGTGTAAGGAAGCCTTAGGAAGAGCATGAAAATGTTTTGTTACGGGTCAGTCCTTGGAAAGGGAGGGAGAAAGGTGAAGATTGAAATTAAGATCACAGAGGATGCCGCAGAAACCGGTATTACAGTGACCTGCAAACAGCTGACACCTGAGATAGAACGAATGATCGCAATGCTGCGGATGCTGGATCGCAAGCTGACAGGATCGAAGGACGGGGAGCTTTTTCTTCTGGATATTGCAAAGATCATATATGCAGAGAGCATCGATCGAAAAACCTTTTTATATACAGAAAAGGAAGTGTATGAATGCAGCCTGAGACTGTATGAGCTTGAAAATGAACTGGAGGAATGCGGCTTTTGCAGAGCCAGTAAATCCTGTCTGGTACAGCTTAAGGCGATCCGTTCCATGCGCATGGACTTAAACAGGAGGATCAGGGTGACCATGGAAAACGGAGAACAGCTTATGGTGTCAAGGCAGTATGCAGAAGGATTAAAGGAAAGGCTTGGGGTGAAATAAATGGAAGAAAAGAAAACGATCTTTGATTATCTGGGACAGATCTTTATGATGTTTGGCTTTATGATGGGAATCATGATGATTTTTTGTTTTTTGTTTGGAGAGGACGCCAGGGAAAGCTCCGCTATGTTTGCTTTGGGGGGAGAAGGGCTTGATCTTAAGGTGATGGGAGAGTATTTTCTTTTGGCAGTCTGTATTACAGCGGCAAGGTTCTTGTTTTTTACAGATGCCGTTATCAAAAATATGCGATTGTGGCTGCGCACCGCATGCATGGTAGCAGTGATCCTTGGCGTTGTAACCCTGTTTATTCTGATCTTTCAATGGTTTCCCGCAGACAACCTGGGAAACTGGGCGGCCTTTGCAGGCTGTTTCCTGGCAAGCTTCGGGATCAGTGTAGCAGTGTCTGTGTTAAAGGAGCGGGCAGAAAACAGTAAAATGGAGCAGGCGCTTCAAAAATGGAAAGGGAAGGGAGAACAGACAGGTGGCAGAACAAAATAATAAAGCAGTGGTTTTAAATAAAGTCAGTAAGTCCTTTGGGGAAAAAGAAGTGTTAAAGGAAATTCAGCTTCAGGTGCAGACCGGAGAAATTTTCGGACTTTTAGGACCGTCAGGAGCCGGGAAGACGACCATGATCAAACTGATCACCGGTCAGCTTATGCCGTCGCAGGGAGAAATCTGCCTGTTTGGAAAAAAGATAAAGGAGCTGTCAGGGCGCAGAAGTCAGGGGATGGGAATGATGCTGGATAATCTGGGGCTGTATGAAAGACTTTCCTGCTACGATAATTTGAAGCTTTTTGCGGGGATCTACGGAGTGGAGCAGAAGCGGATCAGACAGGTACTGGAAACGGTAGGGCTGTGGGAGGCAAGAAGACAGGCGGTCTGCAGACTTTCAAAGGGAATGAGGGGGCGGCTGGCCTTTGCAAGGGCAATCCTGGGGGAGGCGCAGCTTCTTTTCCTGGATGAGCCCACAAGCGGTCTTGACCCGGCAACGGCGGCAAAGATCCATAGTCTGATCCTTTCCCAGAAAGAGAAAGGAACCACGGTTTTCCTCACAACCCACAATATGACGGAAGCACAAAAGCTTTGTGATCATGTGGCGCTGTTAGACCGTGGGAAAATCGTTGAATACGGAAATCCGGGAGAACTATGCAGAAAATATGATCATCAAAGAAAGCTTGTGATCCGGCTTCAAAGCGGAGAGGAAGCAGAGCTGCCAAACAGAGCGGCTTCTGCCAAGCAGCTTTTGGGATATATGCAGCAGGGAATTGCATCCATCCATTCCACAGAACCGGATATGGAATCGGTGTTTATGGAGCTGACGGGAGGAGGTTTAAAACAATGAAAAATATCAGGGTGATTTTAGAAAAGCAGCTGAAAGATACGATAAAAAACAAAGAGATATTACTGCAATTTCTGCTGTTTCCCATAATTGCAGCAGTGATGGAAAATACGGTCTCCATTGAGGGAATGCCGGAGCGCTTTTTTGTCAATCTGTTTTCGGTGATGTATGTGGGAATGGCGCCGCTTGTGAGCATGTCCTCCATTCTTTCTGAGGAAAAGGAAAAGAATACTCTGCGCATGTTAATGCTGTCAGGTGTAAAGTCATGGGAATATCTGCTTGGCACAGGTCTTACGGTTTTTCTGTGCTGCATGCTTGGGGCGTTGTCCCTGGGACTTACAGGCCATTACAGCGGAAGAAATTTGATGCTTTTTCTGCTTGTGATGGCAGCAGGAATGGTCACCTCCCTGGTTCTTGGAGCGGCCATTGGAACCTTCTGCAAAACCCAGATGATGGCCACCTCGATCACGGTTCCTGCCATGATGGTGTTTGCATTTCTCCCCATGCTTGCCATGTTTAACGATCCGATCAGGAGGATCGCCGGGTTCTCTTATACCCAGCAGATGTCCCTTTGGCTTACAGGGCTTGGGGGAATGGGAAAATACGATCCTCATTTGGAGATCCTTCTGGTCGATCTGGCGGCGGCAGGCGCTTTGTTTGCTGCAGGATATAAAAGAAGCGGACTATCCTAGGGAAGGCAAAAATTTCCCAAGGAAGGTAAAACTTTCCCAAGGAAGGTAAAACTTTCCTAAGGAAAATGGATATGTTATAATGACAGCAAGGAAAAATCAGGGGAAAGGGATGGTGATTTCTATGAGAAAAATAACCAGAGTGATCGGAAGTATTTTAATCCTGCTTTCTTTGCTGTCAGTGACCGCATGTGGAAAAGAGGATAAAAATGCAATCGCAGTGGGGGAACTGAAGGTCAGCCTTCAAAAGGTGGAGGCCAATGAAAAAATAGGCCTTATGAGAAGAACCTTTACGGTAACGGGCGATGCAAAACAGGCACAAGAGCTGTTTGCCCCTACCCTTGCAGAGAGCAGCCAGGAGGGCGAAAAGACGGTGATAACAGAGATAGCCTTCTATAATGCCCCTGAGGAGCTGTGGAAGCTGTCCTGTAATCTGGCGGGAGAAGGTGCGGAATATACGCTGCCGGAAATCCAGGTAGACGCCATTGCGGATAAGGAATTTGAGGTAAACACGGCAAAGGGAGAGACTGCAAAGGTGATCTTAACGCCTTATGCCGCATGGATCCAAAGTAACGGAGCATGGATGCAGAAAGAGGACGCTTATCAATTTGCAGCAGTCTTTGCGGATGGAGAAGAAGAGGAAATTGCAGTCCTGCCTGTTTCCAGGAGCAAAAAGGCCAGGGAAAAGGAGCTGCAGGAGCTTCCGTTTTTTGGAGAGGGATACCGGATCGGACAGGAACTTCTGGATGAAAATGGAGAAGCGGCAGGCGGAAAATTTATTTTCTGGGAAGAGGAAGCTCTGGATGCAGTGGACAGCGTGTGTATTTATGAATAGGCAGGTCTAGTGCAGACCTATTGCCGGCCATAGGAATCCGGTTTTGCCAGAAAAGACTTACTTGTGGTAGAATAACTTCGCCGCCTTCAGGCGGCGGAGGAGCTGACAGGATGAAGACAGAAAAAGGAAAAACATTTTTAACTGCATTTCAAAATACCCTGCCTATTATGGCGGGGTATCTGGTGCTTAAGGCAAAAGGCTACGGCGTAGTCTGGGCCTTTCTGATGAGCGTATTTATCTATGCGGGCTGCAAAGCCTTATCTGTTTTTTTCCCTTACGGATGAAACGTATTCCCTTTTCTGGTGTTCCGGGGCGGCAGAAAGACGCCGGATGTGATTCTGTATCTTTCCCGTGTGCTGCCAAGCGCCATTATGGGAATGCTGATCGTTTACTGCTTAAGGAAGGTGACTTTGTTTTCCGGGAACCATGGTCTGCCGGAGCTTTTGGCCTGCGCATGTGTGGTGGCCCTTCATTTATGGAAAAGGAATACCCTTCTTTCCATTGCGGCAGGCACTGTAATTTATATGCTGCTTGTGCAGGTGGTGTTTGTACAGACGAAATGATAAGAGGCAGCAGGCAAAAGGCCGTGCAGCAGGGCGATAGGAAGGAGAGGCAAAGTGAGTGTAAAGGAGCAGGTTCTGTTATTACTTGAGGAAAGCAGGGACAAGGCGCTTTCCGGTCAGGAAATTGCGGACAGATTAAAGGTTACAAGGGCGGCTGTCTGGAAGGCGGTAAAGGGACTGCAGGCAGAAGGATATGCCATAGAAGGAGTGAACAATAAAGGATATCTGCTGGAAAAGGCGCCGGATATCCTTTCTGCTGCCTACATAGAGCAGGCGCTGCGGAAGGCGAAGATCACGCTGGCTGTCCAGACGGAAAAGGAAGTGGTCAGCACCAATACTTTGCTGGGACAGTATGCGGCAGCAGGGGAAACGAGAGATATGGTTCTTTTGGCAGAGGAGCAGTCGGCGGGGAAAGGCAGAAGAGGAAGAAGCTTTTTTTCTCCGGAAGGAACAGGGTTATACATGAGCCTTCTCCTTCATCCTGATGCAACGCCGGCAGAGGCCACCATGCTCACCACCCTTGCGGCGGCAGCGGAGGCGGCGGCTCTTGAGGCGGTTACCGGTCAGCCGGTGCAGATTAAATGGGTCAATGATGTGTGGCTTCGGGGAAGGAAGATCTCCGGGATCCTTACAGAAGGCTCTGCTTCCTTGGAGGAGGGAAAGCTGCAATATGTCATTGTGGGGATCGGGATCAATATCTACGAACCAAAGGGCGGTTTCCCGGAGGAAATAAAGGAGGTGGCGGGAGCGCTTCTGCCCCATGATATTTCCAGGGAAAATATGCGAAACAGGATTGCTTCTGAGCTGTTGATCCGTTTTATGCAGTTTTACCGGGAATTTCCCAGAAAGGTCTATCTGGAGGAATATCGGAAGCGCTGCTTTGTGATCGGGAAACAGGTCAGGATCATTACGCCGGACGGCGCTCCGGTGCCCCTAAGGGATGGAAAAAACAGATCGGATGCGCTGGTGCTGGGAGTGGATGAAGACTGCCATTTACAGGTACGCTATGAGGACGGAACAGAAGAGTTCCTGTCAAATGGAGAGATCAGCATCAGAATGTAGGAGTGCAGATGGAGGAAAACAGATTTTATTTTGCCCCTTTGGAGGGGATCACCGGTTACCTTTTCCGCAATGCTTTTCATGAATTTTTCGGACAGGGAATTGAAAAATATTTTACCCCTTTTATTGCCACCGGACAGACGGTCTTTACAAAGTCAAGGGTAAGAGAGGATATTCTGCCCTCCCATAATGAAGGGATAAGGGTGGTGCCTCAGATTTTGGGAAATAAGGGGGAGGATGCCGCAGAACTGATCGGTCAGCTTTATGAGTATGGATACCGGGAGATCAATCTGAATATAGGATGCCCCTATCAGACGGTAGTGTCCAAGAAAAGAGGAGCCGGACTTTTAGGAGAGCCGGAGCTTTTGGAGGAATATCTGGACACCATTTTTCAGAAAAAGCCGGAGCAGGTACAGATTTCCATAAAGACAAGACTGGGCATAAGCTCAGCCGGGGAATTTCCGCAGATTTTAAGGATTTATGAGAAATATCCCCTTGCGGAGCTGATCATCCATCCCAGGGTACGGGAGGATTTTTATGGGAACCATCCCGATCTGGAAGCCTTTGAAGAGGCTTTCATGCAGTGCTCCTTTCCGGTCTGCTATAACGGAGATCTTTTTTCTGCAGGGGATCTGGAGCAGTTTATAAAGACACATGAAAAGGTAAAACGGATCATGCTGGGAAGAGGGATTCTTGCAAATCCGGGCTTTTTGGTAAATGCACTTACCGGGCAGAAAACAGAAAAAGCCACGGTAAAAGCGTTTCATGACAGACTGTACCGGGATTATCTCAGGGTTATGAGCGGAGAAAAGAACACGCTGTTTAAGATGAAAGAGCTGTGGGCATACTGGCAGTTTTTGTTTGCAGGCGGGGAAAAACAGCTAAAGCGGATCCGAAAGGCCACAAGCGCTTCAGAATATGAGAGCGCAGTGGAAATGATCTTTGGGCAGTGCCTCTTTTTGCCGGAGGGTGCCTTTCGGATGGAATAGGATCACTTTTTCTGTGTCAGGAAAATGACGGCAAAAAGCGAAAGGATCCCCTGAACCGCCGGAATGGTGTACCACACGCCATTTAAGCCAAAGAAAACGGGCAGGAGAAAGAGAAACAGCAGGGTAAGCAGGATCTCTCCATAAACAAGAAGGTTGGATCGCCGGATCTTGTGGGTGGCATACAAATAGGATACGGCCGGCTTTGTCAGTCCGTAAAAGGCCATGATCAGAGCAAAGGCAGGGGCAGCATAGGAAATGTAACCGGCTGCCTCTTTACTTGTCCCATATAAAACAGGGATCAGGTTCCGGCACAAATAAAACAGAACGGCTCCTGCAATTCCCAGGGTGATGGAAAGGGAAAAGGTAAGGAGGGCATAAAGCCGCAGGGATTTTTGATCCTTTTTTCCCTCACTTACAGAAAGAAGGGGCTGGCTTCCGTCCCCGATCCCCTGTACCAGCAGTTCCATAAAGGAAATGATATAGGCAAGCACCGCATAGGCGCTGACGGCTTCTTCACCGCCGTAGCGCAGAGTCTGAAGGTTCATCAGGATAATGGTGACCGAGGGAAGATAGGTAAGCCCAAAGGGTGAAAGGGCAACTCTCAGGATAGATTTTATGAGCTGTCTGTCCGGGCGGAAAAGAGAAAGAGGGATCCTGTTTTCTTTTTTCAGGAAAAAGGCAAGACAAAACAGCAGCGTAACAAACTGGCCGATCACGGTAGCAAGGGCGGCGCCCTTTAAACCAAGGGGATAGTGGAGTACCAGCAGATAGTCCAGAAAAATGTTGGCGACACAGCCAGAGGCCATGGAAAACATGGAGTATACAGCGGCTCCGTGATTTCTCATCAAAGGGATCATACCGGTAGCAAAGATCTGGATCAGCGCGCCATAAAGAACGTAGCGCAGATAGGTCCAGGCAAGGGGAAGCAGCTCCCCTTTGGCGCCCAAAAGGAAAAGCAGGGAGGGGCCGAGAAGCGCCAGCAGCAGTACAAGCACAATACCGCCGATCAGTAAGAGCAGAAAGGCACTTGCCTCTGCTTTTTTTGCTTTTTGCATCTGACCTGCACCCACATTCAAGGACATGATAACGGCGG
>ERZ779888.2947-NODE-2947-length-13202-cov-5.788165_pt1 | contig 13202 bp, 9 predicted proteins | sample MGYA00511245_ERZ779888 | MGnify/ENA primary metagenome ERZ779888 (study PRJEB29588, sample SAMEA2155255) | human gut metagenome | biome: human gut; feature: human-associated habitat; material: faeces | place: Denmark | collected 2008/2010 ... | reverse complement strand
ATTTTTTAATATATCATCAATAGTAAACATTTTGTTATCCACTTCTTCAAGCGAAACTTCTTTTTGCGGTTCTTCTAAATCTTTTTCTTCTTTTTTAGTGAAAGAGTCTTTGGTTATTAGATCGCATAATTTGAAGGTGGCATTTATTTTATCTTTTACAATGTAACTGCCATTGCTGAAGCGATCCATGATAGCAATATCGTTTATTTTAATGTATTTGATATAATTGTCTGTAACTATGCCAAGGTTTTCTTTGCCTGAAAGAAGATAAATATTTACAATTTTACTAGGATTGCTTTTAATTTCTTTCATGAGTAGGGTTCCACGGTTTGCTCTTGTTCCCTGCTCTAATTCTTCAAACTTTAATCTTTTTGCAGTGCCTTTATCAGTGATTATTGAGATGTAAGTTGTGTTATCAAATAGTTCTCCACTTACAACTGTATCATTTTTAAGGTTAATTGATTTTACTCCTGCTGCTTTGATACCTACTGGAGATACTTCATTTGTTTTATACCATAAGCCATAACCATTTTGGGTTGCTATAAAAATGTTTTCTTTATTATCATAAGATACATTAATAATTTCGTCCTTGTCTTTTAATTTCATCATATTGATTGGCTTAGAGTATCTTTGAACTTTAAATTCATTTAATTTTGTCCTTTTTACCATACCATTTTTGCTGAATGAAGTGATATATATAGGCGCATTAAAATCGTATACGGGCATACCTTTGATAACTTTTTCTTCACTGCCAAGTGAGATGATGTTACTTACGTGTTTGCCTAAATCTTTCCATTTTGCATCAGGAATTTCATATACTGGTATATAGAGATAATTACCAAGATTTGTAAATAATAAGATAGTATCCAAGGTGTTAATACTATATAATCCTATAACATAATCATTTTCTTTAAGTTGGGTTTCTTCACCATTATTGGATAAATAGCCACGAGATGATACTCTTTTAATATAGCCTTGGTTAGTTAAAACAACATAAACATCTTCTTTAGGTAACATCAATGTGTTGTCTATTTTAATTTCTTCTACTCTTTCTTTTATTTCTGTCAATCTTGGAAGGGCATATTCTTTTTTTATTCGTCTTAATTCTTCTTTAATTACGCTCATTAATTTACCTTCATCTTTAATTATTTCTTCTAGGTAATTAATTATTTTGGTTAGATTTGCTTGCTCTTCTTCAAGTAATACAATATCGGTATTACTTAATCTATATAATTGTAAAGTTACAATGGCCTCGGCTTGTTCTTCGGTGAAGTCAAACTTAATCATTAAATTTTCTTTGGAATCAGCTTTATTTTTACTAACTCTTATGGTTTTAATGACTTCATCTAAAATAGATACTGCTTTTATTAATCCTTCTACAATATGATATCTAGCTTTAGCATGAGCTAAATCAAACTCGCTTCTTTTATATACTATTTCTTTTTGGTGTCTAATGTAAGCATCAAGTATACCTAGAATACCAAATAATTGAGGTCTCCTATCTACTATAGCTAGCATATTAAAATTATATGTTGTTTGAAGTTCGGTGTTTTTAAATAGATATGCTAAAATAAGTTCAGGGTTTGCGTCTTTTTTTAGTTCTATGGTTATTTGTAATCCATCTTTATCTGTTTCATCGCGAACCTCAATAATGCCATCGATTTTTTTATCAATTCTTATTTCATCAATTTTTCTTACAATATTAATTTTGAATACATCATAAGGTATTTCTGTAACAATTATTTTGTTTTTTTCAATTTTTGTTTTGGCTTTAACTATGATTTTACCTTTTCCTGTTTCATAAGCACTTCTAATACCATCAATACCTTCAATAATGCCTCCAGTAGGAAAATCTGGTCCTTTTACAATATTCATAATTGTTTCTAATCGACAATTAGGGTTATCTATGCGGTATATTGTTGCATCAATTACTTCTCCTAAATTATGTGGAGGAATGTTTGTTGCATATCCTGCCGAGATACCCATGGCTCCATTGACAAGAAGGTTAGGATATCTTGCGGGCAAAACAGTTGGTTCTAGTTCTTTATCGTCAAAGTTTGGGGCAAATGCAATTGTGTTTTTGTCAATATCACGTAGTAACTCACCACTTAATTTGGATAATCTTGCTTCAGTGTAACGCATTGCCGCAGCTCCATCACCATCGATAGAACCGTTGTTACCATGCATATCAATATGTGGAATACGCATTTTCCATGGTTGACTCATTCTAACCATTGCTTCATAAATTGATGAGTCCCCGTGCGGATGATATTTACCAATTACTTCTCCAACAGTTGACGCACTTTTATAGTAATCTTTATCATATGTTTTTTTGGTTCTATACATGGCATATAAAATCCTTCTTTGTACAGGCTTTAATCCATCTCTAACATCAGGGATGGCTCTATCTTGAATAATGTATTTAGAATATCTGCCAAATCTATCTCCCATGATTTCTTCTAATGTATAATCGTATATTTTTTGTATTATATTTTCCATTTTTTCACCATACCTATTAACATTATACCAAAAAAAACTAATATTTTAAAGATACTTTACATTTTTTATTTACACCTCCTCGCAGAGATGCGTTATCTACATATAAAGAGATTTGATAATCTTCTTCATAGTAGATGTTTTCGACAGGTGCTGCCGAATTTTTTTGTTGTTTCATTTTTGCTATGCTGTTTTAATTCTTTAGCCTTGTTTTATGCAAAATTGTCTTTTATGTATAGCTTTAATCCTTCAAACATGATGTTGATGCTAGCATTTAAATCTCTATCTATAACTGAATTACAACTTTTACAAACATACTCCCTTTCGTTTAAATCTTTATATTTTGTGTCTTTGTGATTACAAATACTGCAAATTTGACTGGAGGGGTAATAAGTATTTATTTGGTAAAATAATTTACCATAATAAGTTGCTTTATAATTAAGTTGTCTTATTATTTCGTAAAGTGTTACATCAGTTATTTGTTTAGAATTTTTTTTTGCCATGAGCATTTTTTTTACTTGTAATGTTTCACATGCGATGATGTCATTATTTTGAATAATTTCTTTAGTTATTTTATGGGTGTTATATTTTCTAGCATTTCTTAATTTTTCATATACAATGTTTAATTTTTTTAATGTTTTATAGTAGTTTTTTCCACCTTTTTTTCTTTTTGATAATATTTGTTGTAATTTGGCTATCTTTTTTTTGTATTTTTCTTCATATTTTTTGTTATCATATGTTATTCCATTTGATAGAATTATTTGTTTTTTTACACCTAGGTCTAAACCAACTATGGTTTTGGGGGTTACTTTTTTTGGTGTTATTTGTTCATATACTATGCTAATATAGTATTTACCTGTGTTTTCTTTAGAAATCGTGACATTTATAATTTTATCATCTATTTTATTAAGATTTCTATATCCCCTTATATCGATATTACCTAGTTTTGGTAATTTTACTTTTTTTGTTTTTAGATTTACTTCTATATTAGAACTAGTTATTGTGAAACTGTTTCTTTGATATTTGCTTCTGTATTTAGGATAACCAAAGTTATTGGTGGAATATTTTTTGTAGTTATCGCTTAGTTGGTAAATAGTTTTAATGATAAGGTTATTATCTATTTCTTTTAGAAAGGGATAGGCGTTTTTTAAATTGGTGTTGATATCTTTGATTATAGATTTTGTATCTATGATTGTTTTTGATAATTTGAATTTATCTTCTTTTATTTTGGTTAGATAATAGTTATAGGTAAATCTTGTGGAACCAAATGTGTTGTTAATTTGAGATTTTGTTTCTTCATTTGGATACATTCTAAATTTGTAGGATTTGTACATTTAGGTGGCACCTCCTTTTTTTGTTTGTGAATTTACTATACTATAAAGAGAAAGATAAAGTCAAACTTCTAATATTTAAAAACACCCGGTTGATTTTTGAATTTTGGGGAGTTTTTTGGTTGGTTTTTAAAAAACTGTACGGGTGTTTTTAAATTTTGACAATTTTGATATTTTTTTTGAAAAATTTTTTATTGTGATAACAACGTAGCAAAAACACATAAAAAAAACTCAAGCATTGTTATAATACTTGAGTTTTATTGATTTATCAAAGTAGATAGCATTTTCTTTTCTTCTTCCAGTTTTTCTTTTTCTTGATTAACAAGTTCTAAAGGAGCCTTACTAACATAATTTTGATTAGATAGCAACTTCTCTCTTCTAGCAATACTATTTTTTAAACTATCTATTTGCTTTTCTTTAAGTTTTGCCTCTTCTTCAGTAACAACATGTTGATAAAATATAGTTATACTATAATCCCCATTTGCAACCTCATAACTAGTAACATCCAATTTATTACTAATGATATGGTCATCCAACTTTAACATTTTATTGATCAAAGTATAATCTCTATTATTATTTATCATACATTTAAAGTCTTTACCAATATTTTTAGTAGCTTTAAAATTTCTAAATACTTTTATAAAATCAATAATAGAGTCAACTTCTTTTTCTTCTTTAGTAAATACATATTTTTTATTATATTTAGGGTATTCACTGATCATAATTGAAGTACTTTCTTTTATTGGTAACATGCTATATATTTCTTCAGTAATATAAGGAGTAAATGGATGCATCATCTTTAAGATCGATAATAATACATAATATAAAGTACTTTTTGTTGATGCCTGATCAAGACTAAATTTAGCAAGTTCAATATAATTATCACAAAAATCATTCCATATAAATGAATATAACAAACTAGAAACATTATTAAATTCGTATTTTTCCATATATTTGGTTACTTTTTTTATCGTATTATTTAATTTTGTTAAAATCCATCTATCTTTATTATCAATATTACTAAAATCTAATTCTTTTAAATCTTCTATATTCATAAGACAAAATCTTGATGCATTCCATAATTTATTTAAAAAATTCCATGTTGATCTAACTTTTTCAGTATCATATCTTAAATCTTGTCCTAAAGCTGAACTTGTAGATAAGAAATATCTTAAAGAATCACATCCATATTCTTTAATTACATCCATTGGATCTACTCCATTACCTAAGCTTTTACTCATTTTTCTTCCTTGGTTATCTCTAATTAAACCATGAATTAAACATTCCTTAAATGGTCTAGTATTAGTAAAATATAAACCTTGAAATACCATACGGTTTACCCAGAAAGGAATAATATCATAAGCTGTAACTAAAACGTTATTAGGATAATATCTTTTTAATAATTCGGTATTATCAGGCCAACCTAGTGTTGAAAATGGCCAAAGAGCACTAGAAAACCAAGTATCCAAAACATCACTATCTTGTACCCAACCACTTTCTTCTGGAGCTTCGTATCCTACATATACTTCTTCACCTTTATACCAAGCTGGAATCCTATGTCCCCACCATAGTTGCCTAGATATACACCAATCATAAGTTATTTCCATCCAATGATTCATTAGTTTTTCAAATCTTGCAGGAATAAAATTAACTTTTAATTCTTTATCTTTTTGATTTTTTAAAACTGCATCTGCTAAAGGTCTCATTTTAACAAACCATTGCTTAGATAGATATGGCTCGATCATAACTCCTGATCTTTGAGAATGTCCTACTGAATGAATAATTTTTTCAACTTTAATTAAAAGCCCTTCTTTTTCCAAGTCTTTTACTAGTGCTTCTCTTGCCTCAAATCTATCCATCCCAACATATTTTAAAGCATTTTCATTCATTGTCCCGTCAGTATTAATAACCTTAATTCTCTCTAAATTATGTCTATTTCCTACTTCAAAATCATTCGGATCATGTGCAGGAGTTATTTTTACAACTCCAGTTCCAAATTCTATATCAGCATGTTCATCTCCTATTATTGGAATAAGTTTATTAACTATAGGTAAAACAACATTCTTACCAATTAGATGTTTATATCTTTTATCATTAGGATTAACCGCGACCGCGACATCTCCAAAAAGAGTCTCAGGCCTTGTCGTAGCAACTTCTAAATAATCATTCGTTCCTTCTACAAAATACTTAATATGATAAAACGCTCCTTCAACATCTTTATATTCTACTTCTTCATTAGATAAAGCGGTCATTGTATAAGGATCCCAGTTAATTATCCTCTCACCACGGTAAATTAGACCTTTATTATATAACGTAATAAAAACATGTTTTACAGCATTAGATAAACCCTCATCTAAAGTAAATCTTTCTTTATCATAATCAAGACTAAGTCCTAACTTTGCCCATTGAAGTCTTATATTCTCACTATACTCTTTTTTCCAGTCCCATGCATAATTAAGCCATGTATCACGGTCCATCTCTCTAGGATTAAAGCCCATTTGTTTTAATTTTGCATCAACTTTTGCTTGTGTAGCAATTCCTGCATGATCCATACCAGGAAGCCATAGTGCATCAAATCCTTGCATTCTTTTATATCTAATAATAATATCTTGTATCGTTGTATCCCATGCATGTCCTAAATGTAATTTTCCAGTAACATTAGGAGGAGGAATAACTATTGTAAATGGTTCTTTAGATAGATCTCCAGCTTTAAAATAATCATTTTTTAACCAAAAATCATATTTTCCTTTCTCTACTTCTTCATGATTATACTTTGTTTCTAACATAAAAATCTTCCTTTCATTAAAAAAGATTCCATCCAAAGGACGAAATCTCGTGGTACCACCTTATTTTGTAATATAATATTACCTTATAACTTTAACGCATTTACGCGTAATATCCTTTTTCTTTAGATATTAACTACAGAAGCTACCTTCAATTAATTTATTTATTCTTTTTCACCAAACAAGAACTCTCTACAAAACAAACTTAATTTACTCCTCTTCCTCATCGCTTTTAAATAACTAACAATAGTTTATCATAAAATTTAACTTTTGGAAATATTTTTTTTAATTTTTTTATTCTTTTGCTACGCTGTTTTAATTCATAATATTAATTTAACTATATTTCTCTTTTTTTATTAAGTAATTTAAGTATCATTTTTCTTATAAAATCAAATGGTATTACAGTTAAAGAAATAAGTAACATGACCAAAAATTCTTCTAAATTAAGCCCGATAGTTCTAAATAAACCACCGCCATAATAAATTAAGTATATTTGAATAATAATAACCAAAGATATAACCACGATAAAAGCTTTATTCTTAATTATATTAGATAAAATATTAACCCTTGTTGTTCTGGCATTAAAACTATTAAATAATGAAGCAAAAATAAATAAACCAAAAAATGCTGTCATTAAAGTCTCATTAGTTTCATAAATTCCTCTAAATAAATTAGTCTTTAAAAATACTAAGCATAAAACCGCAATATATAAGCCGTTAGCAATTATTTGATTAAACATATATCCATTGACAACATTTTCATCTTTTCTTTTTGGCTTTTCCTTCATATACTCAACCAAAGCTGGTTCATAAGCAAATGCTAAAGCGGCTAAAGTATCCATAACCATATTTATCCAAAGCATTTGAATTACTGTAACTGGTTCATATATTCCAATAAAAGGTCCAATTAATGAAACACTTATTGCACATAAATTAACTGTAAGTTGGAATATTATAAACTTTCTAATACTCTTAAATATTGTTCTACCATATAATATTGCCTTTGCAATAGATAAAAAGTTATCATCTAATATAACTACATTAGAAGCCTCTTTTGCTACTTCAGTCCCACTTCCCATAGCAAAACCAACATCTGCTTTTTTCAAAGCAGGAGCATCATTAACCCCATCTCCCGTCATTCCAACAACTAAATTAAGTTCCTTACTTATTCTTACTAATCTACTCTTATCTTGTGGTAAACTACGAGCTATAACTTTTAAATGAGGTAACATTTTCTTTATTTCAAAATCACTTAATTTATTTATTTCTTCACTAGTCATTACCAAATCATTTTCACTTTTAATAAGTCCTATTTCTTTTCCAATAGAAACCGCGGTTTTTAAATTATCTCCAGTAATCATAACTGTTTGAATTCCTGCCTCACTAACCAACTTAAGACCTTCAATTGCTTCTTTTCTAACCTCATCTTTAATAATAATTAAACCCAAATAAGTTAAATTATCTATTTCTTTATTTAATACTCTATTAGAAGTAGCTAATGCTATTACCCGATATCCATTAGATACATAATTATTAATTTTATTTTCCACTTCCCGTTTACTAATAAACATTCGTCTATTTAAATTAACATCATAATAACTATTACAACATTTAATTATCACCTCTGGAGCCCCTTTTACTAACTTAATCTTCTCTCCAACATCAATAATTGTCATAGAATACTTATTCTCACTAGAAAAAAGTACTTTATCAATTATTTTAACTCTACTATCTTTAATGCCCTTAATATAATTTAAAAGTGCTCTATCAGTAATATTACCTGAAACAACAGTATTTCTAACATTATCATAAGTTGATTCATTATTATAAACCAAACTCTTATATACTAAATCATAATATTTATTATATTTTTTCATTTCCATAACATTGTTAAACTCATAATTGTCTGGAGTTATAATTCCTACTACTTCTAGTTTGCCTTTTGTAATTGTTCCTGTTTTATCAGTAAATAAAATATTTAAACTACCAGCAGTCTCTATACCAACAAGTTTTCTAACTAAAACATTGTTCTTAAGCATAGTTTTCATATTAGAAGATAATACTAAAGTAATCATTAAAGGTAATCCCTCTGGTACAGAAACTACAATAATGGTAACACTTAAAGTAAGAGCATAAAGAATATAACCAAACATAATAGGAAAATTAGATAATGTTGCAATTATTTTACTATATTCAAAATTATTATCAATAACAATTACTGAAAACAAATATGATAAAGATATTAACACAGCCCCTAAATAACCTATTTTACTAATTAATTTAGCTAACTTAGTAAGTCTAATCTTAAGGGGCGATGGTGTTTCTTTTTCTTGTATTTCAAGAGCTATTTTTCCATAAAAAGTATCACTTCCAATATTAGTAACTTTAACGATTGCTTCATTAGAACATACTATTGTCCCACGATATACTTTATTATTAGCACTACTAGTATTCTTATATGTCTCTTTAGCCTCACCATTAATTATAGATTCGTCAACACTAAGCATCCCCTCAATAATAATACCATCGGCAGGTATTTTATCCCCAGTAGTTAAAATAATCAAATCCCCTACTACGACCTCATCCACATAAATCTCTAGTATTTTACCCTCTCTTAATACTTTAGTTTTAATTTTAGAAGCATCACTTTCCAATTTTTGAAAAGCTTTTTCGCTACCATACTCTGATAACGTTGATATAAATGATGCTACAAATATAGCAATAACAATACCCAGTGTCTCATAAATATCAAAACTCTTAATTAAGAATACCATTTTAATACCTAAAGCAATTAAAAGAATTTTAATAATAGGATCACCTAAAGATTCCAAAAATAACTTAAAAAAACTATTAGTATTTCTCTTATTAATTATATTACTACCAAATTTTTTTCTACTATAAATTACTTCATCATTGCTTAATCCCTTATAATCAAAAATATTATGTATCATAGTATCACCTAATACATAATATTTAAATCTAATTCATATAGAATAATTATCACTCGACAAATTAATTACATCTTTCCTACTAAATAACAATATTAAGTATATTTAGTTTTTCTAATATTTAAAAACCATACTACTGCTCCGCTTCCAAAACAAAATATTATACATAAATCTTATACATTAGTATCCACAATCATCTTATATGTTAAAGTATTATTATTAAATACATCTTTATATTCATCACTTAACCATATAGCATAATACTCATTTATATTTTCATTAGCTTTAAGATCAAATTCATCAATTAAATAATAATAATTAGCATTATCTTCATATATAAGATTATCTAAACACTTAACTTCATCATTTATTTTATACCTTAAATAACTAATATCTACTAAAGACTTCTTATCAATTAACATTATTAAATTACAACTAGTATCTTCATTCCTATTATTAGTAATTGTAATAATATTATTCTCTATTCCATTAACATCACTATTATCACTAACTAAATATAAATCTTTATTATTAATAGTCTCTTTTAAAGTAATTTCATTATTAATGGACATAAGCTTATTAGTTTCTTCATCATTACCTTTAATCACATCTAACCATACTATTGATATAACAAAAGTAAACACTAATTCAACCCCAATTTTAAATATTTGCCCCCTAATCATAAACCCTCCTATTATTTTTTCTTATATTCAAAATATACTTTAATCTTACCTTCAAAAATTTTATCTTGATATGAATTATCTGCACTCTCATCCAACCACAATCTAAGTGCAAACTTATCACTCTCTGCTGGTTTCATATCAAACACTAATAACTCTGCTTCAGGTATCTTCTTAGTATAATTTAAACTCTTACTCTTTAAAGCCTCACCATTCTTAATAAGTTTATAATTTAACTTATTAGTTTCCATCGTAGTATTCTTAGTCTTCTCTAATCCTATTCTACATCTAATATCCATACTAGACATATTTTTAATAACAAATTCTGCCTCAGTAGCATCTTTATTGTTATATATAATATCAGCTTCTTTTTCACTCATAGGATAAGTATTTTCAAAAAGTAACTTACCATCTTCATTGTAATACTCAACAACAGTCTTAATTTCAACATCAACTTTTTTATTAGCATTATCAAAAAAATGTGATAATGCTATACCAATGCCAACTGTAAATGAAGTAATGGCTAAGAAAATAAGAATCATACTGAATATATTACCATATTTCCTCCAAAAAAGAAAGAGCCAATTTTTTTTACCATCTTTTTCTTCTTCAACAGTAATATTATCATTTTTAATTCTTTTAACTCTAAATTCACTTGACATAAGTCACCTTCTTTTTACTAATTCTTTTCCCGGCTTTACGCCCAACAACTTTAAATAATTTCAATATATCATAAGATATTACACATAAACATGGTATTAATATACCTATTATCCAACCACTTTTAGTGGCTAAAAACATTTGTAAATAACCCAATTTTGGTATAGTAAGTATTACTTTACCAAGAATATTTTCTTGTTGTACTAAAGCATCATCAGCAACATTATTGTTATCACCCTTAGATCTAAACTCATAAGTACCATCATTTAACTTATATTTTTCAATAATTCTATGAGTTATAATAGTCCCTTTCCAACGTGGATCACTAGAAGCAAATGTTATTATATCACGAACTTTAAGATTTTCAGCAGGAATTTTTTTAGTAATAACAACATCTTTCTCCATAATTTCAGGAATCATACTACCAGTAAGTACCACATATCCATTAAATGTAGGGGCTGAATAATCTCCTTTACTTTGTTTAATTTTAATACTCACAAAATATATAAGTAAAGTAGCACCAATTAAAAGTAAAAATATAAACAATGCATAAGATAAAATACCGACAATATATTGAATGGGCTTCTTCTTTCTGCTAATTACTTTAACTTTATAATGCCTTGCTCTGCTAACAACATCATTAAAATTTCCTACAACTATACCCACATTTATACACTCCTATCTATTCTCATAATCATTATACAACAAAAAATCTCATATATCAATATGAGATTAATGTTTTTTTAAATAACTTTAACAAAATTATTATTGATTAGTTTGAACAGCTTGTACATCAATACCAGCAGTAAATGTTCTGTTAGCATTACTATTTTCTCCAGTATTAACAGCAGTTTGATCTAACCATAATAAAACGACAAAACTATCAGTAGCTTGAGGTGCCAATGCTTGAGTTGAAGGTAATGTTACAGTAGAGCCTACAGGACTACCAGTTAAAGTTGCAGGAGTAGTTTTAAATACTGAATGCATTAATTTGTTATCTTTATATTCATTTTTTGTAATATTAAAGTCAGCATTAATGTTAGCATATAAAGTACCAGTATTTTTTACAGTAACTTTTGCAAAAGCACAAATTGTTTCAGTTGCACTAGCTTCATCGCCTGCAAACTTACAGTCTCCAGCTTGATAAGCTGCTAATACTTGATCAGTAGTAGCTGGTTTTAAGTTACTTGCATCAACTACTTTACCAGAACCTTCACCAGAAGAAACATATTCAATACTTAATGTACCAGTTTTAACGATTGTTTTATTTTCTCCGCTAGCAGTTGCAGTAAACCAGGCGAATGTTGCACCAATAATAGCTACTATTAATGTTGCAACACCAATAACACCATAAAATAGTCCTTTTCCTCCATTATTATTTTCGTTCATGTTTTCAATCCTCCTTTACATTAATAATCATAGCAAAAAAAAAGATATTATGCAATACCTTTTTTACATTTTTTTTATTTTTTAAAACTATTGTTGGTTAGTTTGAACAGCAGTTACATCAACTGTAGCACTAACGCTTACAGCTTGATAACTATTGTTAGCATTTGAATCTAACCAAACAATAATATATTGAGTTGTACTAACATTAGGAGCTAATGTACTACTTGCTAAAGCAACATTGCCACCATCAGCTAAAGCAGCACCGGTAATTGTACCTGCAGCAGTTCCTGGAGCAGTATTTACAACAGCATATTTAAAATGCTTGTTAGTCTTTTCTTGAGTAGTAGTAACAGCAGTTTCTCCTGTATCACCAGTAACACCAGTATTTACATTTCTACCATCCACTGCACTAACAGCAAAATCTTTTAATGTAGCAGTTAATTTAGCATATAAAGATCCTGTGTTCTTTACAGTAAATTGATATACAGAACAAACTGATTCCTTATTTTGAATGTCTGCAACATCACCAGTATGAGCACATTTGTTATTAGCATATGCAGCTTTTACTTGATCTTCAGTTGCTGGTTTTAAATTAGTTGCTACTAAAGTAGTACCCTCAGTATATTCGATAACTAAATTACCTGATGTAACTGTAGTAATTTTATCTCCACCTGCAGTAGCGGTAAACCATGCAAATGTTGCACCAATAATAGCTACTATTAGTGTTGCAACACCAATGACACCATAAAATAGTCCCTTTCCTCCGTTATTCTCGTTCATTTTTTCTATCCTCCTTTACACTAATAATCATAGCAAAAAAAAAGATATTATGCAATACCTTTTTACAATTTTTTTAATTTTTGTTAATTTTTATTTGAAATTCCGTTTTAAATAAAATAACTGCAATAAGTCTGTT
>ERZ779888.2941-NODE-2941-length-13230-cov-2.858975_pt1 | contig 13230 bp, 17 predicted proteins | sample MGYA00511245_ERZ779888 | MGnify/ENA primary metagenome ERZ779888 (study PRJEB29588, sample SAMEA2155255) | human gut metagenome | biome: human gut; feature: human-associated habitat; material: faeces | place: Denmark | collected 2008/2010 ... | reverse complement strand
TGAGGTTCTTTTTTATTCAATTGACATTATTTCTGAATTACAGGAATGCTCCTTATTTTGTCCGATAATTTTCATTAGAACATAATCTCTATTTTTTCTTTCTTACTCATAATTATCTTCATATCTTTTATAGTTATTTGTAGCAAATCTGGCCAACCACGTATCAGGCGGAAGTGTCCATAAAATTACCAAAATTCACCCTATGATACCGATAGCCCTGTAAATACCACAAAGCCATTTAGGCAAGCCGAAAACTGCTTCTCCTATAAAGCTGCCTATTGCCAAAACACATAATTGTATGAATAAAATTTTTAAATTTTTCTTCATAATTATTTTCAATACCTTAAGAATGAGCGGTACTTTTTTGTAACGAATGGTACTCAACAAATTTAGCAGGCTTATTTCTAAGATAAAAATAACATGACAAATACCATATTTCAATAATAACCCCGTGAATGTTGTACTTAACTACTCAATACCTATTTTTATCATTTTGTATTATACCTCTTGAAATTATCTATAGCTCAATTATAGACAAACTCACAGTATTTTTCAAACAAATACTTATAACCATAAATGCCATAATTTTCATGTACAATCCAATAAGAAAAAGTAGATTGACTGAAAATATAAAAAAGTATTATAATCAAAAAAATGAATAATGTGTCAATAAGCAATCAGAAACAGGAGAACTTATATGAACGATGTAAAGCTTGGCTGTCATGTTGGAATGGCGGGAAAAGAGATGTTTCTTGCATCGGCAAAAAAGACAATACCGCCATATAAAAAAGAGATAGAATGGCTAAAGAAATAGAATAAAAGGAGAATTACTATGGTAAAGCATATTATTTTATGGAATTTAAAGGATGAGTATTCAGAAGAACAGAAAGAACAGATAAGAAAAGGCATAAAAGAAGGGCTCGAAGGGCTGGCAGGACAGATTCCGGGGATGATAGATATTTCTGTCAGAATAGACTATCTCCCTAGTTCTACAGTAGATGTTATGCTTGATACGACATTTGAAGATGAACAGGCACTCAGAAATTACAGCACGAATCCAAAGCATGTCGCAGTTGCAGACAGCAAGGTAAGACCATACACAGCAGTAAGGTCATGCATTGATTATGAATGCTGAATTAATTTGAATGAAGGTGATGTTAATGAGTGAACATATATCAAGGCAGGACGCTTTAGAACTGATGAGAAAATATAATGATGATCCCTTTCATAGACAACATGCACTTACTGTTGAAGCGGTTATGAAATGGTTTGCCAGAGAATTAGGCTATGGTGAGGATGCCGGATATTGGGGGATTGTTGGATTATTACATGATATCGATTTTGAATTATATCCGGATGAGCACTGCCTGAAGGCTCCTGAACTTCTTAGAGAGGCCGGGGTCGGAGAAGACATAATACATGCGGTTGTTTCCCATGGATATGGAATAACGGTAGGCTGTGGAAAAACGCTTGATGTGGAACCGGAGCATGAGATGGAGAAAGTTCTTTTTGCGGTGGATGAACTGACAGGGCTTATATGGGCTACAGCTATAATGAGACCATCACGTAGTACCAAGGATATGGATCTTAAATCTATAAAGAAGAAGTATAAAAGTAAAAATTTTGCCGCAGGATGTTCGCGTGAGGTTATAAGCAGAGGAGCAAAGCAGTTAGGCTGGGAGCTTCCGAAGCTTTTTACTATGACACTTGAAGCGATGCAGGCTAGCGAGGATATAATTGAAGAAGAAATGGCGGATGAAATTTAATAAAGCAAGGAGAGTTGTATATGGAAACGTGGTATTACGAAGTTGTTTCAATAGATGGGGATTATGCTGATTTAAAACGCACAGATATAGAAACAGATGATCTGAAGCTTGTTGCAAGGGCTTTGCTTCCAGCAGAAATAATGGAAGGAAGCAGGCTTAAATATGAACTTATGCAGTATGAGATTATTGAATAGTCTTTTGAAAAAATCATGTGTTGTCATTATGATCATGGCTTTATGCATATTATGCGGGTGTGCTGCATCAGAAAGTCGGTCTGAGTATGGCATTTTTATTGGTGTGGATCCGGATGATCTGCCAGAAGATATGAAAGATTATGACATAATAGTAATAGATGCACAGAATTTCACACGTGGGCAAATACAAAAATTTAAAAATAACGGACAAAAGGTATATTCATATATTAATGCAGGCTCAATAGAAAAAACCCGCTCATATTATGGAAAATATGCTGATCTGACATTAGATCCATATGAGAATTGGGACGAAGAATACTGGGTTGATGTATCATCAGAAAAGTGGCAGGATTTTATATCATATGATATATCGCAAAAGCTTCTGGATAAAGATATAGATGGATTTTTTGTGGATAATATCGATATATATTATCAATACCCCAGACCGGAAATATATAATGGATTGTGTAATATACTTAATAATCTGATGGATTATGATAAGCCGGTGATAGTAAATGGCGGAGATGTTTTTGTATCAGAGTATATCAGCAGAAATGGGAATATAAAAGATATTCTGACCGGAATAAATCAGGAAACTGTATTCTCAAAAATAAATTTTGATCAGGAAACATTTGAAAAAAATGATGAGGATACAATAGAATATTTTAAAAAATATATTGCAGAGTGTAAATCTAACGGATTAGATGTATATATTACAGAGTATACAACGGACAAAAAGCTGATAAGGCAGATCAAAGATTATTGTAAGGAAAATGGCTTTCATTATTATATATCTGATTCGATACAATTAGATTAGGGAGGCAGTAATGATAAATCAACAGAGAATTCTGATGTTTAATGTTTCAAAAGAAAAGCGGGATAAGATCATACAAATGTGTAAAACTCTTGGAATTTTAACAAAGATTGTTGATAGGCCGCAGTACAATCAAAAGATAGGTGCGCTTGCAGAAATTTCAGGATTCAAAGAAGACAAAGAGATATATACGAAAGAAGAATTTCCGTTGGAAATGCTTGTTTTTTCAGGCATGAACCAGCAGCAGGTAGATTCGTTTCTTAAAGAATATAGAAATCGTGGAATAGAACAGATTGGATGTAAAGCAATCATCACTCCGGATAATGTATTCTGGACGGCAGAAAAATTATTTCGTGAACTATTAAAAGAGCATACATTTATAAATAACACTCCGGATGGGAATCATAATATCCATTAGTTGCATATAGGTATGATCCCATCCTTGGCAGCTGGAGAAATAGAAACGGTTACAAAGCAAAAAGTTTGTAGCCGTTTTTTGTGTGCAGTGTTATTTACTACAGGACACTTTGAGGCATATTTACCGCATATTTTCGCTGCAAGATGTGAAAAAGTAGAAATAGTGCAATATTTACATGAAATAATACAAGAAATATTCTATACAATATCATATTATTGATATATGCAAGCTTCTCTTTTTCTATATCTTCCTCTCCTAAATTGAAGTATATATGAGAAGTTTGCTTTTAAATTACGAGAATCATAAATGAGGTAATACACATGGAAGTTCAAAGAAAATCATTAACCCAGCTTTTTGTACCAATATGTTTCGAGACATTGTTTTATATGCTGGCAGGAATGGTAGATACGCTGATGCTGTCATCGGTAAGTGACCAGGCGGTAGGAGCCGTAGGAACGGCAAATACATATATCGGAGTTTTTATAATCATGTTTGGTGTCATATCGTCAGGAATGGTGGCGGTGATGACACAGAATATTGGTGCAGGGAAACCGGGCATAGCTTATCAGGCAAGGCAGCTCGGTCTGCTTTTTAATGCGATTATAGGTGTGCTTATGTCAGTTTTTCTTGCGTTTTTTTCAGGAAATATCCTTAAGATAGTAAGTATTGCACCTGCTCTTTTGGAACCGGCAGAAACTTATCTTAAAATAGTTGGTGGTGCCTGCTTTTTGAATGCACTTATTCCCATTTTTTCAAGCTATCTGCGTGTTTTTGGATACACGAAGCAATCGCTTTTTGCATCAGTTGTCGGAAATGTTATAAATTTTGTCCTCAATGCGGTATTTTTGTATGTCATGAACCTGGGAGTAATGGGTGTAGCTGCGGCAACAGTTATCTCACGGGTTATAAATCTTATAATCGTTGCGGTTATGGGAGCAGTATTGATAAAAGCAAAAAACAGTCCGGAACGTATGTCTTCCCGAAGGATACTTGGTCAGATCATAAAGATTGGATTTCCATCCGCATGTGAAACGGCACTTTACAATATTGCAATGACTCTTGTAGTGCGTTTTATGAATCAGATGGACACAAACGGAATGAATGTTACTGCACGATCATATGCAATGCAGATCGCAAACTTTTCATACTGTATTGGAGCAGCCCTGGCACAGGCAAATGCCATAATGACGGGCTGGAGGATCGGTGCAAAAGAGTATGAACAATGCGACAGAGGTACGCAGAAAGCGGCAATTTATGGAGTGATAACAGCTACATGTTTTTCGGTAACATTTGCTGTACTTGGAAAATTTATCGTGCATATTTTCACAGATGATCCACAGATGATAAGTCTGGTCGTCAAGCTGCTCATAATAGACATTGTCCTTGAATTTGGCAGAGTTACTAATCTGGTTTACGGGCAGGCTCTTAAGACAAGTGGTGATGCAGTTTTCCCTGTGATAATGGGGGCAGTTTTTATGTATCTGGCGGCTGTTGGAGGTACATATTTCTTTGGTATACATCTGGGACTTCTGGCTGTCGGTGCTTACATTGCAATGGCATGTGACGAGTGCGCCAGAGCAGTCGGTATGGTGTTTCGATGGAAGAGCGGAAAATGGAAACTGAAAAGACTGGTGGATTAAATAAAAATACTGCACAATTCGTATATAATATATGGTAAAGTATGAGTAGAACAGTGCACAGTATGTGTTTGAAGATGATATTCAGGTTGGGCTTTATTCTGATCTGACGATAAATCTATCAGAATTTTTAAATTAAGAATTAAAATATAAGGGAAAAAATGTACTTCGAATTAAAAGAAAACCGGCCACACGGCACGCCGGAAAATCCATTCAGCCAATACCACATAAGTGATGTAAACCGTGCATTCCAGATTCCCGTACACTGGCATGACGAGCTTGAGATCATATATGTAAAGCATGGGAAATTGCATGTGACAATATCTGGCGAAAATTATATAGGAAACCCGAAAGAGGCATTTGTAGTGTCTCCGGGAAGTCTGCATTTTATGGGATCACCGACAGGTGATGTGGATTATTACACATTTTTGTTTCCTGTGGAATATATATCATTTCAGACAGATGATATTATGGAAAAAACGATACTTTCTCCGCTCAAGCATGGCAGGGTTATGATAAAACCGCAGATAAATGACATGGCAGAGGATATATGTGAGCGGCTCATAGAGATCAATACCAATATATCTTATTTGAAGAAAAAAACTTCAGAAAGCACAGAGGAAAGAAAAAACAGAGAAAACCACAAATATAACAAGTCAGACGATATAGCTGTGTCAAATATAAATGAGGCAAATATAAATGCACAGTTTGAAACAAAAATGACTCTCCTCAAATTTATACGGAAAATGTGGCAGAATGGTCTGATACTGGAAAATGCTGCAAATGGCACAAACACCACAGAAAAGGAAATGATAACGTATATCAGACAGAACTATACCAGAGAAATCTCCCTGCAGGAATTTGGCATGCAGTTTCATTTATCCGAAAAATATGTATCCCGTTATTTTAAAGAGCATTTTCATATCACATTGTCACAGTATATCAATCATTTGCGGCTGGAACATGCAAGACAGCTATTGCAGGAGTCCACAGTTCCGGTCACAGAGGTGGCATTGCAGAGTGGATATCAGAATGTAAGCTACTTCATACGGTGTTTTAAGAAAATGTATGGAGTTTCACCACTTAAATATAGAAAGGGCACTTGAAATTATTTTACAACTTTACCTTGACAAAGTGGAAAAAAGAGCATAAAGTATATAAAAAGATTAATTAAACAGTGTTTCAAAACCGATGAGAAAGAAGAGTAGACTTTTCCGGAAATTTCAGAGAGCTGCAGATGGTGGGATTGCAGCATGGATGGATTCGTTGAATGGCCTTTCGAGGGTGATCCGAAGCGTTTGATTGGGCAGAACATAGTTTTTTACGATCAAATCAGTAGGCGTCACCGGGAACCGAACCCGTTATCAATCCGGCATGTATGGATGTACATGATAGAGTGGACGATTCGTCAAATTGAGTGGTACCGCGATAATAAGATTTTATTACCGTCTCAAGCATTAGCTTGAGGCGGTTTTTTTCGCATAAACGGAATTCGAGTCTGCAGTTGCAGGTTTATGAGAAATGATCGAAAGCGTCGGTGAAACAAAGAAAGTGAGGAATTCAATATGAAAAAGAAAGTATTATCAGTAGTTTTAGCAGCAATTTGCACAATGAGCCTTATGACAGGCTGTGGAGATGCAAAGGGCTCTACAGAAAAAGGATCAGCAGGTGGTGACAGTTATACAGTAGGAATTTCACAGTTTGCAGAGCATGGTTCGCTTGATAACTGCCGTGAGGGATTTATCGAAGGACTTAAAGAAGAAGGCATCGAAGAGGGCAAGAACTTAAAGATAGATTATCAGAATGCGCAGACAGATACAGGTACAGCAAGTACGATCGCAGACAGCTTTATATCAGAGAAGGTTGATATGATCTGTGCGATCGCCACTCCATGTGCAGCAAGTGCTTACAATTCAGCAATGAATGCTGATACACCTGTTGTATACACGGCCGTTTCAGATCCTGTTGCAGCAGGTCTTGCAAATGATGATGGAACAAGTGTGGGAAATATTACAGGATCTTCTGATATACTCCCGGTTGAGGAGCAGCTTAAGATGATACGCCAGATGATGCCGGATGCAAAGAAGATCGGTATTCTTTATACAACCAGTGAGGCAAACTCATGCAGTACTATCGAGGAGTACAAAAAACTTGCAGGAGATTATGATTTTGAGATTGTTGACACAGGAATAAATACATCAGCAGATGTTGAGATTGCAGCAGCAGACCTTGTTACAAAGGTTGACTGTCTCTGCAATCTTACAGATAACACAGTTGTAAACGCACTTCAGACAGTTCTCGACAAAGCAAACGGAGCAAACATTCCTGTATTCGGAAGTGAGATCGAGCAGGTTAAATCAGGATGTGTTGCTTCAATGGGAATTGATTACTATCAGCTTGGTATAGAGACTGGAAAAATGGCTGCAAAGATTTTAAAAGGTGAGGAAAAAGCATCAGACACACCATATATTACAGCTTCAAAAGCACAGCTTTATGTAAACACAGCAGCCGCAGACAAGATCGGCATGAAACTTGATGCAGATTACATCAAGGATGCAGCTGAGAAATTTGATGAAATAGTTGTTCAATAGTAATTGTCTATTTTGCGATTTATATATGATTGTAGATATAACTATTAGAAAATCAGGGGAGGATACACCGTGACACTAGTTTTAAGCGTTTTAGAGCAGGGCATGATATATGCGGTAATGGCTCTTGGAATTTATATAACTTACACCATTCTGGATTTTCCGGATCTGACTGTTGATGGCAGTTTTCCACTTGGAGCAGCACTTTCAGCAGTACTTATCACCAAAGGAGTAAACCCACTGCTCACATTGCTCATATCATTTGCAGCAGGTGCATTTGCAGGAACACTGACAGGTCTTATCCATGTAAAACTCAAGGTACGTGACCTTTTATCAGGAATCATCATGATGACGGCGCTTTACACGATAAATCTGCGAATTGCTGGAAGGGCAAATCTCCCTATATACAATATGACAACAATTTTTGATAATGATTTTGTTAAATCAGTTTTCAAGGGTGGGCTGGCGCTGTTTTCAAATGTTATTATCATTCTTGTGATAACACTTATCATGAAATTTCTGCTCGACTGGTACATGAGCACGAAATCCGGCTATCTGCTCCGTGCTGTCGGTGATAACGAAACGATCGTTACATCTATGGGAGTTGACAAAGGAACTGTAAAAATAATCGGACTTGCGATCGCAAACGGACTTTGTAGTTTAAGCGGATGCATTTTTGCGCAGCAGCAGAGATATTTTGATGTATCAATGGGAACCGGAACAATGGTTATCGGACTTGCAAGTGTAATAATCGGAATAAGCCTGCTTAAAAAAGTGTCTTTCATCCGTGTGACATCAAGCGTTGTTATCGGAGCTATTGTATACAAAGCATGTGTGGCTATTGCAGTTAAGCTTGGAATGCCATCATCAGATCTTAAGCTTATAACAGCAGTGTTATTCCTTATAATTCTCGTAGTCGGAATGGATAGAAACAAAAGAAAGAAGGTGGCATAATGTTAGAGCTCAACCATATCCACAAATTATATAATCCGGGAACAGTCAATGAGATATGCCTCTTTAATGATTTTAATCTGCAGATAGAGGATGGACAGTTCGTTTCTGTAGTCGGAAGTAATGGTTCCGGAAAAACATCTATGCTAAATATAATCTGCGGTTCTATTCCGATAGACGGTGGAAATATCGTGGTAAACGGCACAGATATCACAAAACAGAAGGATTTTATCAGACACCGCCGCATAGGCCGTGTATTTCAGGATCCTTCCAAGGGAACATGTCCATCAATGACTATACTTGAAAATCTGGCAATTGCAGACAATAAAGGGAAAATGTACGGGCTTGGCAGAGGCACAAACCACAGCAGGATAGCTCATTACAAGGAAATGCTTGCTGAACTGAACCTCGGACTTGAGGATAAGCTTCACACAAAGGTTGGCGCACTTTCAGGTGGTCAGAGACAGACACTCGCACTGCTCATGGCTACGATGAACCCGATAGAGTTTTTGATCCTTGATGAGCATACAGCTGCACTTGATCCAAAGACTGCGGAGATCGTAATGCAGCTTACAGGAAAGATCGTCGCAGAAAAAAAGGTCACAACGATTATGGTCACACACAATCTGCGCTACGCTGTTGAATACGGAGACCGCCTTATAATGATGCATCAGGGCAAGGCGATAATAGACAAGGCCGGAGCGGACAAAAAGGCAATGCAGGTGGACGATATCCTTGGTACATTCAATGAGATCAGTATTGAGTGTGGAAACTAGTATAGCGTTTTTAAATTAACTAAACCATATTACTTGCCTATTTTCCCGATAGCACATGTGAAATATAAATATGAATTGAAATATCCTCCTGTGGGAGTATAACTATACTATACTTCTGTGGGAGGATATTTTATGCTTTTATATCATGGATCAGATCATGTCATTAAGAGACCTGAATTTGGAGCCGGAAAGAAGCACAATGATTATGGTAGAGGTTTTTATTGTACAGAAAATATTGAATTAGCTAAAGAATGGGCGGTATCTGAGGATGCGGACGGATATGTTAATAAATACAGTATAGATACATCCAGATTGAGCATATTGGACATAAATAGTGAACAGTATAAATGCTTCACTGGCTGGGGATTTTACGCAGGATATTTTGGAGGAAGAATGAGTGTAAATCATACCCTCATCATCCCCGACATAATACATCCCCCGGCAGCCCCACATTCCATGACATCTTTAAGCCGTGGAACATTAAGGGTTGAATCATCACCTTCGCTTGAGGCAATATTGATACCACCGATCGCATAAACCGGTATCTGAACCGTATCGCATACATTTTTAAGAAAATCAAGTCCGCGTGGAGGCAGTCCTTTCTTGCAATCGGTTGCAAAAATATGTCCTGCCGTCATATATGTAGCTCCAAGCTGTTCAGCTTTTATGGCATCTTCTACAGAGTGGACAGATGTACCGATAACTTTGAAGAATTGTTGATAATCTGCTGCATTTTTATGTGATAGTGTGGATATAACATCAGGCATAAAAGGCTGGCATGGTGCAGCAGCATATTTTTCCAGGATTGGCAGTGGCAGATGGATATACGGATGATTAAGCTCTAATGCCACATTTATAAAGCTGTGCAGGATGCACTGCACATCATATTCCTTACAAAGAGCGGTTACATCACGTGCCAGAGACAGATATTCTGCCTCTGGCATATCTTTTTCCCTAAGCACGATCGCATGAGGATGAAGCTTACAGATGCGTTCAAGCTGTTCCATGAATGGACGGCTGCACAAGTGCCGGTTTGTGACTGCAATGATGTTATCATTGTATAAAACTGATTTTGAACTTTGGTCTAAATGTTTTTCTTTATTCATATTCATACCTGTTAAAAATGATACTTATTACAATTTAATCATTTAATCGTTTACATTATGTAATGTAAATTAATGCAAAAAATTGATAATAGACAATTTAGAAATTAAATACATATAAACATATAAATTAAACCGGATTTCTACACGTAAATATAATCACTCATTACAGGCTGCAGTCCTATATCAAGCAGGGCATCATATACTTCATCAACGCTTCTTCCATCAGAAATCTCAAACTGGTCATCACCTTTATCCTCAATATCATCAACATGGCTTCCGATACCTGTGCTGACACCGGCGGAGATCTTTGTTGCAGCGATATTTACAAGATTGTCACGCACACGGGCGTCCTCACGGGTTGATACAGTGATGCTTGCAAACGGCATGAAAAGTCTGTAGGCGCAGACTACCTGTAAAAGCTGTCTTTCGTGCACATCCTTAGGATTTATCCTGTCGTTGTTGATGATAGGACGAAGACGCGGACATGAGAATGCTATCTCAGCCTGTGGGTACTTTTTCTGGAGCAGATAAGCATGATAGCCTGTTGCGAGTGCATCTTTTCTGAAATCATCCAGCCCCAAAAGTGCGGCAAATCCTACTCCTCGCATTCCTCCCTTTAAAGCACGTTCCTGTGCATTTATGCGATATGGGAAAATTCGCTTGTGTCCGGCAAGGTGAAGTGTCTCGTATTTGTCTGAATTGTATGTTTCCTGGAAAACGGTCACATAGTCGGCACCACATTCGTGCAGATATGCGTATTCGTCAGAATTCATAGGATAAACCTCAAGGCCTATGACTTTGAAATATTTGCGGGCTATTTTGCATGCTTCACCGATGTATCTGACATCTGACATCTTTTTACTTTCGCCCGTCAGGATAAGAATTTCCTGAAGTCCTGTCTTAGCGATTGCAGCCATCTCTTTTTCGATTTCTGAGGAATTGAGTTTGGCACGGTTTATTTTGTTGTGGCAGTTGAAGCCACAGTAAATACAGTAGTTTTCACAGTAATTGGCAATGTATAGAGGTGTAAACATATATACACTGTTTCCGAAATGTTTTCTTGTCTCTATCTGCGCTGCCTGTGCGATCTCCTCCATAAATGGAAGTGCAGCAGGAGATAGCAGAGCTTTGAAATCTTCTACACTGCGGTATTCGTGTGAAAGTGCTGTGCGTACGTCTGCCGCAGTGTATTTGTCATAATCGTAGCTGTCCATTTCTGCTATGACCTGATCCATGACATCAGAGTCTAAAACTTCCATGTCAGGGAGATATTTCATGTGATCTATCCTGTTTTTCTTCATGTCCTCGAGGATCACTTCGTTTACGATACTCTCGTTGAAGTGTTCGTCATGAGTGAGAGCATCTGTTGGATCTGCAACAGCGTTTGAACTGTTATTTATATTTTTATTCATTATAAAATCCTGTGTGACTTTCCGGTATTTTAGTAATACTTGATATTAGATGTTTTTTACGCATAGTCCTATCATATAGTTTCAGTGTATATTCTATAAGCCGGAATAGTTACCTTCCTTTCAAAAATATTTTATTTGTCATGGTTAGTCGCGTAAAAATCCGGTAAGTGGTGATGAAGCGCTTGCACCTTTTACGAGTGTGCGGCCAAGTCCTGAAAGGTACGCCATTCTTCCGGCTTCAATAGCTTTCTTAAATGCCTCAGCCATTACCTCAACATCACCGGCTGTTGCGCCTGCTGTATTTGCCATTACTGCGGAAGCACCCATCTCCATTGCTTCGCAGGCCTGGGATGGACGGCCGATCCCGGCATCGACGATGATAGGAAGGTCGATCTCATCTATTAATATCTGGATAAATTCTTTAGTGCAGATACCCTTGTTTGAACCGATAGGTGCGCCAAGTGGCATGATACTTGCGGCGCCGGCATTTACAAGATCTCTTGCCACATTGAGATCAGGATACATATATGGCATTACAACGAAGCCTTCTTTGGCGAGGATTTCAGTTGCCTTGATAGTTTCATAGTTGTCAGGGAGGAGATATTTTGTGTCACGCATGATCTCTACCTTTACGAAATCTCCGCAGCCAAGCTCACGTGAAAGACGTGCGATCCTTACAGCTTCATCAGCATTTCTGGCACCTGATGTGTTTGGAAGTAAAGTTACATTGTCCGGAATATAGTCGAGGATATTTGCCAGTCCGCCTTCGTTTGCGCGGCGAAGCGCAAGAGTGATGATCTGTGCATCAGCTTTCTCAATGCAGGCTTTTACGAGATCAAGAGAAAATTTTCCTGAACCAAGGATAAAACGTGATGAAAATTCATGTCCTCCGAGAACTAATTTGTCGTTTGCTAAATCTATATTTTTACTCATATTGAACTCCTTTTTGAAATTGTTATTGCATGTAATATTGTTGAGTGAACGGTTGCTTTATTTGTCACATGCATATTGTGTTTTTGATATGCGAATGGTATTTGTAAGATGCATATTAAAGACTGTAGACTGTATATAGATCAGCCTCCACCCATAAAACTGAGTACTTCCATGACATCGCCGTCTGCGATGGTTGTGGTAAAATATTCTGATTTTGGAAGAATCTGCTCGTTAAGCTCTACTACAATATGTTTAGGATTGTAGTTGTTTGCTTCAAGATATTCTGATACAGTCATGCTGCATGCCTCATTGGCTTCTTTTCCATTGATCTTTATCATAGTGCTCCTTTCCGGATTGAGAGAGGGTCAAATTAAAAAAGAGTTCACAAAGCAATACACCCGCGGTGGTGCACCCCTTCATGAACTCTGTTCACTCTCAAAAATCCAATATTAAATTATGTAAAATTAAACAATGTCTGATTTATGTTAAAGTGCATATCAACCAAACTGAACCACTGGGGCAATCGGTCATATGCAACGAAAAAAGGGAGACACCAATGTATCTCCCGTAATTGCTATATACGTTCCTACGTTGGCATTATCCAAATCAGGTATATGGGTCGAAGTTGATGACTT
>ERZ779888.2940-NODE-2940-length-13236-cov-5.032471_pt1 | contig 13236 bp, 8 predicted proteins | sample MGYA00511245_ERZ779888 | MGnify/ENA primary metagenome ERZ779888 (study PRJEB29588, sample SAMEA2155255) | human gut metagenome | biome: human gut; feature: human-associated habitat; material: faeces | place: Denmark | collected 2008/2010 ... | reverse complement strand
TCTCTACGCCGGACACCACCGTGCCCTGCAGCAGCTCGCCGAGCTGCGGGAAACGTTCGAATGCGAAATGGAACGTCTCATGGGACCAATTCGTCAATCCCCACACGCCATAGCCGGCCGCCTTCAGATCGCGCAGCAGCCGCTCCATGCCGGGCAGCATGCGTGGCAGCGCGTCGTCGTAATGCGCGATGTAATAACGGAAGATCCCGGCGACGCGTTCTCCCTGCTCGGCCACCACATCGGGCCATATCGAATCGAAGTCCTCCCCGGCGTCCATACGGTCCTCGTATCCGAAGAAGCCGCAGGGGTCGTCGTCGGCGCAGATGCGGTCGACGGTCGCGTCGTCGAATCTGCCTTCAAGGCATGCCCGTGTCCGCCAATCCAGCAACACTCCGCAGAAATCGAAAACGACGTCGGTGATGGTCGGAACTGCAACGGTCATCGGGAAACCCTTCTTGTAGCGTGCGTCTGTCTTCCGCCAGTGTACCGTACCCATGTTCGTGAAGGACGTTTTCGTCTTCGCGTGCGGCGTTTCCTGAAAGTCATTGGGGCGGAAAGGCTCGCTTGGGTTTTGAAAAAGGCTAATCTAGACGTTTTCGGCGATTGCGATGATTGTCATGCCGACCATTTCGAACATACAATCAATCCGAAATTAAATCAACATGTTGTCTGAATAGACGGATGTCCTAGTGGAAAGCATTAGGAAGGGGCCGACGATGGCATATATCGAAATGGTGCACAGCTTCAAGCGCTACCATATGGGCGACATCATAATCACCGCCAACAACGATGTGAGTTTCGACATCGAACGCGGCGAGCTTGCGATCATTCTGGGATCATCCGGAGCCGGCAAATCGACGGTGCTCAACATCCTGAGCGGCATGGACACGAATTCCGAAGGCAAGGTCATCATCGACGGCGTCGACATCTCGGACTTCAACGCGAAGCAACTGACCGATTACCGGCGCAACAACATCGGATTCGTATTCCAGTTCTACAATCTGGTGGCCAACCTCACCGCCAAGGAGAACGTGGAACTCGCCTCCGAACTCGTCAAGAACGCGGCCGATCCAGTGCAGACGCTGGTCGATGTGGGACTTGGCGGCCGCGGCCCAGCTGGCCACGGCGCAAGCGCAACTGGCCTCGGCCAACGCGTCGGTCGCCTCCGGACAGACGCAACTGCAGGCGGCACAGACGCAATTGGCTCAAGGACAGAACCAGCTCTCCGATTCATGGAACCAGCTGGCGAACGGCAAAACGCAGCTGGACGCGGCGCGAGAACAACTCGAAACAAGCAAAACCGTGCTCGACAAAGTCGGCGCGACGCTCGGCAAATGGGAACAGACCGGCATCACCGGCAAACTCTACGAACAAATACGCGGCAAATACGACATGGCGATCAACCAGTACAACGAAGCCTGCGCCGAATACAACAGACAGCTGAACGCCTACAATGCGGGACTGCAACAATACCAGAACGCCGTAGCGCGGCTCGACCAAGGTTCGCAGGCGTATCGGAGCAATGCGGACAATCTCGCACAGGCATCCAAACAGATAGCCGAAAAACAAAACGAGCTCGGCAAAGCGGTGTCGCAGGCCGGCAAGCAAGTCGCAGACGGCGTCACGCAGCTTATCCAAGGCCAGAGGGACATCGACAAGGCCGAAACGGAATACCAGAGCAAACTCGCCGAATTCAACGCGCAGAAGCCCGAAGCCGAACGCAAGATATCCGAAGCCGAACGGCAGATAACCCTCGCCGAGGAGAAGATCGACAATCTCACCGTCCCGGCCTATTCCGTCAGCGGCCGCCGCGAAGGCCTGACCTCGCAAGGCTACTGCGTGTACATGGTCATCGAAGGCATCGTGGCGAAACTGGCGGACATCTTCCCGATCTTCCTCTACTTCGTCGCGGCGCTCGTCACCTTCAGCACCATGGGACGCATGGTGGACGAGGAACGCACCAATTCCGGAACGTTGAAGGCGCTCGGCTACGGCAACGCGGATGTGATGCTCAAATTCACCGTATACGGATTCGCCGCATCCACCCTGGGCACATGCATCGGCGTGCTCGCCGGCCACACGCTGCTGCCGCTTATCGTCGCCCACGCATACAGCGCGGGATTCACCATGCCGGACATCATGCTCAAATTCCACCCCTGGATCACCATGGCCGCATTCGCACTTGCATGGATAAGCGCCGTCGTGCCGGCATGGCTGGCCGCGTCCAAGGAACTGCGCGAAAAACCGGCGAGCCTACTGCTGCCCAAGCCGCCGGCCAAAGGCTCGAAAATTCTTTTGGAACATTTCCCACCACTATGGAACCGTCTGAATTTCACACACAAAGTGACCGCCCGTAACATCTTCCGATATAAAACACGCATGTTCATGACGATCTTCGGCGTATGCGGAGCGGTATCCCTGCTGACGGCCGGCCTCGCCGTCCAATCCTCGATCGGACAGATAGGAAACCGACAGTTCGAGGAACTCATCCACTACGACCTGATCGTCGCCGAGGAATCCGACACCAACAGCGCGCAACGCGAGGAAATCGCCACGACGCTGAAGGGCAAAACCGTCCAATCCTCGACAGCGGTGCGCTACGAGGAACTGTCGAAAACCGCAGGCAAGGAGAACGATAAGCAGTCGATCACCCTGCTGGCCACCGACGACGCATACAACTTCAACGAATACCTGACATTACGCGACCGCAAAACACACCAACCACAGATACTGGTCAACAATGGCGCGGTAATCTCCGAACGGCTCGCCGAAATGCTCAACGTCTCGGTCGGCGACACCTTCACGGTAAACGACGAAAACGGCGCGCAACGCACCATCAAAGTCGCCGGCATCAGCGAAATGTACATCGGCCATTTCATATTCATGAACGCGCAATGCTACGAACACGTGTTCGGCGACCAGTACAGCACAAACGCATACATGGTCAGACTGAAAGACCACAGCAACGCCAACACGGAACGCCAAGGCGCCAAATTCATGAAACTGGCCGCCGTGCGCGGCGTCGTGCAGAACACGACGCAGAAGAACATGGTGTCCACAATCGTGGGATCGCTCAACCAGATCATGGAAGTGCTGATTCTCGTGGCCGTGCTGCTGGCCGTGGTGATCCTCTACGACCTGACCAACCTCAACGTGTCGGAACGCATACGCGAGCTATCCACGATCAAAGTGCTCGGCTTCCACACCAGCGAGACCACGATGTACATCTACCGCGAAACGATCCTGCTGTCACTGCTGGGCATACTCGCCGGATACGGCTTCGGAGAATGGCTGCACCGATACATCATCACCGAAGTGCCACCCGACGAAGTCATGTTCGACCCCGCCATCAGCTGGATCGCATTGGCGGCCCCGGCCATCGTCGTGGCCGTGGTACTAGCCGTGCTCGGCTGGATCGTATACCGCCAGCTCGAAACGGTGGACATGCTCGAAGCATTGAAATCAGTGGAATGACCCTCCACGAAACGGTCAGCGGAGCAGCTCGCCAAAAGCCCGGGGAACAGCCGCGACGACATCACCGGCAACAATCGGATGCCCGATCACGCTCGCCGGAGTCTTGCCCGCATGCCCATACAGATGCGGACGATGCCATCCGCGCTGCTCCGACCCGCTGGCCATCGCGCCGGCAAGCCCATGCATATACGCGGCGGCCGCGGCGACCTCCGGAACCAAAGCCGGATCGTCGGACAGCATGTCGTCCTGCTGCGCCAGCAACGCGCCCAACACGCCGGCCAACACATCGCCCGAACCGGCGGTGGCCATCCAGGCAGGCGCGCGCCCGGACAGGATGATCCGCGTGTTCCCATCTCCATCAGCTCCAACCACAATGGTGACCGCGCCCTTAAGCAGCACCGTGGCCCCCGTAAGCTCATGCGCGCGCAACGCCGCCCGCAATGGCCGGGCCTCCACCCACTGCCTGGAAACAACATCAGCCATATCGGCATCCAACCGATTCAGCAATGCGGCCAATTCGCCGGCATGCGGAGTGATAACGACCTGCGGCACAACATGGCACGGCAGCAAATCCAACGCGCCGGCATCAACCACAATGGGAGGCATGCCCTCCGCCCGCTCGTTCCGCGAGCCATCGCCATCCTCCAACGCGTAATGATCCAGCAGCGCGGCAATGGTCGCACGTTGCATGTCATCACCGGAAGCAACGTCACCCTCGGCGGGCACGCCGGATCCAACCACCCACGACTGCACCCGGCCCTTGCCCAACACAGCCTCCGGCAACACGGACAATATCATATCCTGCGCACGCTGCGGCCCCAGATAACGCACCATGCCCACATTCGCACACGCCGCGGCCCTCGCCGACAACACGGCAGCACCCGGATACCGCGCCGAACCAGTCACCAAACCAACCACTCCACGCGAATACTTGCCATCCGCAAGAGACGGAAGACGAACCGAATCCGCCACAAAATCGCCATCCGTCATCTCGGCAAACGGAACAGCATCATCGACATCGAAACCGAAATCGACCAACGTGATCCGTCCGCAAGCATACGAAGCCGGCGGCACCATCGCACACGGCTTCATCGCACCGAACGTCACCGTCACATCCGCAGGAATATACGGCCCCGGCAACGAACCATCATCAACACCCACACCCGACGGCGCATCGACGGCCACCACCAACGGCAAATCAGCGGAAGGGTCATTGTTCGGCAACGCAGGCTTGTCCGGCAACACGCCATCCATACCCAAAGACGAAGCCAACGTGCCAGCGACACCACGCAACGCGCCGACCACGCCAATCCCCGTCATAGCATCAAGCACCACATGCGAACCCCGCGCACACTCGACCGCAGCCTGCAGCCGCTCACCAGCCTCACCCGCGGAAAAACCAGACGTGCACCCAGGAATATCAGCCGCCGGATCCAACACCAACACACGCCCACCCGCACGAACAAACGCCCTAAACGCATCCTCATGCAACGAACGGCCAACAGCAACCGCGGTAACCTGCGCACCCTCACGCGCCAACTCAGCCCCCGCATACAAGCCATCGCCACCATTGTCCCCAGCGCCAGCCAACACCGTGACCCGCGCATCCTCAACATCCAAATCCTCATCATCAAGCAACGACAACGTCACACGAGCTACCGCAGAAGCAGCCATACGCATCAACGGCACACCATCATCCAACAAAGGACGCTCCAACTGCCGGACAACATCGGCGGAATAGGAACTATACAACAACGTCTGCAAACGGTCGGCATCATCGGAGACATCCATGGAAAATCCTTTCCCTCGGCGTGGAACCACAAACACTACTTTAGTCGTATATTAAAAACAACAAACAAAAACGGCATGGACGCCAAACAAGAAAACGGAGCGGAACATGGCATACATCGAAATGAAAAACAGCACCAAGCTCTACCGCATGGGATCCACCACCATCACCGCCAACGACAACGTCTCCTTCACCATCGAACAAGGCGAACTCGCCATCATCCTCGGCGCATCCGGCGCAGGCAAATCAACAGTGCTCAACATCCTAGGAGGCATGGACGCCAACACCTCAGGACAAGTAATCATCGACGGCAAAGACATCTCCAACTACACACCCAAACAACTCACCGCATACCGCCGCACCGACATCGGCTTCGTATTCCAGTTCTACAACCTCGTCGCCAACCTCACCGCACGCGAAAACGTGGAACTCGCCTCACAAATCGTTCCCGACGCGCAAGACGCCCGACAGGCGCTCGCCGACGTAGGGCTTGCGGACCGCGTCGACAATTTTCCCGCGCAGTTGTCGGGCGGCGAGCAGCAGCGTGTGGCGATCGCTCGAGCGGTGGCGAAGAATCCGAAGATTCTGCTGTGTGACGAACCGACCGGCGCGCTTGACTACAACACCGGCAAGCAAGTGCTCCGCATTCTGCAGGACATGAGCCGCAAGAAGGGCGCGACAGTGGTGATCGTGACGCATAATTCTGCGATTGCGCCGATTGCGGACCGTGTAATTCGCATGCATGATGGACGTGTGTCATCGATTGAGGTCAACGAGCATCCGATGGATATCGAAGAGCTTGAATGGTGACGTTGCGACACGCTGTGATACGTATGATTTGCGTAAATGGCTGATTCGTGTAATATATGTGACTTGTGCACGGAAGCTAAGTCTTCCGGTGGGAACATTCCTGCGTAGCTCAGTTGGCAGAGCATCCGACTGTTAATCGGACGGTCACTGGTTCAAGCCCAGTCGCAGGAGCGCAGTTTCGGGTGCTCCGGAACATATTCCTGCGTAGCTCAGTTGGCAGAGCATTCGACTGTTAATCGAACGGTCACTGGTTCAAGCCCAGTCGCAGGAGCTTTTTAGCCCTTGGTTTTCCAAGGGCTTTTTTGTTTCCGTAAGAACTTTTCGCTGCTATTCCAACGAATCGAGCACGTCGTCAATGAGTGTGCGGTCGTGTGCCGCATCAGCCTTGAGTCGAGGGAAGCGACGTATGACGTTGTCGGGACTTGCGTTGGCCGCACGTGCCACATTCGATTTTGACTCGCCATGCGCCACGGCGATTTCCGCGAGCCGATCCACTAGCGAATCCGAAACCTGCCGTATTTGCTCGCCAACCCATAACTGGGACAATTCGGGTGAAAGCGTGTAATCGTCCTGCAGCTCGCTTGAAGCCTCCTGAATGGCGGCCCATAGCACCATGAATGGCTTGCGGTAGTAGGCGATGCGTTCCTCGGACGGCTCGCTCTCCAACTGTTGCAATGCCTTGCGTTGCGTAGTGTTGTCACTCATGCGTCCCATCGTATGCCACGTTCGGTGGCGTTTTGGCATGTCATGGCGCGACACGCCCGGCATCTGTGGATAAGTGTTGTTCTCCGACCACAAGGTCGTTCCAAGTCGACGGGCGGTCTTCGAACGTGCCATGATATCGATTCCCGGATAGAGACGCGGACCACAGGAGGCCTCATGAACAAATGGGAATACCGTCGTCGTGTTCGACACAATAAGATGTCCGATGACATTGACAAGCGCAACCGGCACCGGTGCGCCGCGGCGATGGCCGTATGCGTATTGGCGAATATCGCGTTCACGATATGCTGCGCGCAACCTACGGCGTCGGCATACGCGCAATCGGCTGATGACGTGGCGCATGAAGTCGCACAAGCGGCATGCCGCACATCAATGCAGTGGCCTTTGGAGCACGCGCAAGTAATCGGCGAATATGATGCGCCGGCTAAACAATGGTTGCCTGGGCATCGCGGTTTGGATTTGCGTGCACGGCCGCAAGACGCCATCATCGCGCCCGCGGATGGTGTGGTCGCCTTCAGTGGCAAAGTGGCGGGCAAATCCGTGGTAACGCTTCGCCACGGTGCGGAAACGGGAAGCCTGACGTCGACGTTTGAACCCGCGGTCACTACGCGACCGGTCGGGGCCGTCATCGCCAAGGGGGAGCGTTTCGCTCGTGTTGAAGGTGGCTCGGAACATTGCGCCGATGGATGCCTGCATTGGGGCCTCAAGAGCGGAGGACGTGATTATGCGGATCCGTCGGGCAGAGTGAGGTCGATGCGGGTTGAACTGAAACCGTTGTAACGGCCATATCCACGGGTGTTGTCGTTGTCCTGGGGTCGTGGCCTTAAAGAAAAAGTGCGGTATTCCGACTATGATGCTGTCTGTACATTAGATTTCGAGGAGCGAGAAGCTTATGATCAAGGAATACACGCGCCCTTTGGAACAGGGAATTGACTCGGACAAAAACATCTTCTCAGTACTTGAGGAGCGTGTGGAACGCACTCCTGACGACAATCTTGTCGAATACAAGAACGCTCAGGGCGAATGGGCGGCGTTCACCGCTGCGGAGTTCAAAAACAAGGTCGTCGCCCTCGCCAAAGGACTTATCGCTCGTGGCGTAATGCCTGGAGATTCGGTATCCATTATCGCGCATACCTGCTGGCAGTGGACCGCGCTTGATGTGGCCATCATGTCCATCGGCGCCCTTACCGTTCCGGTCTATGAAACGAATTCGCCGGCGCAGGTGAAGATGATTTTCAATGATGCCAATGTCAAGATGGCGTTCGCTGAGGATGATTTCCAGCGTGACAAAATCGAATCCGTCCGTGATCAGTGCCCGGATCTTGGCGACGTGTACGTCATCGGACTTGGTGCAATTGACACGATCATCGAATACGGCCGCGCGGTCTCCGACGCCGAATTCCTTGAACGTGAACAAACGGTCAAAGGCTCCGATCTAGCCACCATCGTATATACGTCGGGATCCACTGGCACCCCGAAGGGCGTTGAACTGACGCATGCCAATTTCGTGTTCATCACCTATTCCGGCGTCAACTCCATGCCGGACATCGCCATGAAACCGAATCGTCGACTGCTGCTGTTCCTGCCGCTCGCCCATGTATTCGCCCGATACATGCAGTTCTTCTGCTTTGCCGGAAACGTTTCACTCGGTCTGTCCAGCAATCTGAAGACCATTCTCGCCGATTTCAAGGCGTTCAAACCGACGTTCATCCTCGCCGTGCCGCGGATTTTCGAAAAGATCTACAATGCGGCCTCGCAGAAGGCCGGAGCCGGTTTCAAGGGACGTGTTTTCGCTGACGCCACCCAGACGGCATACGATTGGTCGCATGCTCAGCAGTCCGGTGGGAGCATTCCACTCGCGCTGAACGCAAAACATGCCCTGTACAACAAGCTGGTGTATTCGTCAATCATGGAAGTGTTCGGCGGCCACGTCGAGTATGCGGTCTCCGGCGGAGCGCCGCTTGATTTCTCTATCGCGCATTTCTTCAACGGTGTCGGTCTGCCGCTATTGGAAGGCTACGGCATGACCGAAACGTGCGCCCCCTCGAGCGTCAATCCGACCGAAGGCTACAAGATCGGCACCATCGGCTTGCCTCTGCAAGGCGTGACCATGGGGGTCGACGAAGAAGGGGAGCTGTGCATAAAGAGCCCTGCCGTATGCGCCGGATACCACAACAATCCTGACGTTACCAAGCAGCAAATTGTCGATGGATGGCTGCATACCGGTGATCTCGGCTCCATTGATGATGACGGCTTCGTTTCCATCGTCGGGCGTAAGAAGGATCTCATCATCACCGCAGGCGGCAAGAACGTCTCCCCATGCGAGATGGAAGCATCCATCATGACTTCGCCGGTGGTGAGCCAATGCGTCATGATCGGCGATCGCAAGCCATTCATCGCCGCAATCATCTCCCTTGATTTGGCGGAGACGAACCTATGGCTGGAATCCAAGGGAGCGGAACAGGTCGCTGATTTGGATGAAGCCTCGAAGAACCCCATTGTGCGTGCGGAAGTGGAGCGTGCCGTCAACAAAGCCAATGAGCTCGCCTCACGTGCCGAATCAATCCGCAAGTTCGAAATCGTTCCCGACGAGTTCACTGAGGAGAACGGTTTGGTCACGCCGAGCATGAAGGCCCGCAGGCAGGCAGTGGTTGAACATTACCGGACGTTGATCGACAAGGTCCTCTACGTGCCGAGGAAGCCGGCGGCTCACGCCGAATGATGTTCGAAATATGGTGGGGGCCGGTGACATCCGAGTGATGCCATCGGCCCCCACCATATCCGGAAGAATCCCGGAAGAATCATAGGCCCGCATCCGCCAGCGAAATGTAGCCGGGTTCAATCAGCGTTTTCTTGAGATTGTCGGCGCTGATCGCCAATGTCTCCTCATGGATGGTCGTAATTTTCTTCCCCTCGACCGTTGCGGAACGGATGAAACCGAGTTTGGAAAGTTTGCCCGAAGTGTTCAGTCGCACGCATGTCTGCGCGATGTCATCGGCCAACGCCTTGCGGTTCTCCATGGCGGTCATCCATTGCTTGCCGTTGACGATGTTCGGCATGGAACTGATATAGGCCCCATAGCCGGTGATTATCGGCCATTTTGCGTTTTCCTTGTTATCGGAATCGCTGTCGTCATCCGATGACGACGTCTTCGCAGGGTCAGGCACTGCCTGCCGTTTCAGGTCTTTTTTGCCCGTGATGCTGTCCACGATGCCGGAAATTGAGATGGAAGGGTTGATATCGGCTGAGGAACCTGTGTAGCCGAGTTTGTCCAACTCGTCGGCGATGTTCTTCGCCACATAGTCGTTGCAGGAGATGACGCCATCAAGGTGGACAGGGTGCGAATCGTCCTTGTCCGCGTCGAGACGTTCGGCAAGCACCGATTTGATTTGTTCGGCTTTTGACGAATCGAATGCCACGGACCGCCAGTCATCCTTGGTGGTCGAAGCGGTGAGCGTCTCGGAAGGAGATGCCGCTTTGCCGTCCTTGAAATACGGTTCGAGCACTTTCCAGATGCCTTTGAACATGTTCTGGGCGAAGGACGTGTCCGTTTTGGCATCATGTCCGTCGGCCGCGTCGTAGGGGAGTAGTACCTCGATTTGCTTGGGGGCATCGGACGATGCCTTGTCGAGCTCGAGCTTGTTGACGAGCTCTTTGGCTTGCAGTTCTCCAATCTGCTCGGCCGTGGTCATCGGCACGTACACGTCCGGCGCATACCCTTGAAGCGTATTGGAGATCAGAACGACCTTCATTCCTTCATTCTGCGCAAGCTGCAACGCCGAAACCAGCCGTTGCGCTGATTGCGCATAATCCTGTTCGTCCTCATCCGACGCGTCGGAGTTCCACGTGATATCATGCCGTGCATAGTCGCCGTATTGCCTGTCGGATTCCGGCATCTCGGCGACAGGCGCCACCACCAAGGTGGTTTTGGCTTTCGTGGACGAATGCTCGGTTCCGTTGATGTGATTCACCACATAGTCTTGGACGCTTTGACTTTGTTTGTCGAGGTTCGAAGCGGTTTTCACGGTGATGTCGCCGCTTTTGACACCGGTCCGTTTCAACGAGGACACGATTTCGGGAACGAGTTTTTCCCATTTGCTCAATGGCGTCTGTTGAGAGATGGTGATGCTGTCTGTCGGAGCGAAAATCGCCACATTGCCGGCATCGGCTGTTGCGCTGGATTGTGATGACGGCTGTTGCTGCGATTGCGAATCACCGTTGGGCGAGCAGGCCCCCATGGCTGTTGCCATGCAGACCGATGCCAGCAGAGCGAGCAGACGTTTCGCCGGGATTGTGCGATGCAGAATCATGCCATGTCCTTTGCTGAAGAATAGACGTTCCTTATACTGACCATCGATTGTAATATCCGGACGTCAAAAAGCCCGTACGCGTGTGTGATTGCGCATACGGGCTTTCGACAGCTCAGATAGATTACTCTGCCAGAGCCTTTGCCAGATTCTCGTCGAGGGCGTTCATGAAACCCTCGGTATCGAGCCAAGGCTGGTCCGGTCCGATGAGCATGGCCAGATCCTTGGTCATCTGTCCGCCTTCGACGGTGGAGATGATGACTTTCTCCAAAGTTTCGGCGAAATGCTTGACTTCCGGAGTGTTGTCAAGGTCGGCGCGATGCTTCAGACCGCCGGTCCATGCGAAGATGGAGGCGATCGGATTGGTCGAGGTCTTTTCACCCTTCTGCCAACGGCGATAATGGCGGGTCACGGTGCCGTGCGCGGCTTCGGCTTCGACGGTCTGCCCGTCGGGAGTCATCAGCACGGAGGTCATTAGGCCAAGGGAGCCGAATCCCTGTGCGACGGAATCCGACTGCACGTCGCCATCGTAGTTCTTGCAAGCCCAGATATAGCCGCCATGCCACTTGAGGGAGCTTGCCACCATGTCATCAATGAGTCGGTGCTCGTAGGTCAGGCCAGCCGCCTCGTACTTGTCCTTGTATTCGTTTTCGAACACCTCGGCGAACGTATCCTTGAACTGGCCGTCGTACGCCTTGAGAATCGTGTTCTTGGTGGACAGGTACACCGGATAGCCGCGCATCAGACCATAGTTGAAGCAGGCGCGTGCGAAACCTCGGATGGAATCGTTCACGTTGTATTGCACCTGGGCAACTCCGCCGTCAGGGCCATAATTGTAAACGACGTGCTCAATCGGCTCGGAGCCGTCTTCCGGAGTGAAGGTTACGGTGAGGGTGCCGGCTCCCGGAACCTTGAAATCAGTGGCTTTGTACTGGTCTCCGAAGGCGTGACGTGCCACGACGATCGGCTTGGTCCATCCCGGGACCAGGCGAGGCACATTGCTCATGACGATCGGCTCGCGGAAGATGGTGCCGCCGAGAATGTTGCGGATGGTACCATTGGGGGACTTCCACATCTTCTTGAGGCCGAACTCCTTGACGCGCGCCTCGTCCGGGGTGATGGTGGCGCATTTGACGCCGACATGTTCGCGCTGGATGGCCTTCGCCGCGTCGACGGTCACCTGATCGTCGGTGGCGTCGCGGTTTTCGATGCCCAGATCGTAATAATCCAAATCCACGTCGAGGTACGGCAGGATCAGACGGTTCTTGATGTCTTTCCAGATGACACGGGTCATCTCGTCGCCGTCGAGTTCGACGACTTTGCCTTCGACCTTGATTTTGGCCATGGTTTGTCCTCCCTGTCGGAATTGAAGGTGATGGGTTCCGTCTTATTACACGTGTGTTAATTCCGTATGGAAATGTCCAAAACCGTGGGGACACGCGCGAAGGCACTGTCATAGCTGAGCATTAGCCTTGAAACCATGTCTCAGGAAATTGAAATCGGTTTGGGCAAGAAGGGCCGTCTGGCCTATTCGCTGGACGATGTCTCCATCGTTCCCTCCCGTCGTACCCGTGATCCTCAGGATGTGTCCACCTCTTGGCAGGTCGACGCCTATGAATTCGACGTGCCGGTCATCGGCGCCCCGATGGATTCCGTGACCAGCCCGGCCACGGCCATCGCCATGGGCAAGATGGGCGCGCTTGGCGTGCTTGACCTAGAAGGATTGTGGACCCGCTATGACGATCCCCAGCCGCTGCTGGACGAAATCGCGCAGCTGCCTGCGGACAAGGCCACCGAACGCATCCAGCAGATTTACGCTAAGCCGATCAAGCCGGAACTCATCGTCGAACGTCTGCATGAGATTCGTGATGCCGGCGTCACCGTAGCCGGCGCGCTGTCTCCGCAGCGTACGCAGGATTATTATTCCACCGTGCTTGAGGCCGGTGTCGATCTGTTTGTCATTCGTGGCACCGTGGTGTCGGCGGAGCATGTCTCCAAGGACCATGAGCCCCTGAACCTTAAGAAATTCATCTATGACCTGGATGTCCCCGTCATTGTTGGCGGCGCGGCCAACTACACGGCTGCGTTGCATTTGATGCGCACGGGAGCCGCTGGCGTGCTTGTCGGCTTCGG
>ERZ779888.2929-NODE-2929-length-13261-cov-13.227548_pt1 | contig 13261 bp, 12 predicted proteins | sample MGYA00511245_ERZ779888 | MGnify/ENA primary metagenome ERZ779888 (study PRJEB29588, sample SAMEA2155255) | human gut metagenome | biome: human gut; feature: human-associated habitat; material: faeces | place: Denmark | collected 2008/2010 ... | reverse complement strand
TAAACAAATACTCAATAATAAAAATAAAACAAAATAATATATTTTAATATGAGTAAAGAAACAGAAGAAAGATTAAAACAAATAAAAACAGAAAACTATGTATGGATAATCTATATATTTTTAATAATACTCTGTTTTATATCAAACTACTATGAAAAAAACTACTTTTTAACAAATAATCAAATATCAAAAGAAAAATATAGAAACATTTTGATATTTATATTTTCAGTAGCATTACTAGTATACACATACTTTTTATATGATAGCTACAAAGACTATAAAAATCTTTCTATATATAATAACAAAAAGAAAAAAGACTTTACAAAGTACTCATTAATAGGAAGCATCCTAATCTTTATCGCGGGAGCAATCTTTTTATACATTGCTATAAACGACCAAGACATCGAAGTAGAACTAGCATTCAACTAAAAAAGGAAACAAAATTATATAAGTTTCCTTTCTTTTTTTAACTCCTCTTCTTGTTCTTCTTCATCTAGTAACTCAACCTTAAACTTTGAACTGTCATTACAAATGTTTTCCTCTTCTTTTATATTTAAAACTATATCATGATAAGAATAACCATTACGTTTCCTAATATAAGCAATAACAGCAAACAATCCAGCAAGCGTAGTAAGATAAATTGCAGTATCCATTGTATTATCATAACTATTTTGAATATACTTAACAGGCATAGAATATTCAGTATCAGTAGAACGAACCACAACACATCCTTTATTATTATTAAGAACTTCGCGAGACAGACTATCAGCATGTTCTTGAACGTCAGACTTATACACTAAAAAATCACTAAGTTCAATATAATCTTTACAATCAAGAATATCTTTAAGCAAAGCATCATTAAAAACTAAATTATCGATACCATATGTATACTTAGTCCTATAATAAGTACCATCATGATTCTTTTTCCATTCAGTATAATATAACACATTAGTGGTAACAAGCGAATCAGTTAACGGCTCCTTACTATATATATCCCCATCTTGAACAACTGTAGCATTTCCGTTACTATCCCATTCTTTAACATATTTTGCATAACTAAAAGAAGTATCCTTTATAAAAGGAGTAGAACCTTTAAAACTAAAAGCCTCAAACAAAACAGCACCCGCAACAATATAAGGAGCAAACCTTCTAATATTTTGACCAAATATCTTAAGATTCTTAATAAACCCATTTCCTTTCTTATTATTATCTATTTCATTAAAATTATTATTATTCATCATTTTTATCCCCTCCAAGTACATATATTATATAGAAATAAAAAAATATATCAAGGAAAAAGCAAACAAATTTCACATACTTTACACTTTGATTTACACAAAAAAACAATTGACAAATAAAAATTATTGGTATAGAATTAAATACATAAATTGATGACGTAGACACGTGCTATTAAAAACTGATTAAAAGAGAGTTGGGAAGGTGGAAACCAATAATAAAGATTAATAGTATAACACTACTGAATGCTTATTTGAATAAAGTAGAATAAGCCGGATAAACCGTTACATGAATTAAGCAATCAATATAGGATGGTACCGCGACAAAACGCTCCTTTTATATTGATTTTTTTGTTATAAGGGAGGAATAAAACATGGACGTAAAAGAATTATATCAAAAACTAGATCAATTAATGAATGAAGAAGTAACACTACAAGGATGGATAAAAAACCATCGCAAACAAAAAGAATATGGATTCATTGACTTCTCAGATGGAACATACTTTAAACATGTACAACTAGTATACGATGACGAATTACAATCATTCGAAGAAATTCAAAAGTATCACATAGGAAGTGCTATAACAGTAACTGGACAAGTTATTCCATCAATTGGAAAAGGACAAGACTTTGAAATAAAAGTAAAAACTATAAAATTAGAAGGAACATGTCCTGAAGACTATCCGATTCAACCAAAAAGACACTCAAACGAATTCTTAAGAGAACAAGCATACTTAAGACCAAGAACAAATCTTTTTAACGCAATATTTAGAGTCAGAAGTATTACCGCTATAGCAATACATCAATACTTTCAAGAAAGAGGATATGTATATGCTCATACACCACTTATAACTACCGCAGACTGTGAAGGTAGTGATCAAATGTTTAAAGTAACAACACTAGATCTAAACAACCTACCAAAAACAAAAGATGGAAAAGTAGACATGACCAAAGATCTATTTGGAAAACAAGCCTACATAACAGGAACAGGACAATTACATGGTGAAGCATTTGCTATGGCATACAAAAAAATCTATACATTTGGACCAACATTTAGAACAGAAAACTCAAATACTAAAGTACACGCCAATGAATTCTGGATGATTGAACCAGAAATAGCATTCTGTGATCTTGAGGGATTAATGGATATTGAAGAAGAAATGCTAAAATATATAGTTTCATACGTATTAGAAAAATGTTCTTTAGAAATAGAATTCTTTGATAAATACGTTCAAAAAGGTTTAAAAGAAAAACTAGAAAAATTAGTTAGTTCAGAATTCACAAGAATTACTCATCATGAAGTAATAGACATACTAAAAAAAGCAAACATAAAATGGGAATTTGAACCAGACTATGAAGAAGACATAGCTAAAGAACACGAAAGATATATAACAGAATACTTTAACGGTCCAGTATTTATTACTAATTGGCCAAAAGACATTAAAGCTTGGTATATGAAATTAAATGATGACAATAAAACAGTCGCAGCAGTAGACCTTGAAGTTCCAGGAGCAGGAGAACTAATGGGAGGCTCACAAAGAGAAGAAGACTATGATAAATTAATGACAAGAATAAAAGAAATGAATGTTGATGAAGAAGCAGTAGATTGGTTCTGTAACCTACGTAAGTTTGGAGGATGCTACCATTCAGGATTCGGAATGGGATTTGAAAGACTATTAATATACTTAACCGGAGTAGACAACATAAGAGACGTAATACCATTCCCAAGAACACCAGGAAACTGTGATTATTAAGAAAGTGCAAAAATGCACTTTTTTTTACTAAGAAAATGTGATAAGATATAAATATATGATAGCAAAGGAGGCACTAATATGATAGAAAAATTTAAAATGCAAAATAAAAATGTAAAACTTGCAACAATATCATTTATATTAGGATTCATTGCTCTTTGTCTAATTATAACTGGACAATCTTTTGCAATATTTTCAGGAACATTTACTGATACAAATGAACAAGTAGTAAAATTAGGTAATCTAGAAGTAATAATGAAAGAACCATCAACAGGTATTGATTTAGGACTTAGTTCAATGACTGATGTTGAGGGATTACTCCAAGAAGAAGTATACACATTTACTGTAGAAAACACAGGAAGTGCTAATGCAAAATATAAAGTTTTAATAATAGATGATGAAACAAGTAAAGCATCTTATACAGGAACATTATTAGATAAAAACTTAGTAAAACTTGGACTAGAAATAAATGGTGAAGAAAAAGGACCACTTACTTTATCAGAATTAAAAGAACTTTTAAATGAAAAAGAATTAAAATCAGGTAAAAAAGACACATATAAATTAAGACTATGGATAGATGAATCTGCTAACTTAGATGAAATATCAGAACAACAAGTATTTTTAAAACTAAAACTTGAAGCAGATCAATACTTCAGTGAAATAACAACACTAGATAAAAGTGGTGCAAATGAACCAGTATTAACATCAAATATGATACCAGTATATTATGATGAAACAAATAGTACTTGGAAAAAAGCAGATGAAAACAATACAGACAAAAATAATCAATGGTATGATTATGATAATAAAATGTGGGCTAATGCTGTGACTGTTACAGAAACAAATAGAGCAACATACTTGAGTGCAAAAGCTGGAACAGAAATATCAATGAATGATATAAACACAATGTGGGTATGGATACCAAGGTATAAATATACAATTCCAACACAAGTTACTTGTGGTGACATAAAAAATCCATCTGAAGATAGTAATCCAGGATGTTATGATATTGATTTTTATGGTTCTCAGCATGATGATTTAGTAGCCTATTTAATAAGTTCTGGTTATGTTTCTAACAAAGAAGAAGCAGAAGATGTTATACTTTCTTGGTCAAAAGGAGATATAGATAGTTATCAAGCTTTGAATTATGAAGATTTTTTAATCGCAGATGGAAACTTTAAATTAGATTCTAGTTTTTATCCACAAAGAACAGTAGTGCTAGCACAATCATTAAATATATTATTTGAAAAGGGAACAGCAAGTAGTGGAACAATAAAATGTACTGATGCAGTAACAGGACAATCAAGTACCAGTGAAACGTGTACAGATACAACAAATGGGGGTTTAAAAGCAGGAACATCAACATATACACACCCAGCATTCTGGTGGGATAAAAATGATAACAATGTAAGAGAAACTGGCGAAGAACTAACAGGAATATGGGTAGGTAAGTTTGAAGTATCAAGCAATACTACATGTACACCTAGAGATGGTGATGGAGTAGGTTCAGGATGTAACTTACAAACAATAAGACCATTAATAAAACCAAATGTAACATCTTGGAGAGGAGCACAAGTAGGGACATTCTTTAATGGAATACAAAAGATGAGAGAATCTGGAAACAAATATGGATTTGCAACAACTGATGAAACTCATATGATGAAGAATATGGAATGGGGAGCAGTAACATATCTATCACATAGTAAATATGGAATAAATAAAGAAATTGCAATAAATAGTGCAAATACATATACAACAGGATGTGGACCACAAAGTAATGGTTCAACAAGTAGTGGTTCAACATGTAATTCTTATACAACAACATTAGGACAAAGTGCAAGTACAACAGGAAATGTATATGGAGTATATGACATGAGTGGTGGAGCACATGAATATATGATGGGTAATATGGTATATAGTAATGGACAACAAATGAGTGGAGATTCAACATCAAATAATAATAACTCAGCGTTTACAGGAATCTTATCTGATGGTGGTACATCATTTACAGGAACATATGCATTCCCAAGTAAGAGATACTATGACAAATATAGCTATGGAACAAGTAGTACGGAATATACAAGAGGAAAATTAGGAGATGCAACAAAAGAAATAGCACCAGTTTCATCTAATAACACTTCATGGTATGGAGATTACGCCCTCTTCGTGAGTTCTAGCGCTTGGTTCAGCCGTGGTGGATACTATGGCTTTGGTGCTTTAGCCGGCGCGTTCTGCTTCACCTACGGCGGCGGTATCACTGGCGCTGACTACTCTGCTCGTGCCGTGCTTTCTGGCGCTCTGGACTGACGCGAGATCCTTTTCACTTAACTGTGTCTGACGTGGTTAATTAGTTAAAATAGACTTAATCATCTAAAAATGGTTAAGTCTTTTAAAATATATTTTGTCCAGTATCAATATCACTATTTTGATACTTAACAGAAACATACAAAGTAAGTAAAGCTAGCCCTAAAGTAATAAGATTAATAAATATTCTAATATACTGTTCATTCAAATTGCCATTTTTCTCTTTTACAATATCTAAAGTAACAAAACTACTATATAAGAAAAGACAAACTATAAATATAGCAAACAATCTATTACCAATATTTATCTTATTCCTCTTATCCTTATCTATCATATTTACATTAAATATTTCAAGTTTTTCACTATAAGTAAGAATAATTGAAATAATTATAGATATAATAAATAATAATGAAGCAATTATCTGGAGATTAAAATTGTCTATTTCCTTATTAGTTGTATTCATAATTAATTCTACGGAGGATAATATGGATTTAATACCAAAAAATGTATCATTAGAAAACTTTTTCAACGAAAATATTAATATGAAATGCGATATCTATGAAAAAGATGACAAATACTTTATCGAAGCAGATCTACCCGGAGTAAACAAAGAAAACATAAACATTTCTTATAGCAAAGGCTACCTAAATATTAAAACAACACAAAAAGATGAAGTACAAGAAGAAAATAAAACATACATCAGAAGAGAACGAAACTATAAAAAACTAGAACGAAGCTTTTACGTCGGAGACATTGAAGAAACAAAAATAAAAGCAACCTACAAAGATGGAATATTAAATGTAACAATTCCAAAACAAAAAGATAACAATACAAATAAGAGAATTAGTATAGATTAAAATTCTCTTTTTTCTTTACTTTTATTATACTAATTTGATATACTCATATTATCGGAGAGTGATACAAAATGAAAATACAAATATATTTTATGCTATTTATAACATACTCCATCATCGGATGGATACTCGAAACAACCTATGTATTCATCGGAACAAAAAAACTATACAACAGAGGATTCATGGTTGGTCCATACATACCAATATATGGAGTAGGATGTTTGCTAATAACAATACTATTAAGTAGATATCAAGATTCAGTATTTGGACTATTCTGTATGTCAATGGTAATATGCTCATTACTAGAATATTTCACAAGCTACATAATGGAAAAACTATTCAAAACTAGATGGTGGGACTATAGTAAAAGAAGATACAATATAAACGGAAGAATATGCTTAGAAACAATGGTACCATTTGGATTAGTATCATTAATAGTAATATATTTCTTAAATCCTTTCTTTATAGATTTATATGAAACAATGAATCCAACAGGACTAAACATTCTATGCATAGCAATTGCTACAATCTTCATAATAGACTTTATCTTCTCATTAATCGTAGTATCAGGATACTCTAAAACACTAAAAAGTATCAAAGCAGTTAATAAAGATGCTACTCAAGACATCAATCAATACATTAGAGACCTATTCACAAAGAAATCATACTTCTCTAGACGTCTTGTAAAAGCATTCCCTAATATGAGTGTTGTAGATAAAATAAAGAAAAAACTACAAGAATTAGTCGAAGAACAAAAAATAGAAAAAAAAGAACCAGTAAATAAATAACAAAGCAAGCACAATTGTAAAAAAAACAATTTGCTTTTTTTCTTGATATTAATAAATAAATATTATATAATATTAACGAAAAGGAGAGGAATAATATGGAAAAAAATAACAATGTACATAACGTAACAGTTAAATTTACAAAAGAAGAATTTGATAATGCTATAGATAAAGCATTCGATAAAAAGAAAAAAGACATCAAAATGGATGGATTTAGACAAGGAAAAGTACCAAAAGATGTTTATCTAAAAAAAGCAGGAAAAGAATCTTTATACATGGATGCACTTGATATCCTATTACCAACTGCATATGATAAAGCTCTAAGCGAAGGAGAATATGCTCCAATTATTGAACCAAAAGTAGATATAAAATCAATTGGTGATGAAGGAGTAGAATTAGAATTTGTTATTACAACAATGCCTGAAGTAAAAATTAAAAAATATAAAGGACTAAAAGTTAAAAAAGATAAAGTAGAAGTAACACAAGAAGAAATAGATCATGAAATAGAACACCTACTATCTAAATACAACGAAATAGTAGTAAAAGAATTCGGTGAAGTAGAAAATACAAACACTGCAGTAATAGACTTCGAAGGATTTAAAGATGGAGTAGCATTCGCTGGAGGAAAAGGAGAAAACTATCCACTAGAAATCGGTTCAAACACATTCATCCCAGGATTTGAAGAACAATTAATCGGAATGAAAAAAGATGAAGAAAAAGAAATCAATGTAACATTCCCAGAAGACTACCATGTCGAAGACTTAAAAGGAAAAGAAGTAACATTCAAAGTAAAAGTTAATGAAATAAAAGAAATAGTAAAAAGAGAATTAGATGAAGAATTCTTCGAAGATTTAGGACTTGAAGGAGTAAACTCTAAAGAAACACTTGAAGAAGAAATTAAAAAGAACATCGAGGCATCTAAAGAACACGAAACAGAAGAAAAATACATAGACGACTTACTTGATGCAGTAGCAAAACAAACTACTACTGACATTCCAGAAGAATTATTAAACGATGAAATAAATCACATGATTAAAAGATTCGAAGAACAAGTAAGAATGCAAGGAATAGCACTTGAAACATTCTATGAAATAACTAAATCAACTGAAGAAGACTTAAGAAATCAAATGAAACCTGAAGCTGAAAAACACATTATGTACAGATTCATTATTGATACTATAAAAAATGAAGAAAAAATTGAAGTATCAACTGAAGAAGCAGAAAAAGAAGCTGAAGAACTAAGTAAAAAATATGAAATGGATAAAAACCAACTACTAGAAATGTATGGTGGAATTGAAACTTTAAAATATGAACTTGAAGTAAGAAAAGTAATTGATTTCTTAAAAGAAAATAACTAAAAATAAGCAATTGCTTATTTTTTTTAAGAGGGTGAATCAAATGGAAAACATGATCCTAATAAAATATGGAGAATTAACTACCAAAAAAGACAATAGAAAACAATTTATAAACATTCTATATAATAATTTAAATGAAAAAATTAAAAAATACGATGCTAAAATAATAAAAGAACATGCAAGAATGTATATAATATGCAATGAACACACTAATGAAATATTAGATGTGGTATCAAATACATTTGGTATCCATGCGTTTAATATTTGCTATAAAACACATACTAATATCGAAGATATTAAGTCTTTAACACTAGAACTTTTAAAACAAAAAAACTTTAAAACATTTAAAGTGGAAACAAAAAGAAGAGACAAAAACTTCCCTATAAAAAGCATGGACTTTAACCACGTAATAGGAAGTCATATTCTAAAAAACATAAATGACATAAAAGTAGAAGTAGAAAACCCAGAAATACTAGTACACATTGAAATAAATAAAGAAGATACATACATTTACTTCAACGACATTAAAGGACTCGGAGGATATCCAGTCGGAGTTCAACAAAAAGGATTATTAATGCTATCCGGAGGAATAGACTCACCAGTCGCAGGATACTTAGCACTAAAAAGAGGAATAAAAATAGATGCAATCTACTTTGAAGCAATACCTCACACTAGTCTAAATGCTAGAGAAAAAGTAAAAACATTAGCAAAAGAACTTTTAAAATATACAACAGATATTAATCTATACGTTGTACCAATAACAAAACTACAAGAACAAATATATAAAAACTGTGACTCTACGTACATAATTACAATACTAAGAAGAATGATGTATCGTATTAGTGAACAATTAGCAAATAAAAATGAACAATTAGTCCTAATAAATGGTGAATCAATTGGTCAAGTTGCAAGTCAAACACTAAATAGCATGAGAGTAATAAATGAAGTAGTAAAAATTCCTGTTATTAGACCAGTTGCATGCTTAGATAAATTAGAAATAATAGAAATTGCAAAAAAAATAAATACATATGAAACAAGCATATTACCTTATGAAGACTGTTGTACCATATTTGTTCCACGTCATCCAGTAATAAATCCAAAACATGAAAAATGCTTAAAAGAAGAACAAAAAATAAATTATGAACAATTAATAAAAGAATCCATTGAAAATACAATGATTATAAACATAAAAGACGAAAAACAATTTAGTGATATTCTTTAAACCAAAAATTACCAACAAAAAAAACGTATGAAATTGTCAAAAAATCACATTCTATAAATGTATAGGAGGTGAAAATACAATGAATCAAAACAAAGCAAATAGCAAGCTAGTAGTTCCAGGAGCTAAACAAGCTATCGAATCTATGAAATATGAAATAGCTAGAGAATTTGGTGTAACTTTAGGTCCAGACGCTACTTCAAGAGCTAATGGTTCAGTTGGTGGAGAAATCACTAAACGTTTAGTTGAAAGAGGAATGAATCAATTAAGCGGTACAAACTACACTAAATAGTTAATATAAATTACTAAAAAGGATAGAAAAGGTTTATTTTTCTATCCTTTTGCTTTATAATATACTAACAAGAGGTGGAAATATGATACCAAAAAAAATAATTGAAAAATATGATGAACTAGTTACAAATAAAGAATATAATACCCTATTACATGAAACAATAAAACAAATCACCAAAGAAGGTACTTTTATACTCGGAGCAGGAGATAATCTTTTCATTTTAAAAAATGAAGAAGAAACAAAAGTACTAGAATTATCAGTAACAGAACAAGATGAAAAATATCTACTTAATTTAAAAATTGATATAGACGAAGAAAACATAAAATTAAAACAAGATATAAAAATAAACTTTTATAAAAATATAATCTATATAGAAAATAAAAAACAAGAAAACGATCAAGAAACATCATTAATTGAACAATACCTAGACAATGAATTAAAAATATACTATCTAACAGAAGAAAACCAAGAACAAGAAACATTATCACATAAAGTTATGTATATTCTAGATGATAAAACAGTAGCAACATATGAAATAGATTACATTGGACTAGAAAAACAAGAAAGATTTAAAAAATCAAAAGAAATAAAACCATTCGTATTTAACAATATGCAAAACCAAGAAGAATGTAAGATAGAATACAATGATGACATACCAAAAAGAACATATAAAAAACTAGAAAGAAAAGTAATTAAAGAATTAAAAAGAGTTTTAAAATAATTCTTTTTTTCTACAATTTTCATTCAAAGAAAAAGTAGTATAAAAACAAAAATAAGTTATAAAAAAAGAAATAATAACTAAAAATATTGTCTAAAAATAATACATAATACAAGAAAAATTGGACAAAAAAGTTAAATTATGGTATAATTATGCCGTAATTTTGTTTTGAGGAGGATCATATTATGAAAAACAAAACAGGATATCCATCGATTGATAAAGAACATTTAAAAGGAGTTCCATATTTTAAAAAGAATCCAATTATACCAAACATGAGTGTTTATGATTCGCTTGTTATGTTAAGCAAGTTTTACAAAGAAGATTGTGCAATTGATTGCTTGAATTTGAAAATTAGTTACGATAAGTTAATTGATAATTCTGTTACTATCTCTAAAGCATTTAAAGAACTAGGAATTAAAAAAGGTGATATAATAACTGTTTCAATGCCAAACTTCTATCAAGCAGTAGCAATCTTTCTAGCGGCAAATAGAATCGGAGCAATTACAACCTTCTTAAACTCTTATTCCAATATTGAAGAAGTAAAACACTATTTAAACTTATTTGAATCATCTTTATTCATAAACTTTGACAAAAATAAAGCCTATAATGAGCAAATAAAAAAATCTACAAAAGTTAAAAATATAATTACCTTAAGTAGAATGGATATTAACAAAGAAAAATTCAATCCTGATAAAGAAATGGGTTATGATGATTTTATTTCATTTAATGATTTACAAAGCGTCTCAAAATACTATAAAAAAATTATTAATCCATATAAAAGCAAAAATAACGATTCCTTAATACTATTTACAAGTGGTTCAACAGGAAACCCTAAATCAGTAGTTTTAACTAATGAAAATATTTTAGCATCTGGTATATATTTAAAAAACTCATCAAACTTAAAACCAGTAAGAAACGAAAAATGTTTAGTATGCGTTCCATTTGCTTACCCATATGGATTTGCAACTTCTACTTTACTAACCCTTTTATGTGGCAGAACAGCAATACTAGGGCCTGACTTAAATAAAGATAATATATCTTATTATTTATCAAAAAATCCTAATATTATATTTGGTAGTCCAGCCTTACTCGAAATGATTATGAGAAATGTTAATGAAAAACAAGATCTTTCATCAGTACACACATTTATTTCTGGAGGAGACTTTCTTACACCTGCACAACAAGAAAAAGGAGAAAACTTCTTTAAAAAACACAATAGTGACGTAGAAATGAGCAATGGTTCTGGAAACGCTGAAACAGTTGGCGCAGGGACAAATCATTATGGAATAAAAATAAAACCAGATACTGTTGGTAAAGTACTTACCGGTTCATATCCTATAATTATTGATCCAGAAACTTTTGAAGAAAAAAAATACAATGAAGAAGGAACTTTATGCGTATCTGGTAAAAACGTATTCAAAGAATACTATAAAGAACCGGAACTTACTAAAAAAGCCAAATTTGAATATAATGGCAAAACTTACTTTAATACAGGTACCAATGGTATTTTATGCGAAGACGGCTATTTTAAATTAACTGGTAGAGCATCAAGATTTTTTATAATGTCAACCCTAAATAAAGTTTATTTAGACCACGTTCAAAACGCCATCAACATGATAGATATTGTCGATGAATGTGCCGTTATAGAACAAGAAGATCAAGACCTTTTATTTGTACCAAAAGCATACGTTGTCTTAAAAGAAAACATAAAAGATTTAGATATGGCAAAAGATTATATTTTAGAAAAATGTAAAAATGCTATTTCCAATGGTAATTCATCATTAGAACTAAAACAATATGAGATACCATCAGACATTGAGTTTATTGAAGAATTACCAAGAAAATCAGGCACTGAAAAAATTGACTACAACTACTTAAAAAATATAAATAAAAAAGTAAAAACAAAAACACTTAAATAATATTGTTTTTGTTTTTTATCTTTGTTATAATTTACTTATAGATACGAGGTTAGATACGAGGTGATTATTTTGAGTTCCGCTCTTTATTTTACTATATGTGCCTTTTTGGTTTCAACTCTATTACTTATAGTATTTAATTTTAAAAAACATGCTAATACAGTTTCAACTAAAATGTTTTCAATTCTTATATTTATAAACTTTGTTTCATTGATTACCGAAGGACTATGTAGTATTGGCAGTATAATATATGAAACTTATCCAATAGTAAGTAATTTAATATTTAAATTATACTTAATTTTTATGTTATTATGGATTACCTATTTCACTCTTTATATCTTTATAATTTCCAAAGACCAATCTTACTTAGAAAAAAACTCAAGCAAAATATTTAGCATTACCAAGTTTTGTTTATTTACAATGGCAATTATAGTTTTAATACTTCCAATAAATTTATTTACCAACAACGACCTTTCTATTAGATACACATACGGAGCATCTGTTAATTTCTCATACTTAATCTCAGGAATTGAAATACTATTCATGTTTACAATTGTACTTATCAACTTAAGAAGAATAATTCAAAAAAAATATTTACCAGTATTAATATTCTTTGTACTTGGTAGTATTTCTATGTTAGTCCAACTCAAAAACCCTAGTCTTTTACTTATTACTAGTGTAGAAACATACATACTCTTAACAATGTACTTTACTATGGAAAACCCTGATACACAGATAATAGATTTGTTAACAAGAAATAAAGAACTTACTGAAAAATCAGTAAATGAAAAGTCTAATTTCTTATTTAAGATATCTCAAGAGTTAAGAAAAC
>ERZ779888.2924-NODE-2924-length-13273-cov-3.811621_pt1 | contig 13273 bp, 16 predicted proteins | sample MGYA00511245_ERZ779888 | MGnify/ENA primary metagenome ERZ779888 (study PRJEB29588, sample SAMEA2155255) | human gut metagenome | biome: human gut; feature: human-associated habitat; material: faeces | place: Denmark | collected 2008/2010 ... | reverse complement strand
ATGATATCTTAGAGTTCTATTTTATATAGACTCTTTTTTATTTCACTTTCAACCTTAAGTAAACTTAAGTTTTCCATGGTATGAGCAAGCCTTGTTGTCTTGCTCATAAATATTTTGGTGTATCAAAAATAATAATGAAGAAATAATTGATGCAAAAGCAGTATTTAATTTAATATTTTCGTTCCCAGTCAAAGTCAATTTTTTCCACTCATGGTGTTCTACGTCTGCAACATAATCTCCTTCTAGCATTTCTTTTTGAACTGGCATTATGTATGACTGTTCTTCGTGTTGTTCGTATGCGGTTGATTTAGAACCAATTTTTATTTGGATACTATCTAATATTTCTTTCTCTGTTAATGTATCTGTATTGCTATCATAAAAATAAATACACATATATTTTGCTTTGTCAGATGTTGTAATTGTAATTTTGTTTTCTGTGTCATTATATATGTAATCAATTATAGTTTCGTTTGATTGTGGAATCTTATTAGTTGTACATACTCTAAATTTTGTACTCTTTATTTTACTTATTGTATAAGTCATATTTGGCAAACATTTTTCTATGATTGTTTTTGATGTTGCACCAATGCTTATTTGATTTTGATTAAAATAAAGATTTGTTATATTATCTTTTTTTGCTAAATTTTCATTTGATACATTTATTTCTACACAGCCTTGGCCGTGTGGTGACCATGGTGTTGCTACTTTGCCTTTTTCTACTTTTGGTTTAAATACCATATTTTCTACTGTTGTACCTTTTGTTATTGTAATTCCAACTATAGCATTTTCAATACTCTCTGATAATGATATTTTAGTTCCATTTCCAACTTCAAAGCCTAACGAACTCCAATCACTTTTCCATACATCAATTCTATACGTTGCAGTAGTACCACCACGTGGACATCCACTAATCATATAATCACCTTTTTGCAATGAAAGAACTTTTGTTAAAACTAATGTTACTTGTTGAGAAGCCGTTCCATTTGCTACAACAGTTCCATCTTCATTTACTGTAAATGTAACATCTTTAATTGTTTGTGTTTTTGCCGTGTTTTCCAGCTCATTTGCATTACTACCAACTGCCACTATTGAGCTTATGTAGTCTGGGCTTGGCATTGCTCCGTATTGTTCATATGGTTTTAATTCAGAACCTTTAATTAATATTGGATATAATGTTACATTTACCACTTCTCCAGAACGATAGTACTTATAGAAACCTGAACTACTTAATGTTGCATCTGCTGTAAAAGTTTTTGTTTCTCCGCTATCCCAACTTCCCTGATTTTCTTCACTTTCGATAAATGTACCACAATCCTTTAGTATATAAGTTCCTGCTGGTAGTGTTGCTTTTGATTGGTCAAATATTAATGGTGTTGTATCTGTTGCTGTTCCTACTATTGCCACACTCTTATCCTCGTTTACCGTTACTTTTAAACCATTTATTGTTTGACTTTGTAATGTATTATTTAATAAATTGTACCCTTCTCTCGTCTCCTGCTCACTATTTCCACCAATGTCAATTTTTGCTCTGCAATTGCTACTGTCTTCTACGTGTATGTATTCTCCGCTTGCTTGTCCTCTTATGCTAGCTTGATAAAAGTCTTCTTTCATTTCTTTTAGCTCTGTTTCTAGCTTTGCTATTTTATTACTTGATGTTTCTGTGTTTTCTTGTAGTTGCTCTATATTTGTATCTTGTTCTTTATTCTTTGAGTTTATGTTTGATATGTCTGTATTGACTTTTTTTGCATTTTCATTTATTTTGTCCCAGTTACTATTTAAGTAATTTTCTATATCAAACTTTTCTGTATTTGTTTCTACATTATCGTGTTTTTTTAACTTTAAAAAATCAGTTTCACTCATTTATTTACCTCCTTTTCAAGAGTTTCTATTCTTTGTATTAAACTTTGTATTAATTCATCTTTTTGTTTGTCTTTTGCTTGTAATTTTTCAATTTGTTCTTGTTGTTCTTGAATTGCTTTATATGCAATAGAAATCATGTTATATGTATTTGCACCAATTTCTTTTCCATTTTCATCTACTGCTGTCAACTCTTTTGAATATTTATATTTATCACCAATTACAAAACCAATACTTTCTTTACTTGTACTATTATCTGTTTTATAATTAAATTTATAAATATCCGTATCTTTTATTATTTTTATTGCATTATCTGTATATCTTTTAATATTCTTTTTTGTTTCTTCTCTTGAATTATTTATAAAAGCCTTACCACTTACATATCCATCAGTACAATTAATTCCTTTATATGCTGTTAAATGTTCTGTACTTGTTATATCTCCTTCAATATAAACATGTTTTCCTGTTATATCTCCATTATCTGTAAATAAACATTCTCCTATTTTAAAGCTATTACTTCCTGCCTGATTTGCATAAAAAGAAATATTCCCTAATATATCAATTGCAGGATAATCCACGACATTTTGTGGTCGTATATTCATTAAAATTGTACCTGTTCCTGTATCTTCAAATGTTACATTTCCCATTGCAACATCACCACTTATGAAAATGTCTCCTGTTTTTATTCCTGTTCCTATTCCATCTAAAATCAAATTACAAGCACTTAAAACTAATTCTCCAGAAGAAGCATCACTATTTTTAGGTCCCATAGAAAAATTTTTTATATACAGGATTGGCCAAAACTTTCCATCACTTTTTGTTGTTATTCCCCAAGCCATACCATCAGATATTTCTTTATCATATTCTCCTGCTACTCCAAAACTTATATAATTTTGATTATCAATTGCATTTACACCCATTTCTCCAAATTCAGTTCCATCTTCTTTGTAAAAATGTTGTCCTTCTTTATCTAACGCCATCATTACATTTTTATCTTTATCTAATATTGCTAAGCTAGCATTTTTATTTATTATCATCATTTGAATAAAGTCTGATATTTGATTCCACGCAACTTTTACATGTTCATAGTTTTGTTCTATTGCTGTTCCCAATTTGCTTGTTTCTGTATAGCCTTTTAACTTGTTATCTGTACTAGAATTTGCACTATTTATTGCTTCTGTTTTTGCCGTTGATGTTTCTGTTTTTGTCGAATATGTTTTACTTACTTCACTTGTTATGCTCTCTGCTTTTTGTGTTATTTGTGAATTTGTTTCTGTTTTTGTATAGTAGTTAGTAGTTAAATTATCGTTAGTATTATCAGCTGTTTTCTTTGCTGTATCAGCTGTGCTCTTTGCAGTATTTGCAGTTGTATTTGCAGTATTAGCCGTACTTTGTGCATTTTCTGCTGTTGTTTTTGCGGTGTTTGCAGTACTCTCCACAGTTTTAACTTTTTCTTCTACATTGCCTACACTTTGTTTTATTCCATTTACCGTCTTTTCTACTTCTGCTATTTTTGTAGTATTTGTTGTTATTTTAGTTGTATTAGCATTTGCAGTTTTTTGAGCATTTTGTGCATTTGTGTTTGCGGTATTAGCTATTGTTTGTGCATTATCAGCACTAGTTTGAGCATTATTAGCCTTTGTTGTTGCTGTGTCAGCAGTAGATTGTGCCTTATTTGCTTTACTATCCACAGTCTCTATTTTTGTTTCTTGTGATTTCAATGTGTCTTTCATACTGTCTATTGTTTGTTCGTGTTTTGTTAGTTTTTCAGAATTTTCAGTTGTTTCTTCAACTAATTGTTCTATCTTTCCCTCTGCTTGGTCTATTCTGCTCTGAACTCGTCTATTTACAACCTTTTGGCTTTCTTTTTTAACTGTCGTTTCTTCTTTTTGTTTTATTTGAATCTTGCTTGATATTTGTGCAATAAATCTTCCTTCTAATGACATTTCACCTTGATAAATAACATTTTTACCATTTATAACTATTTTGTCTCCAATGTCTATAGCAGGATCTATTATTACTTTTCCTTCAAATGTATTTACTGTTAAGCCTTTTATTTTGTTATAAATTTTTTGAACTTGGTCTTCGTCAACAATGTACATATTTTCTTGATTTATCCAAAGATTATTTCTTGTGTTGTCTCCAAATTTAAAACTTCTAACGCCATCTTCATATGATACTTTTGAAATTTTAAATTCTTCACCCCATTTATATTCTCCAAATAGTTCAAGTGGAATTTCTTTTTCATCTTTACAAAATTCTCTAAAACATAATTTTCCTTCTCTATCAATACAAGCAAAACAACCAGCACTCTCTGCAATATAACTTATATACTCTCTTGCAGTTACAGTATTGTCATATACAGATATTTTCTTATCTGAATTTAAAAAAGAAGTAGAACCCAATTCTACTCCTGCTTTATTGCAGATATCTTGTGCAACTTGTAAAAGAGTTGCTTCACCTTTTGATATTAATTCACTACCATCGTAATTAAATTCAAATTTAATCATATTATCTAGTGCTTTTATTGTTATTGTATTATCATCATTGTCTGTGTAATCATCTACATTATAGACTCCGTATTGGTATCATTTCGAAACTACTATCATTACTACTTAAACTTTTAACTGATATTCCATTTAAAGTTCCTACCAACATTGCATTTACTTCTGCTACTGTTAATGCGTGATTTATTAATATTCCATATTCTACTCTTATTTTTGAAAAAGTTTTTGGCATTTTATCTTTATATAGTTTCATTTCAATATATTGACTTGGTGTACCACCTAGACAAAATTCTTCTTCAAATGCATTGCCACCCTTTTTAAATTCCAAAATATAATCTGGATTTATTAATACATCATCTATATAGATATTCATTGCACAAACTGGGTTTTCATATATATTTTGTTTCCATTTTTTACTTGTTTCGTACATTAACTCAACCCCTTTGCTTTATTTACTGTTGCTTTTTGCTGTGCTGTTAATTCCTTTTGCATTAAATTAAAAGACACTTTCCATTTTGATTTGGAAGTGTCTTCATCGTTACCTGTTTTATGCATTTCACTTGTTCTTTTACTTACTCTGAATTTGGCATTTTCTAACATACCGCCTTGTACGCTAGGACATTTTACTGTAACTATCATCGGATTTTGGTATGTTGCTTGTAAAAGTTCTTCTGCTTCATCTTCTGATAAGTAATCCCATGACATTTCAAGTTTTAGCATTCCAATTGCAATTGGGTTGTCTATTAATGCTCCTGTTACCTTTGATGTATAACTATCGTTGTCCGTATCTTCTATATTGTCTTTATATGTACTTGGTGTTTTCATTAATTTACCATTTAATTTCCATAACATAATTTCTATCCTCCTACTAAAGCTTCTATGTCTTTTCCTGTTCTTCTTTTCTTGTCTCTTAAATTATCTAGTAATATTTGTCCTAATTTTTCATTTCCTACATTAACTGTTAGGTATATTGGTCTGTCATTGTTGTTTCCACTATAATTAGATAATACATCTTCAAATGTATCCCTCATTATGTTCTGCGGCGTAACAATTTCTGGGTTGGTTCTGGCTCCTGAATATTCACCTGCTAATACTGTTGTTGCTTCTGTTAATACACCACCTTTAGCAAGTCTTGGTATCTGTGGTACACTTATTGTTCCTATCCAACTAAATGGTCTTAATCCCATTATTTCTGCATTTCTTATGTTTCTTAATACTGTATTTAAACCAGTAAATGGTATACGTATTACTTTGTTAATTCCATATATAATTGCATTTACTATTGATTTTAATCCACTTAATATTCCTTCTTTTATACCATCAAATATTCTTCCACCTGTACTAAATACATTTTTTACTGCTTGCCATGCTTGACTGAATTTGTCTCTAAACCAATTTGGAATATTACCAAATATAGATGTAATTCCATTCCAAGCACCTTGTGCACCTTCTTTTACTTTGTTTTTTATGTTTTGCCAAGTTTCAGAAGTTTTATTTGTTACTTGTTGCCAAATGTTGCTTATTGAATTTTTAATATCTGTAAATTTTTGAACTGCTGTATTTTTAATATTTTCCCATATCTGTTTTACATTATCTACTAAATTGGTTATTCCATTTAGTAAACCCTGCATTATGAAGTTTCCTTGTTCAGCCATTACTGTTGATGGTGAATGTATTCCAAATGCACTTTTAAATCCATCTATAAATGGTTGAAATATATTATCATATATCCATTGTCCTATATTTGCTATAGCATCGCCTATTCCTTTGAATATTCCCGCTACTACATCTCCTCCGCATTCTTCTATTTTTTCATTAAAATATTCTCCTATTCCAGTAAAAGCATCACTTATTAATGTTCCTAAAAATTGCGCTAGCCCTCCTAATGCTGCTCCAATTCCTCTGAATATGCCTTGTGCTATTCCACTCCAGTCAACATTTGTAACAAATTCTTCTAAATCTTTTGCTAGTTGTTGCCAGTCAATAGTTTCCAATGTTGTCGATATTGTACTTAATAGTCCCTTTATTCCTTCACTTAATGTTTTAGCTGCTACTGCCCAATCAATATTATTAAAAAATCCATTTATAGCATTACCAATTGATTTTCCAAATTGTTTCCAATTAAATGTAGTTACAAAACTATATCCAAAATATATAATTGTATTTAATCCCTGTGCAAATGTATTCCCAACTTGATTCCAGTCTGTGTTTGCTATAAAACCATTTAAAAATTGTGCTATATTCGTTCCTATGCTTTTTGCTGTGCTTTGTATCTTATCCCAAGGTATGTTATTCATAGCCTCATTTAATTTTTCTCCAATTATTGAACCAACTTCATACCAATTTCCATTTTTTATAGCATCTAATAAACTATTTGTCGGATTTAATTTTGACATATCTCCTACATTAGGACTTGTATTACTATTATGGTCTCCAACATTATTTATTTCACTATGAACATTTGACAATTGCTTACTTGTATTTTTGGCTTGCTTTTGTGCATTTTTAAATGCACTTGCACTTGCATTAGCAAATATATTTACCCCTGTTAATGCATAAGCAACACTTTGAATTGCTTTCATTAATTGATATACTAAATTTGTTACAAATTGAATAATTGGTGCTAATGCACTTCCCATTGCATATTTCATATATTCAATATTTGCACTCAATTGTTTTGCACCAGCATTTTGGCTTGACAGCCATGTACTTGCACATTCCCTTAATGCTTGATAAACTTTTGTTATTCCAAATAAAGCTCCAGCATATTTTAGTACTGTTCCTATTCCATTTTTTATTCCTGACCCAATATTTTTTGTTCCACTAAATATTTTTTCAGATTCTTTTTTTACTAAATTCATAGGGTTTATACATTTTAATATATCACTTCCAACATTTTTAAACGCTGTTCCTATTCTCTCTGCTGCAGTTTTTGCCTGTTCTATTTTAGATTTAAACGCACTAAAAAAACTACCCAATTTACTTTGAGTAGTTGCTGTTTGTGATGTTTGTTGTTCTAGTTGTGACATTTTACCTTTTGCTTCACTTAACTGAGTATTATACATCTCTATTTCTGTGTATAATTTTTGTGCCTGACTATTTAATGATGTAAAATCTTTATTTGTTCCCAATGCATTATTAATTGTTGCATCCATTGCTTTATCATTAGGATTTATTCCTTCTGGCGTTACACTTTTTCTAGTATCCTCTACTATTTTATCTATTTGTGGATTTATTACATTTAATTTCATTTGTCGAGCATTTATTTTTTCTTGTAAACTATCTATTTGTTTTTGTATTTGAGATATTTGTTTTTGTGCATCTTTATTATTAACTTTAATTGATATTTCATTATTTTTTGAACTTTGTTTTAAATCTTGTACTCTTTTTTTTACATAATTAGTAGCTTGTTGGACTTTATTCTGCATCTCTTTAGTATCTATTTTCGAAAATGCTTCCTGAACTTGTTTCATTTGTTTTTTTATTGCAGGTACAATTTTTTCAAATTCTTTCAATGTTTCTTCTACTTTTGCAGTTACTAAAATTTCTATCTCTTCTACTGTGATAAGTCATCTCCTCCTCTCTTTCTTACACAAATAAAAAACACCTACCTAAGTAAGTGTTTTGTTAATTGTTTTGTTGTTTAGTTGCTCTTAATGGTGCTCCAACATTATCTCTGAAACTCCCCAATAATATTTTTATTAAATCAACAATCCAACCTATCATGCAAAATCCAAAAGTAAAAGTATATAATAATCCCTTTCCTATATTTCCAACATAATACTGATGTAATCCAAACCATCCTCCTAGTAAGCACAATATTAGTGCTGTATCTTTATTTTTATCTGAAGTTACTGTTTGATAATGAGCCATAATATATTCCTCCTCTTATTTTATTATAAAAAAATTATATCACTTTTAGTTATATTTTTAAGTCGAATTTTGTCGAAAATGTATATTTTTTATCTATTTTTAAATAAATTACTAAACATATTTTGAATAGGTATTATTTTAGGATTTTGGTATAACATACTATCTGCTTGAATCAATTTATTCGTAACCGCTTCTTCTAAAATAATTTGTTGTTTAAAATCATCCTGTAATTTAATCAAATTTGCCTCACAATATAAGGATACATTCTTATATCTTTCATTCCAAAATTCGCTTGGTTTCATTCCAAAATAATACGCTAATGGTTCTAATCCATATACCATGTCTTCTATTGTTTTAGCATTTCGTATATTTTCTGTTATACTATCTAAGCTTGTGCTAACATTTCTTTTTCTGTTACTTGCGCTATTACTTTTTCCGCTGATGTCTTTATTATTGATTCCATATCTACTTCTGATAATGGATTTGATATTTTTTGTTTCAATTCCTCTTCGCTCATTTTGCTCTTGAAAAAACCCTCTTTATTGATTACCTCTGCTAATTCATTAAAAATATCAAAATATGATTTTCCTGTTTCTTCTTTATAATCATCTAAAAAGTCATATACTTCTTCACTTGTTTTGAATGATTTAATGCCGGCTTCATCCTCAGCAAAAATGTATATTATTTTAGATAACGCATCTAGATTGCTTTCATTTACAACTTTAAAATATAAATCCTCAAAGTTTTTTCCTTTTAATATATTTGTTATATTTACTATTTTCCTTGTTGTAAATACTAATTTTATTGTCTTAAATTTTGTTTCTAATTCCATTTTTTATTCTCTCCTTTGCAAAAGAGAGAAGGCTTATTCCTTTGCCTTCTCTATATTATTAGTGTCTATTTCTTCTTGTTCTGACACGACACTTACATCAGAACTAGGCTGTGGGAAATCCTTCTGTTTCTTCTACATCGCCATTTTTATATATTGTCATTTTATCCTTTAAATATTCTCCTACTGATACTTCTTGCATTGTTACGAACATTTTTCCTTTTAATGTTCTTACTATTGGTTTTCCACCTGATGGCGCAGTATGTGCTGGATTTTGGAAAAACCAATACAACTCTTTATCTTTTAAAGTTCTTAGTGTCTTGTGTTGTGTATGTGTATAATATATATCTAATTCAATATTAGATGCTTTTTTAATTCCTGGTTGTGCAAATTCATAATCTAAATCTAATGCAGAACCAGTTATTTGGTCTGGTGCTTCCTCTAATACTGGAATTTTTTCCACAAATGCAACTTGTGTTCTTTCTCCTGTTTTTGTTTCAGCATAAAATACTTTCACCCATTTGCTTACATCAGGCATTTCATTATTTTCAGTATTTTTATCTACTATTTCATTTGCCATTTTAATTTCCTCCTATTATCTTATAAAATCAAATGAGTTCATTATTGCATTGTAAATGACCTCAAATGTTATTGATATACCATATTTTTGCAATATAGTGTCATATACCGCAGGGCTGGTATTTGTCCTTGTAAAATTAAGTTCTTGAAGTTTCTTATCAACTTCATCTGCCATTTTCATTGCTTGGCGTTGTTTTTCATTCCAACAAGTTATTGATATTTGAAATGTAGATTTGATTGGAAATGCATTTTCAGTTAAATTTACTGATTTCAAAGGTGTATGTAATTCCAAACAAGGGAATTTACTTGTAGTTGTTGGATTTGTTAATATTGGTTTATACTTCAATGATTCTAGTTTTTCATATACTAAATCGCTAAACTCTAATTCGCTTAAATCTTTCATTACTTACATACCTCCCTTAACATCTCATCTAATTTTTTCTTAACTATTTCTGCATTTTCATTTCTACTTTTAAAACTTGCATCAGCCATAAAGTGGTTGGCTTTGCTTCCATGGGCAACATAAAAGTCCATACCTTGAATATTTACAATTGGATAAGGCAATGCTTTTTCAACTTTACTTACTGGAATAAACCATTCTGTGTAACCACTCTCTAAAAAGTGTTTTGATTTTCCTATATGTTCCATCTCAGCATTAGCGCCTGTCCCAAAATATTCAAAAAACAAATATGAAACTCCATTACTCATAAATTTAGAAGGGTCTGCATAAACTTTTCCCTTCACTTCTTTAGTAGACATATTAACCATTTCTACTAATATCCCTTCTTCATTACGTCCTTTTTCCAACCTTATAGCATAACCTCTAATGTTTTTTAATACATCTTCTGTTATTATTTTTGCAGTTTGTGGTAATTTTTGAATTATAGCATCTATATTTTTAAAATTATGTTTTACTTTTATATTACAATTGAAATTTATCATTGTATTTTCTCCATTCTATATACATAAGTACTTCCTATTTTATTTTTATCTAGTACTCTATACTCCGGAATAAACTTCTCTAATTTTGAGACATCTTCAAATGATATTCCATTGCCTTTTTGTATATCATAATCTCTAGTCGTACGACCTTTATATGTACTATAATCCACTTCACCAGTAGACTTTCTATCTAACTCGTTGACATCTTGTTGCATATTTAGCCAAGCCTGTCCTTTATATTTCCATACTTTATCTGATTCTCCATGGTTTTCTATTTCTTCATATTCGGATATATATACTTTTGTTAAATCTCGTAATAGCATTATTTAATCCTCCTTAATCCAGACTTTATAATATTATTTCTTAATTCTTCTACAATATCTTTGTATGAACTTGATATACTACCCTCGTTTCTTGAAAGTAAACCCTCTGCTCCTCTTGCAAGATATTCACTTCTTACTGCTTTTTTTATGTATGGAAATAGTTTTGTGTCACCTTTTTTTCTATTAGAATTATCACAGGCAATAGATGTTATATCATCTATTATATCCTGTAATACACCATCTGTATTTTCTTTATAGTTTGCTCCTAGGTTTTTCTTAATTTGCTCTAACATTCTATTGCCTCCATTGTTTATTCTTGTGGTAAAAGAGCTAGTAAATCTTTCTTTTTAGTTATTCCATCAAAAGCAATTTCTTTTTCAGTTAGAATTGCTTTTATTTCTTCAACTGTTAGCTCTTTTTTAGTTTCTTTTTCTTCTTTATTTATTTTTAATCCTATAAATGTTGCCATCTTAGTACCTCCTATCCTTCGTATGAGCAGTATACACCAGCTAATTTATTTTCATATACATGTCCATATAAGTTATTGTTTCTGTATTTAAATACATTGTCATCTCCACTTTGGTCTTCATCTGGTGTAAAGTATTTTATGTATTGGTCCATAGCTGTTACTACTGCAGATTTCTCAATGCATAAGAAGTTAATATCTTTTCCTCCTTCTACTAATTCATAATAATCTGATGTTGATGGATTTCCTGCTGGAGAATTTACTTTTGAATATGTTCCAGAACTTTCTGTGTAATATGTCTTTCCTGATACTACAGCTGTATCTGTTGATTTAACATATGTATCTTTTGCTTTTTGGTATCCATAGTTTTCTTTTCCATTATTTAATGTTACAGCTGTGTACATTCTTGTTTGTGGTACTTCAATTATTGTTGAAAATCTTTCTAAAACTTTCTTTGATTTAGTTGTATCTAAATCATCTATCATTCCCTTTAGTGTTGGTGTTATAAATAAAATTCTATTTTCAGTTGAAACCTCGTCTTCGTCCATTTTATTTGTACAAGCTCTTAATGCACTTACAACTCCTGCGCCATCGGAAATTGTTTCTTTCTTTCTTGATATTCCATCTACTCCTGCTATTTTTGCTATTCTTGCTGCATCAGTTTCTGGAACAACTTTTGTTCTTACAAATTCTCCAGATAATTTTGCAAAAGGTAATCCTAATGCTTCTTGATTGTCTAATCTATCAATTCTTAAATCTTGACTTCTTTCTTTATCATATTTTACTGTTTCCCATTTGAATGTTGTTGAACCTTTTGTGTATCCATCATTTCTTGAAAAGTCTCCTAACCCATCCATATCTAGTTTAGCTACTTTAATTTCTCCATTTAATCCTTTTTGTACTGTTGTTTCATCTCCATCTAATATAGATGTTTTTGCTTCGTTTTTATATACTTCATCTAATTTTGGTAAGTATATTGTTGATATTTCAATATTATTCATTGTTTAATCTTCCTTTCTTACTTTAATCCCATTGCCTTTCTTATTGCTTCATCAGCACTTGACTTATTACCTGATGGGGCAGGATTATATGGTGGTTTTTCTTTTGACCACTCATTTACTGCTTTTTCTACAATTCTGTCTTGAATTGCTTTTATAAGTTTTGTTTTGTCTTGTAATTGCTCTGCTGTCATGTTTTCATAATCAAAAAGATTTAAAAATTCTGGGTCAAATGCTGTGTCTTGTGTTGTTGCTATTTTTAGTGCTTCATCTTTTAAATCCCTAGCATTTAATTTCCTTTGAATTTCTTGATTTGCTTCTTCTTGTTTCTTCAATTGATATTGAAGTTTTTGAGTTTCATTCATTTGTGCTAATTTTTCAGCTTCTGATTTTTGTGTATCTCTTTCTAATTCCCATTGTTTTCTTGCATTTTCAATAGCTGTTTTATTAGAACTTGATACTCTTGAATCTAAAAATGATTGAAGTTCTTTGTCTGTCTTAATAAGTTCTTCATAATTAGTTCTTTCACTTTTACTTGTTTCTGTTCCCTTTGAGTTCTCTGCCTCAAAGTTAACATTTTGATTGTTTTCTTGTTCCATTTGTTCCTCCTTGCCCCTTTAGTTCTCTGCCTAAAGTAGCTTAAAATTTATTTTGTTTGTTTTATAAAGCCTAACTACAAGAAAAACGGCATAAAAATAAGAGCTAGTCGACTTAGCTCTTGATTTATAATTATAAAATGTTAATAACTTATTTATTTTTTTCTTTAATACACCATAATTTTTAGTATCAAAAAGCCCAACAAAATTATCATTCTCGATAATTCGTTGAGCTGAAATTCGATATATTATATAGTATGAATAAAACCCTTTCTTCTTTAACAGATATGTATGTATTAATAT
>ERZ779888.2921-NODE-2921-length-13278-cov-3.680859_pt1 | contig 13278 bp, 7 predicted proteins | sample MGYA00511245_ERZ779888 | MGnify/ENA primary metagenome ERZ779888 (study PRJEB29588, sample SAMEA2155255) | human gut metagenome | biome: human gut; feature: human-associated habitat; material: faeces | place: Denmark | collected 2008/2010 ... | reverse complement strand
CTACAGCGTCGTCGATCTTGACGACCATGGAGCGCATGACGGATTCGTCGATGTTGAGAAGTCTTTCAAGCTCGGTGGGGAAATCGGACTGAGCCTTGAAGGTAACGACGGTGTAGTATCCTTCGTTTTTGTCATTGATGGGGTACTCGAAGCGACGCTTGCCCCACTCGGCAACGTCTACGATCTCACCGTTGGTGTCGATGAGGTTTACGAATTTCTGCACCGTGGGGGCGGCGGCGTCAACACCGGCGCTGATGTCCGCGATGAACATGCATTCGTATGCGTTCATTTTGATTTCTTTTTCCATATTATAACCTCCCTATGGACTTGGCGTCCGTACCTTTTCGGTACGGCAAGGAGACGGAAACACGCCTGTTCCCGTATCAATTCACTATTATACCACAGCTTTTTTTGCCTGTCAAGCATTTTTTACAAAAAACAGCATGGCGGCAAATGCCGCGCGGATATTCCGCCCGTCACACCGGGCATTGCCGACAGTTGACAGATGTTGTATAATGTAATATGAAGTAAATTGACGGAGGAGCGGCACGGATGAACTCGAAAAAAGGGAAAAAGCCGGTCGGGACGGCAAAAAAGCCGAAGCCGGAAGCGCTTATGGGCGATCTGTTCGCCGCGGCTTTCAAAAGGCACAAGTGCGCGGCGGCGGCAACGATCGCGGCTGTGTTGGTTCTTGCGGTCATTGCCGCGTGGCTGTGCGGCAGGAGCGGCATTGCCGAGGGAGAGGCGGTATTTTATTTTTTCAATGTCGGTCAGGGGGATGCAGCCGCGGTCGTGACAAGCGAGGGCTGCATTCTGATAGACGCGGGCACGAACGACGCCGAGGATGAGCTTTGCCGTCAAATGCGGCGTGCGGGCATACGGCGCATAGACCTTGCCGTGCTCACGCACCCGCACGAGGATCATATCGGCGGCGCCGATGCCGTGATAGACAGATTTGAGGTCGGGCGCGTGCTTATCTCCGGGCGCGGGACAGATACCGCCGCATATTCGCGCCTCTGCGAGGCGGCAGAGCGCCGCGGTACCGACATCGGCGCAGCCGAGGCGGGGTATACGGAGGAGATCGGCGGCATGAAGCTCGACGTGCTTTTTGCCGACGAGGATGCGGTGAGCGAAAACGATATGTCGGCTGTCGTGAAGGTGGAGTTCGGCTCTGTGTCCGCGATATACACCGGAGACGCGGGGGAGAAGACCGAGGGGCTGATACTCGGCAGATATGAGCGCGACGAGCTTGAATGCGATATCCTCAAGGTCGGGCATCACGGGTCGCAGACCTCAAGCTCACGTGAATGGCTTGAGGCTCTCTCGCCCGGATTTGCGGTGATATCATGTGCCGCCGCGAACGATTACGGACATCCGCACGCGGCAGTGCTTCGCCGTCTTGCCGATCTCGGCGCCGAGGTCCACAGAACGGATATCGAGGGCACGGTGGTTTTCGTCAGCGACGGCGAGAGCGTGAAGAATGTATCGGGCAGTGCAAAATGGCAGCTTTGCGGCGTGCTGCCGCACGCACGCCGCGAACGCCGCTGCGCGTGATACCGTGGCATTATTGATGGGGCTGTTAAAAACATTGAGTTTTTAACAGCCCCATCGTTATATATCGCGGGTCAGTTCTTTTTGCCGGTTATTTTGTCGAACAGTCGGTCGTCGGGCGTCTGTGCCGCGGCTTTTATCTCCGCGAGCACGGTTTTTTCGTCCGGGCGTCGGTGAGTTCCGCTTTTTACCGCAGCCCCTCCGACCGGTACGGGGACCGCCGAGCGGCGTGCCGCCGTAAATGCTCCTATGCCGAGCACGGCAGCGATGACCGCCGCGACGATGAATATACGCTGCCTTGGGCGGTCGCTGTCGACAGCGTACGCATAAGCGTCGCTTTCCGCGCGTACGGGGAATCTTTTTTCGGTCGCTTTTATATCGGGGTTCACGGTCTCGCTCCAGATCGCAGGCACGGTCCCGATCTCGATGGTGTTGTCCGGGTTATTCGTGATATTTGCGATCACGATGCGTCGGTCGCTGCCGTATTTCCGCTTATAGAATTCAGCCGTTTTCTTCGTGTTTTCGGCGTCGCGCAATTTGCCGTCGTTGCCCTTGTAGCTGTAAAGGGTGATGCGCACGCGATTCGCAAGCACATCAACGGTCACGCCGACCGCCTGCGCGTTCTCACCGTCGGATATCTTCACGGTGTCGCCGCGCACCTCGAGGTCGTCGAGGACCTTGTTGGCTATGAATGCGAGCTGGTTGTATGAATACACCATCGTGACCTTTTTGCCGTCCGTGCTCGTCGCTGTGCGCGAAAAACGGACGTTCACCTTGCCGTCGTCGATGTACATGGCGCGGATGGCGTCGATCGCTTCCGTCGAGTCGTCGAGGACCAGCACGGTGTAATCGTCGGAGGAATGGGTTATCAGAATTTCTTCGTGATAACTCGTTACCGTATCCTGCGTGACGCCCGCGACGTTTTCGGGGAAGCCGTTCTTTTTCCATTCGGCAAGAAGCCCGCGAAAGCCGGTGAGCTTTGCGGTGTCGCCGGCGGGAGGCGCCGCTCCGGCAGGGGCGAGCTCTGTGACGGGAGCATGCGCCGACGATACCTCGCCCGCCATAACGGGGAGCGCTGCTGCCAGCACTATCACTGCCGCAATTGCGGCGCATATGATTTTTTTCATTGTGTAATAAGTTCCTTTCTCTGCATGCCTCGTGTGAAGCGTGTGTCAGGCGAGCAGGTCGCGCAACTTTGATATCGCGCGGCGGTATCTGAAATACACCGTTCCCTGCGGAAGGCCGACTGCCTCGGCGATCTCGCGAAAGCCTGCGTCGGCAACGGCGTGCAGCGTCACGATCTCGCGGTCGGTCGGCTCGAGCCGTTTCATTGCCGCTTCGATGTCAAGGCGCGTGTCGCAGCCGTCAGCCTCGGCGGGAGAGGTCTCCTCCGACAGCGGCTCTGCCGCACGGACACGGCGGCTTTTCAGCATATTCAGCGCGGTGTTGTGCGTTACGGCAAACACCCACGCGCGCGGACTGTGCACCTCCTCACCCGGCGGAGTGCGGAAAAGCCTGACGAATACCTCCTGCGTGACGTCCTCGGCAAGATAGCGGTCGTCAAGTATCCGCACGGCAACGGTGTATACGGGTATTCTGAGCCCGTGCCACAGTTGCTCGCAGGCGCGCTCGTCCCCTGTGCGCACCAAGGGGAGCAGGCGTGTCATTTCTTCATTTGTCATCGGGTAATTACCTCGCTTTCATCTACTATGACAACCTGACGGTGCATTTTTTTGAAAGGAGCGGGCTGCCGAGCGAAAAAATCCGCATGGGCAGCCCGTATTTTATTTTGATTTGGCTCTTGCAGTCTCGTCGGGGAGCGATGCGGGATCTATACCCGCGCGGCGCGTCTCCTCGTCGGTCGATATGAGCACGGCGCAGCCGGTCGTTGCAAGCGTGAACTCAAGCGCCGTATATATCTCACCTCCGACGGTGACGTGGCGGAACTCACAACGGCTGTATTTGCCCGTGAGAGGGCTGTAAAGACGCGGTGCGTGCGCGCCGCGCAGATAAACCTTTGCCTCGGCGTCGAAATCGGTCGTGTTGGTGAAGAAATAAATGTCCTCGCCGTCGCGTCTGGCATGACGGTGACTGTAAAGCCCGCCGTCGGGTAGGTGCTTTTCAAGACCGAGTCTTACGAACTCGTTGTAGGTGTTGTTGAGCGCGCCGGAGGTCTCGTAGCGCGGAAAATCGGGCAGGTAAACGTCAAAGTTTATTCCGAGACTGCGCAGCGCGTCGGCAATGTCGCGGCTGTCCACCATTGCGGTGCCGTCCGCCGCCGTCATTGAAAAGTAAAGGAAAAACGCTTCTCCGCCGTTTTCGTTTTTATTGTGGCAGTAGTCGGTTATATATGACGTATCGCTTGCCTTTTCGCCGAATATATGATCGACGATCTCGCAGAGCTCGCGGTCGGCATCGGTGTTGCCTGGAGTGTATTCAAACGCCAGCCTCGGCAGCTCACCGGTGGCGATTATCTTGCCGCCCGCGTCGTAATAGTCGCGCAGCACGCGCATTGAGGCAAGCGAGCACATTTTGCACGCGGGGAGTATGACAGCGCGGAAAGCCTCGTCCTCCTTTTGTCCCGGCATACGGAGGAGCCCGCCGTCAACATCGGCGCGTCCCGCGACGGCGTCCGGATGCAGAAGGGTGACGTCGTGTCCGGTGTAAAGGCAGACGGTGTTTATCACAGTCATATAGTCGGCGCCGGTTGGGGTGTCGGGGTATTCGTAACCGTCCGCCTCGGCGTCATAAAGATTGACCGCCGAATGCAGCGAATATATCGGGTAGATCACCGCAATGTCGGCTATCTGGCGTGCGCCGCGCAGCACGCGCCGCATACGCCTGCCGAAGGAGCAGAGAAGATCCATCGGTTCTTCGTTTTTCGCGGTAGGCAGCGGCAGATGCATGGCGGTGAGGTTTGCGCCGCGTGCAATGGCGTGCTCGGCATCGCGCAGATAAAGCCCGCGCCGCAGCCCGCCGTAATCGCGGAAAAGCTCGCACCCGACGTCGCAAAGCCCCAGTCCGAAGGCGGCGCCCGCGGCGACCTTGACCGAGTTCATGCCGTAGAGATACGCGCGTTCGAAAACGCCGCAGGGAGAGACGGTGTTGTCAAGCATGGCGTCGCCCGTTATAGGCGAGCACTGAGAAAGCTTTGGTTCGGATATGTTGCCGAACACGGTAAGCCCCTTTTCCGCCGCAAAATCGTCAATTGCGCGCAGAAAACCGTTGCGCAGCATATGCGCGCGGCAGTCAAAAAACAGCGCCTTGATGTGCGGTGTGTCGTTGCCCGCAAAGTCAAAGAGGGCCGGGTAATACGGCGCGGGGTCAAAGCCGTATCTTTCCTCAAATATGCGGTTGAGGTCGCAGTCCCAGTCGCGCCTGTTGCGCGCGCCGAAGCAGAGGTGGCGATAGCACAGCATCGTGACCGTGCTGCCCAGCTCCGGCTCGATTATGTCGGCAAACAGCGTCCACATCGCGCGTATGAACTTCATCGACGCGTCGTATGAGAGAATGTTCACGCGCCGCGATTCGGGGTCGGGTATGCAGTTGTATTCGTTTATCGACCAGTTGCCGAAGGGCGCTTTCCATGTCAGCACGTCGCCGTTTACCATCGGGCGCAGATCGACCGTGTCTCCCGTCTCCTCGTGCAGCGCCGTTACCGACACGTGCATACCGTCATGCAGCGTGAGCGTGACCTCCTCGCGGTCGGAGCAGGGGTATGAATGGCATGTAAGCACCTGCGCGCGCGTCGCGTCCTCGTAAAGAGCATCCTCAACGTCTATCCACGTGCGCTGAAGATACTTGTCGAGCGTGAGCGCGACGCGCAGCCCCGCTTTTTTCGCAAGCGGAAGCAGTGCGGCGTAAAAGCGGCGGCGCGATGCTATGACCTCGCGGTCGTCGGTAAATTCGCCGTCGGCGTCTGCCGGCAGATAGGGGATCACGCCGCCCGCGCCGGATTCCACATACCGCCGAAGCACGCCCTCAAGCTCGTCGGGCGACCTTCTGAGGCTTATAAAGACAAACGGGCGCTCGACTGCGGTACCGTCGAGCAGGTCCTCGGTCGGTTCCCATATGCCGGATTCGTCTTCCGTATAGCCGAATTGGTTTTGTGTGTTCATTTTATGCTGCCTCTCTGCGTCGGTTATTTCCGTTTTTATTATATCACCTAATGCGGGTATTGTAAAGGACAAAATAGGCGGCTGTTAAAAACTCAATGCTTTTAACAGCCGCCTGACGTTATTTTACGGAAGATCGGGTATCAGAGCCCCGTCTTTTTTTGACGGAGAAAGAGGACGAGCAGCGCGATGTCTCCCATGAACGAGATGATCGAAATGCACAGCCCGGTCACCGCGACTGCCTTCAGCTTGCCGAGTTTCGATTGCTGCGCGTCGTTTACCGCTCCGAGCGCCGCAAGCTTTTCGTCGTTTTCGCGCTCTTTGGCGTCAAAGCTCTCGCGGAGCGACTTGAGATCGTTGCGAAGCTCTTCGATCTCGCGTTCGAGCTCGCTCTTTACATCGTTTATGTTCTTGCCGAGCGCCTCGTCGGCTTTCTTCATTGCCTCTTCGAGAGCCGCAAGACGGTCGGTGAGCGATTTTATGTCCGATTTCATAAGGTCGGCTGCTATCTGATAGGTCTTTGTCAGCGTGGCGACTGCCTCGCCGAGCTTTTCGGCGCCTGCCTTGTCGCCGTCGGCTATTGCCTTGGTGAGGTCGCTTGTCGCACGGTCGAGGTTATTTCGCACCTCGTCAATGGCAGCCGTGAGCGCCTCGTCGGCTTTCGTCAGCTTTTCTTCAAGCGCGGTGAGCTTTCCGGCGAGTTCGGAGCCGAGGAGCGCGTCCGCAGCCTTATATGCCGCCGTGAGTTCGTTTATAGCCTTTGCAAGCGCATCGGAATTCGCCTTGTCGCCGTTGTTTATCAGCTTTGTGAGGTCGCCGACAGCCTTGTCGAGATTCGCCTGTACCGTATCGATCGAATTTTTAAGCGCCTCGTCGGCTTTCGTCAGCTTTTCCTCAAGCGCGGTGAGCTTTCCGGTGAGCTCGGAGCCGAGGAGTGCGTCCGCCGCCTTGTATGCTTCTGTAAGGTCGTTTATAGCCTTTGCAAGCGCATCGGAATTCGCTTTGTCGCCGTCGTTTATCAGCTTTGTGAGGTCCGCGACAGCCTTATCGAGGTTTGCCTGTACCGTGTCTATCGCATTTTTCAGCGCCTCGTCAACTGCGTTAAGCTTTTCTTCAAGCGCTGCATCCGCTTCGGTGAGCTCCGACTTCAGCAGATCGTCCGCTGCCTTATAAGCCTCGGTCAGATCCTCGATCGCCTTTTTGATAGCCTCTGCCTGACCGCTTTCGAGGGCTGTTTTCAGATCGTTGATGGAGCCCGTAAGGTCTGTGTAGGCATCCTCTATCAGCTTTTTGACCTGATCCTTTGTCGTGGCGAATATCACGAGCACTTCGTTGGAGTCTATACTGCACTGTCCGGTCTGCGCGTTTTTGGCTACCACGACGTATGAGGCGCTGGGACTGCTTGTGGATGACACCTCAAACATTGCAAACCCGGTCTTGTCACAGTTTATGTTTCCGAGCCACTGTCTGCTTCCGTTGTCAACGCGGTATACGTCAAAATTATGTACGGCTATGCGCCCCGTAAGTATCTTGGGCATATTCCAGCAAAGATATGCTCTTCCCGGTGTGCCGTCGTATTCAACGTGCAGGTCGGTGACGCATGGCGGGGGAGCCGAAACGCTTCTTACCGCGTATCCGACGAAGGGAACTCCGCTGAACAATCCGTCTCCGGGTTCCGTCTTCCAGCCGATGAGCTGCCAGTCAAAATTGTATTCGGTCGCGTCGTCGCTGAGATTCTGAACCGTACCGGAGGTTGCGGTTGTCGTTACCTGCGCGGTAGATATGCCCTTTGATTTGAGAGCCGAAATGCTTGTGGTTATACCTGCCGATGCGCCGAAGCCGGCAAAGCTTGCGCCTACCGAGACGGCAAGGTTCAACGATGCGCTGTCGGACACGGTGCTTGACTGTTCGGTGCTTACAGAGGTGCTGTAAGCAAGTGTGGATAGGCCGCCGGAGTGGGAAAGCCCCATCCAGTTGCCGCTGTTGGTCATGGCGAAGCCGTTTCTGTACTTTGAAAAATCGGAGGCATAAGCAAACGGGTTGCCCTCGTTATTGAGGTAATATTTGTTCATGAGAGCGCCGTTGTTCTTTGAGATGATATCGAGATAATACGGAGCCGAACCGTCAACACCCTTGCCGTATTTCGCGTTGTATGCCTCGGCAAATGCGTCGTACTGCTCCATCGACAGTGAGGTCAGCACGGGATACTGCGGCACGCTGACAACAAACGATGCGGTTTCGTATTTCGGGTTTCCGGTCCAGATGTCGATTCCGGTCAACACGTCATAGCAGTATATGTACATGAGCGTGCGGCGGACGATGACCTGGTTTTTGTTGTTTGCCTCAAACGTCGTGGTGAATTCGGTCGTGCGCGATTCGGTAAATTCTTCGGATATGGCGGTGGAGACCATCGCTTCCATCTCTGTTTTGACCGCAGGGGTCTCAAAGCCCGCCGTGATGCCGATACCAAATGACTTTTCGGTGCCGGAGGACGTCGATCTTGTGTAGCTTTCCGAGTAGCTGTATGACGTTGAGCTGTTGCCCGCGCCGAATTCGTTGAAATACGGTGCCGCCTGAAGGAAGGCGACGACGTTCGGGTCGGTGTAGGCGCTGAGCGTGGTGTTGTATCTGACGGTGAGCGTGTCGCTCGGCACTTTGCTGTTGTAGACGTCAACGTCGGTGAGGAAGACCTTGGAGCTTTCATTGCCGCCGGAACTGCCGAGCATATAGTCGCCTTTTTCCATCACCCAGTCACCGTTCGCGTTTTTGATGATCGCAATGCGTTTGTAGAGATATTCGGCTTTTCCGGCTTTCTTGAAGCCGACGATCATCTCGAGGTTTTCGGCACCGTCATTTCTTCTGCGCATATTGCCGGCTGTTATGCTGCGGATGAATACCTCGTTTACATTTTCCCCATTGCACTTGTTCACGTGGAAGTTGAAGCCGAAATTGCTTTCGGACTGATCCTTTTTCGCCACATCAAGCGAATCGGAGCCCTGAGAACGTTCAAGACCGTACAAACGGGTTTTGGAATTGTACTTTGCCTGATAGATATATCCGTTTATGAATATGTGAGTTTTTGTGTGCAGTCCGTCAAAGTCAACGCACTCGACAGAACACTGCTGCCATGATGAGTCGCTTCTTCTAAGGCTTTTGTCGTAGCTGATGGCGGATATCTCTCCCGCGTGGGAGGTGAGCTCTTTGCCGCCCATCCTTATCAGTTCGCCGTTGAGATCGTTGAGTGTGAATATATGAGCCTGTATCGCGTCGCTGTCCGAATCGCTGAAGAAGCTGATCGTTCTTCCGTTCTTGTTCAGCATTCCATGGAAGCCGGCGATGACTATCTCGTTTGTTCCGTTGCCGTCAATGTCGCCTATCGAAACGTCGGGGGCTGCCGGAATATAGATCGTGTGGCTCCCGCTATATATCTCATTGGTATTCTTTATGCTCAGATCCCCGACGTTTGAGGCGCCCTTGCGCCCAAAACCGACGGCAAGCATCGGGATGCACGCCTTGTATGCGGCTTTGTATTTGTCGGAGAGATTTGAGGTCGAGGAGAGAACGACAAGGTCGTCGATGCCGTCGCCGTTGATGTCGCCGGTCTCAAGCGAAACACCAAGCCTGTCGCCGGGGTTCGACGAGATCTGCATACCGTCCATAAAGTGACTTGAGCAGTAATTTACGTATTCCTTGTTGAGATACTCGCTTCCTTTGCGGTTGGTCTGAATACGCTCGGAGCTCCATGTGTCCCTGAAGACCTTCATCCCGGCATATTTGACCTCATACAGCCCGGAGGCAAGATTTGACGAGGAGGGCGAGAAAACATCTACGTGTCCGGTGTAGATGACGAGTGAATCCTTGCCGTCTCCGTCATAGTCACCGGCTGTAATCGAAAAGTAGTTGTTCGCGTCAGCCGCTTCGAGATTGGTCCATGCCCAGTCAAGATTGACACTGTCAAATGTCAGCTCGTCTGGTTTGGTCGAGCCGTCAGCCTTGAAGATATAAAGGGCGGCTGTGCAGTTGTCGCCGCTGCCTGCCGGCATTTCTTTTATTCCGAGAACCGCGATATAGTCTCTTCTGCCGCCGCCCTTCGGGTCAAAAGCCACTGCCTTTGCGAACCGGAGAGAGTTGAGCTCATCCAGATTACGCCGCATGACCGACAGATTTGGGTGGTCACCGCCCTTGTTGTTGAAGTAGATGCCCTTTAAAATGTTCGAATAGTTTATGAAAAGCTCACTCTTTTCTATGAGCTTTATAAGGCTCCCGGTGCCGTATGGGGTGAGCGTGCCCTCGGGCACCTCCGGCGCCGCCTGTTCGATGAGCTTCAGTACGTCGCTGCCGCCGAGAGAGGGATCTACGGGGTCGATAAACTTGGTGATGGTCTCGGCTCCGGTCATCACCGCTATGGGCACAAGACCCAAGATCGTAAAAACAGCCAGCACAACGGCGAGAATACGTTTTTTCATTTTGCTTCCTCCGGTTTTGTAAGTGTAAATTCAAATTTCATTTCAAGCAATAAGAACAGCTTCTGCATAACGCCCGCGGCTATCGCTTTCATATCAAGCCCCGCGATGTATGCCGTAACTCTTTGCTGTTCGTCTTCGGGCACCCTGTATATACGCATGGCTGAGGTCAGAAAGCGTTCGAGCTTGCGCTCAAGCGGAAAGTGAACGTCGCACTTCTTTGCCATATAGTTTCGCATGAGCCCCGACGAGCCTATCTCAAGCTCGTAAAAATCGCTTTCGCCGCTGTCGGGAAGGTACTGCCCGAATATCTGCCGCAGTTCAGCCGTCGTGCTGAGATATATATACTCCGCTGTCTCGGGTACGGTGTATGCCTCGATATATATCTCGCGCAGATTTTCGTTCAGCTCGGTCAGCGTGAGCTGTATCGCGGTCTCGACCGCATAGGAGTAGACGGGAGGGAGGTCTTCGCCGGTGATGTCACGTGCAGTGCCGAACTGGTTGCCGAACATCTCAACGACGAATTCCATGAGGACGCTGTCCTTTGTGTGAAACAGGTTCTGATATGTCCCCCTTGTCACGTTTGCTTCCTCGGTTATCTGGCTAACCGACGTTCGGCTGTAGCCCTGCTCCAGAAACAGGCGCGCACAAACGGAAAGTATTCTTTTTCTGATCTCGTTTCCGTCCTTTTTCATATAAGTTCGACCACCTCGCATTCATTAAATGATACGCATACCAATTATATCACGTGCCGTGTGAGAAATCAATAGCGCGGGCAAAATAATTGCCGGTATTCTGTGAAAAAAACGATGCCGCGAGCCTCCCCTCAGCATAAAAATGTATGCCCGCCCGCTTACTGTCCGGCAAGGAAAAAAAGCGCTGACACGCGCCGCCGCGCCGACTTGACGGCATCCTCTGATTGTGATATAATAAAGGGTAGGGTCTGCCCGCCCTGCGGCTGCCGCGGGCGACGGCGGGCATATCCGCAGAAATAACTATTTTCGCCGAAAATGAAAGGAAGACCGTCCGATATGGCTGAAAAAGCAAAAAGCACAACGGCAAAAAAGACCGAAAAATATAACGACCAAAGCATAGTGATGCTCAAAGGCGCAGACCGTGTCAGGCTGCGTCCGAGCGTAATATTCGGTTCGGACGGGCTTGAGGGCTGCGAGCACGCCTTTTTTGAGATACTTTCAAACTCCGTCGATGAGGCGCGCGAGGGTTACGGCAGCGAGATAAAGGTCACGGTCTTTGAGGATCATTCGATAGAGGTAGACGACCACGGTCGCGGCATCCCGCTCGATTTCAACGAAAAAGAGGGACGCTATAACTGGGACCTCATCTTCTGCGAGCCTTATGCCGGCGGAAAGATGAACAACAACGCCGAATCGGCGTCGTATGAATATTCGCTCGGTCTCAACGGTCTCGGCGCGTTTGCCACGCAGTGCGCGTCGAAATATATGGAGGTCGATTCCTTTGACGGCAAATACGTCAGGTTTATGAGCTTCCGTCTCGGCAGCCCCGTGGGAGAGCTCGGCGTGCGCGAGCTTTCAAAGGGAGAGCGCCGCACGGGCACGGTCATACGCTGGTTGCCCGACCGCGATGTTTTTACCGATGTGAATATACCGAAGGAATTTTTCGTCGACGTCCTGCGCCGTCAGGCGGTCGTCAACGCCGGTGTGAAGTTTATTTTCCTCTTTGAGGAGAACGGCGAGTTCACCGAGCAGGTATTTTACAACGAAAACGGCATACGCGATTATGTCGCCGAGGTCGCGGGCACGTCGGCGCTGACGCAGCCCGTTTTCTGGCACCTTGAAACGCAGGGACGCGACCGCGAGGACAAGCCTGTCTACCGCTTCAAGGCGGATATATCGTTCTGTGTGTCGCAGACGGTGACGATGCTTGAGTATTATCACAACGCGAGCTTTCTCGAGCACGGCGGTTCGCCAGACCGCGCCGTTCGCGTTGCGTTCGTCTACGCGATCGACAAATACCTCAAATCGGCGGGGAAATACAACAAAAACGAGTCAAAGATCACGTTTGCCGACATTGCGGACTGCCTTGTGCTCGTCATAAGCAGCAATTCCACGATAACATCATACGAAAACCAGACGAAAAAGGCGATAACCAACGCGTTCATTTATGAGGCGCTGACCGACTTTATCAAGAAAAATCTTGAGATATACTTCACCGAAAACCCGACCGAGGCAGACAAGATCGCCGCGCAGGTGCTTGTCAACAAGCGTTCGCGCGAAAATGCCGAGCGCACCCGTCTTGATATAAAAAAGAAGCTCACCGGGTCGCTCGACGTTGCAAACCGCGTTGAAAAGTTCGTCAATTGCCGCTCGAAGGATCCCGCGGTGCGTGAGCTTTATATAGTGGAGGGCGATTCCGCTCTCACATCCTGCAAGCTCGGGCGCGCCGCGGAATTCCAGGCGATAATACCCGTGCGCGGCAAAACGCTCAACTGTCTCAAATCGACCTATGACAAGATATTCAAAAACGACATAATCGTTGACCTTCTCAAGGTCATCGGCTGCGGTGCCGAGGTCGGAACACGTGCAAAGGGAAAGGGAAGCGAGGTCTCGGCGTTCAGCCTTGAGTCGCTCCGCTGGTCAAAGATAATCATCTGCACCGATGCCGACGAGGACGGGTTCCAGATCCGCACGCTGCTTCTGACGCTATTTTACCGCCTGCTCCCCACGCTCCTTAAGGAGGGAAAGGTATTTATCGCCGAAACGCCGCTTTTTGAGATAACCACTAAGGACCGCACGCTGTTCGCCTTTGACGAATTCGAAAAGGCGGAGATACTGAAAAAGCTCGGAAATCAGAAATATACGCTCCAGCGCTCCAAAGGACTCGGTGAAAACGAGCCGGAAATGATGTGGGAGACCACGATGAATCCCGCCACGCGGCGGCTCGTGGCTGTAACGCCCACCGATGCGGAGGCGACAGAGCGCATATTCGATACTCTGCTTGGCGACAATCTCCCCGCGCGCAAGAAATTCATTACCGAAAACGGCGACAGATATATGAAGGACGCCGATATATAAAACAAAATATCCGGGATGTCATGCGTTGGCATGGCAGCCCGGATATTTTGTTATCTTCCCGCGCGGACGAGCCGTCCGATGCCATCGCGCAGCGCG
>ERZ779888.2917-NODE-2917-length-13290-cov-5.567284_pt1 | contig 13290 bp, 17 predicted proteins | sample MGYA00511245_ERZ779888 | MGnify/ENA primary metagenome ERZ779888 (study PRJEB29588, sample SAMEA2155255) | human gut metagenome | biome: human gut; feature: human-associated habitat; material: faeces | place: Denmark | collected 2008/2010 ... | reverse complement strand
AATAAAAACCGTCTTTGGCAATGCCGATGCGTTGGCAAAGGATAGAGGTTTGGAAGGTCAATGGCGTTAAGTCACGCTTCATCTGCTTAATATAGTTCTCACCGAGAAGTTGCAGATTCTCGATGCTGCTGTACTCTTTATAGTACACAGCGACAGACCGCATCTGATTAAGATTGCGGTCGAGACGTCGAAGATAACCTTTAAGGTAGTCGGGTACCGGCTGCCCCTTGGAAGAAAGCGAGCGAATCCGCTCCTTTGTACGCCAAATTTCATAGACCGTCCCCTCAATAGTCGCAATCAGTTCGGGGTCCATTTTGTCACGGTAGTGCAAGAACCACGAACCTTTTTGCGTCTGCGGCATATCGCTCAAAATCATTATTGCATGATTGAACGAGTGCCGTCCGAAATGCGACTTGATGCCACCATTGGCAGGGAGTGTTTCGTCTTTGAGTTTCTGATAGTCGATGAATTTAGCCTCGTCAACGAGCAGCCACGACAGCGTGAGCGAGTTTGAGGAACCGGGGCGGTCCTGCGAGATGATGACCGCACAAGAGCCGTTGTAGAACGATATGACGTGTTCATAATCGTTCGGCTCGATGATAGGTCGAGCAAACGACTTGGGCGGACGGCGACCGACAACGTAATGCACGCCGTGGATATAGCCCCAGCGTTTCCACGCGGCGAGCAGTCCCGGCAGCGTGTTGGTCAAACCGTGTTTGAACGTCGGCACCACGATGCCACCTGTCGAGCCGGGCATACGTTGCATATTACGCAAAGCAAACGGAGCGGCTATGCTATCCGTTTTGCCGGTGCGTCGTCCTGCGACAATGACAGTGGTGTTAGCACCGATAAGCTGCGTCAATCGCTGCGGATTATTGAAGTAAATCTTCTTCGCCATTGTCATTGTCGTTTTTGGTGAGTGGAAATAGCGTGTCAAATTCGAGGTCTGCCTCCTCAAACTCCACATCTTCGATGTCGAGCGTTTCGGCACGATATTTCGCAATCATATCGGAGATTTTCTGCTGAATGTTCGGGATAGGCTTAATGCCAAGTACCGTGGGGTCGTCCGTTGCCGTGAACGGCTGCACCACGATAAGTTCGTAAGGCAAAGTCTGTTCGTCTTCCAAATCAACACGGTTGTATTTGGCATAGGACGCTGCGGCACGTTCCATCGTCTTCGTGTCGCCCTTTGCCTGAGCCTTGGCATAAGTCTTCATAATCATCTCGTTAAAACGCCAGCGGTGGAAATCGCGGCTTGCCGATGCGAGCAGAGGCATAAGCGTTTTCACGACAGCGAGGTCGGAATAAGCGGTCACTTTGGAGACAGAGTGCCGCTGCATCACTTCCGACACAAACTCGCGGTCAGTTCCGCCGGGGTTCGAGAGAAACCAGTTATACATTTCACGCACACGAACAACCTTATCCACAAGTGTTTGTGGATATTTTTGCTGCAAGTCCTCGACTTTAGTAAAAAGTTCGGTGCGGCATACTTCGAGTGCGGAAGGAGTACCCATGGCTATTCGTCGTCCTCCATGTCGAGCAAGTTGCGGTGAGCGTTCTCGATAGCGAGCGGCGAGCCGACCTGTGCAAGCATCATTTCTTGCGAGTGCAGTTTCACCTTAGAGCCGGCTTTGCCACGGCGATACGCCTTAGAAACTTCACTTGTGCGGTCGGCAATGTCCTCACGCAACACATCGGCAGGAATATCGAGTATTACTGCGATGTCGGAAATTTTGAGGTAGATTGAGGCAAACTTCTCAATCTGCTGTAATTCTTTCTCGGAATAGGTCATTGAGCGGAACGGAGTGATTAGTGATTAAATCTTCGATTTGAGCATAGAGCGAGGCAAAGATAATCGGGTCGGTGCTGATGAAAGCACTCTCGGCACGATTGCCTCGCGTGAGGTTTTGTGAAGTGATGACGGAGACCGTCTTGCCGGACTCCGACTTCACCAACAAAATCTTGCTATGATTGTCTGCAAGGTAGGTGCGTTCGATAACTTGTGTGATGAACGCCCAAAGTTTCAGCGTCTTGTTCGTAGCCTTATGGTCGAGAACAAGGTTGATACGCGAAACTTTCTTATCCTTGCAGATAAAGAACAGGCGGCGGAGAAATTCTTCGGAAATGGAAAACGAAGTTTGCCAAATTTCCGCCATGCCGACTTGCGATAGAATCCAGTCGAGAATGTCGGCAACCTGAACAGCGTTAGAAAGATACGCCTGATAAGGAGTATCTTTCAGCGGTTTAAGAATTTCGTTTATGTCGGCTGTTCGTTTCATTTCTTTCTTGTCTTACGTTTGGGGACAGGAGCATCGACCACAAAGTGGTCGTATTCCTCCCAATTAGCGTGCATCTTCTTATCGAGTTCGATAAGTTCTTTGAGGAACGGATAGCGTTCCGAATCGGGACACGGCGAAGTGTCTAACGACAAATAACGGAGTTTGAGATGCAGCTCACGCATACGTTGCAGAATGGAAAGATTCTCAACGTACTTTGCCTTGATTTCATCGGGCAAAGAGTCGTGGTCATCACGCTTGCCGGTCTTATGCTCATCGGCATTGGCGGCAAGCGAGATGTGTTCGGCTACGATCACATCGACTTGCTGCTGCATTTCCTCGACTTGTGCGTGAGTGAGGGCTTGAACACGGAAGTTGTAGTATTTTTGGATTTGATAATCCACAAACTCGTGGCGGCGGTCAAGTTGAGCAACGATGTTGCGATACATAATTTGATTGCCGCTGAGTTTCAACAGATAGAGAGCACCAACGGAGTAATCACGTTGGTTGCTCGGCGTTTCAAGCCACTGCTTTATGAGTTCAGTAAATTTGTTATCCATAATATTTTATGTTTTGTACCACAAAATTAAATTCGTAACTTTGTATCATAAAAGACAACTACAAATTATATACAATGGCTGAAGATAGTTCTCCACGTTTGATGATTGATAACTCAGATAATGACGGTCATGCCGAAACCATGATGGATTATATAATATCATGGACGTTAAGGTGTGCAGTTGATAATTCCTGTGTTGGAAAACCTATTTTAATGAAGCAATGTAAGAAAATCTTATGTAAACTCATTGGAATAGATGAACCGCATGTCGTAGAAGTAATGAATGTAGAGACGTGGAAACAAGATCAGTACATCGACTTGTGGGTTCATGTAGAATTAGTAATAGATGGGAAGGCAGAATCCCATGCAATACTAATTGAGAATAAATATTATACCGGGTTGCATGATGCAACCGATGATGATGGAGTACGTCGAAACCAACTTTTAGTTTATCGAAAACGATTCGATAAGTACTATGAAACACAGGAAAAGGAATGGGTTCGCCATTATTGCCTTATAACATGTATAGAGCGCGAAGAACCGGAAAAATTTGAAAAATATCTCGTCGCACACGATTATGGGTATAAAATTTTTACGTTTTATGAACTTTTAGGAGAGAATGTAGAATATACAGAAAGTGACATTTATAATGAATTTTGGTTGCGTTGGTAAATTCATTATAGCTTATTGTTGATTCCTGTGAAAAACACGAGGTTGTAACCGAGTGGAAGAAGCAGCTCTCGCATCGAGATCATCGTGGCGCCGGAGGTAACAAAATCGTCAAAGACGATGATGTTACGCTCTTTGGGCGGTTCAGTGCCAAAGGTGAACACCGCGCCGACACGATGCTTTGAGTGACACTCGGCGACATCTTCGTAGAAGGGTATACCGAGAAGCGAACCTAAACAAGCCGAGATAAGCGAGGCAAAGTTGTGTTCCTTGTGGCGACGCTTGGGCGAGGTAACTATCGCCCAGTCGCCGGAAGCGAGAGAATGACCGAGGATTTGCCGGATAAGGGTATTCATGCCCTCGGCAAACTTCTCGACCATATCGGGGTCGCTCTTTATGTCGGTAAGGGTGCGCCCGTAGACCGATTTCTTCCATAGAGAGATGATGCCGAACTGCGGATTGCGGTATGAAATTCGCACTTTGTTTGGGGCGAAGTCGCAACGGGCCTCGTCCTGTTGCACGTCTTTCCATGCCGCACGTTCCTTTGGGGCGAACAGGTCTTTGGCCGGAGCCGAAGGAACAAAAGAAGCGCCAAGTTCGGGAACATCGAGCGATGGCACTTCGATGTCGTTCAACATCTCGTCCAAGGCAATAGCCCCCGGCTTGGCGTTCTGTTCAATCATCTGATTATTCACCGGAGCAGTCGATGTCGCCGTCCTCCGTTTCGATAGTGCCCTTGTAGAAAGGAGCGGGCACTTCGTCGGTTGCTTCAACGCTTATAGTCGTTGAAGTAGTGCCGGTGGCACCTTGACCGAGGTCCTGGGCGACAGTCGATTTTGTGCTCCACTTGTCGTTGCCGAGCACACGATAGTTGCCTTTCATATCCTCGACGATAAACACGTTATCGGAGTTGTTGATATAGGCGGCAGCGGCGGAAGCGTCAGCACCGACGCCGGGGTGAACGGCAGTTAACTTGTTTAACTGAGTTTGGCTTGGGAGTTCACCCTGCGCCTCCGAAGTGAGTTGCGACTTGTCGGGAAGGATGTCGATATACTTCCACTTCTGGTCGGCAACGAGCGTGAACGAGCCGTCAAGAACAGCCGAAGTGACACGACCGTTAGCGTCACGCGGCAAGGTCGGGAACGCCACTATCGCGCTTTTGGCGAGATAGTAGATGCGGCGTTTCACGCCCGGCAGTTCGGGAGTGCCTTGGCACCAGGCGAGCGATTTCTGTAAAGCGTTGCAAGTATTTGTAGCCATAATCTTTGATTTTTATGGATTACACAGTTAGTTCAATAGTTTTGAAGCGTCGTTTGTCGATGCATTCAAACTGAACGCCGAAGAACATAGTGGCGATATATGTAAGAATGAACGGTTCATATTCCTTGACCATAACATTCTCAATATCGCCCATTTGGTCGAAGCCAACGAGCATATTGCTCTTGGTGGTGACGTGCATAAACTTGGAGTCAGCCTTGTTGTAGAGCGGCACAAACTTCAGTTTGCCGTTCGAGCCTTCCACAGCTTGCTGTCCGTACTGAGTGTTGTACTGCAAGCCGCCATGAGTGAGCTGATAAGCCTCGTTGTACTTATCCACGAAGTCCTGCGAGCAGTAGAGGTAGAGGTCTTGCGAACGGAGGCGCGGGTCGAGCGAGAAAAGGATTTCCTTTGCAACGTCCACGGCGTTAGACGTGGTGATAGCTTCCGACAGCTTCATGTAGTTGCCGTTTTCGGCAGAGATAGCACCTGCGGTGATTTCGTTCTGCGTGATAGTGTCGAAGCCGTTGAAAAGGTCTTTGGTTGTGTCGCCGGAGGCGTTACGCACACCATTCCAGATAGCATCGTTTAGATGCTCGGAAAGACTTTTCGCGATGAGCGAGAGCACGTGCTTAGCCGTAGGCGTTGACATCTGACCGTCACCTTTCGTAGCACCTGTGCCGAGCAAAGTTGAGATAGCCGAGTTAGGCTCAAACTTGGCGACCACAGAGCCGAAATAGGTCTCTATTTCGCGGAAAGAAAGGTGGAGGTCAAAATCCTTGGAGCGAGCAGGATTGTAGGGCGCAAATTGAGCGTCGCCGGTGATGTTGCCGACACGCTCCTTGTAGCGGATGCCCGGGCGAGCGGTCATATACTGCAACGTGTCATTACAGCCGATAATCGGCAAGTAAAGCAGTTCCTTGCGGTATTTGATAGCCGCCTCTTGATAATCGGAGGGAGAGAAAGAAAATTTTCCAGCCATATACGTTAGGTTTAATGGTTATACTTCGTTGTAGAGTTTGTTAGCAGCATTGACAGTGTCGCAGAAAACTTCATAGTCGCTTTTCTCAGCGGCTTGTGTTTGTTTGCCGTCATCGACAACGGCTGTCGAAGTAACAGCAGGAGCGGCCTTTAGTGCAGCAATCTGCGCTTCGAGATCAGAAATGACTTGAAGTTTCATTTCGAGAGCCTTGTCGAGGGCTGTCAGCTGTTCATCGGTCAGCGAGGCTTTGCCGTCGGTGAGTGCGATGCTTTCAATGGAGAGCAGTGCACAGATTGATTTGTAGTTCTTGTTCATTGTGAGTTGTGGTTTGGATTTACTTTGGAAGATAGCTGCCATTTTCTCGAAGAAAGAGAGAATCGGATTCTCCTTTTCTTCGACAGGAAGATTAGGCAAAGGGATTCCGGCTGCTGCGAGTTCCGAAGCCACAGCGTCGGTGAGCACGGGAGCCAGCTCGTCGTCAAGGTCGGTGATTTCATCAACGAAGCCCCAGTCGAGGGCGTCCTTGGCAGAGAGCCAGCCGCCGACTTTCATCAAGTCGAGCAGGCATTGCGTCTTTTTCTTGCATTTCCCGGCATACATCGAGGCGATGTTCACGTCGAGCTTGTCAAGGTCTGCGGCAGCCTTTTCGCAGTCGGCGATAAGGGTGCGGAATTGGTCGGCATTGAGGCTTCCCCATTCGAAGAAAGCCGTCGAACACTTGTGGACGAGGTACATGGCGTTCTTGTCAATGGAGATGTGAGCCGCGCCGAGCGAAGCGATGGTTGCGGCGGAAGCATTCATGCCGACGAAGTGAACGCTGACCTTGCCGTGGTTCTTGAAAGCAGCGGCAATGGAGAGAGCGGTGGCAAGGTTTCCGCCGAGAGAGTCAATCAGCACGTTCACATCCTTGCCGGCATTCTTGGCGAGGACGTAATCGACATAATTTCGGTCAAAGTCGGCACCGCCGACGAAGCCTTTCAGGTGAAGATTGTATTGAGTTTGCGGCATAACACATTTTGTTTTGCCACAAAATTACCTCTATATAAAGCCGCATCAAAAGACACGATTTCTCGCAAAAAATCGTAACTTTGCAATATGGAAATCAAGAGGGCACAAAAAATATTGGAATTTTTGGACGACTATAATGCTGTCCATATTCAATCTATGCAAGAATTGTTGGACTTCAGCGATGAGTTTAATTTAGTCCTTGAAAATTCGCCCAATAAACCTCCGTATGAATGTAGCATAATTGATTTAATTGGAGGTGTAACCGAACCGGTGACAAGTCAAATAATTAAATTGATTTTCCAATATAAAGGTGAAAATAAAAATTTTCCAATTCTTTCGTCATTTATAGAACGTTTTATCAAAAAGGAATTGCATATAATAAAGCCTAAAATTGAAGCAGAAAAGAACCATTTTGATGTGTCAATTTTAGATAAACAATATGCAATAATTATAGAAAATAAATTAAAAGGTGCTGATTTTCAATTAAATCAACTTGCACGATACATTCAAAAACTAAAAGCGAAAGGCTACGATGAAAACAATATCTATATCATCGTTTTGCCTAAATTTATTTGGAAAAAGCCTCGTAAGTCTGTTGGACGTTTGCCAAAAGATTGGAAGAAGCCGAATGGTCAACGGAAATGTGCTGTAAGCCAATATGAGTGTTGGTGTGATATTAAAGATTATTCATTTTGTCAGACAAAATTGAAATGGTGTGAGAAATGTGACCAAACAATTCTTCACCGTTTGCACGATAATACTTATTATATACATAAAGATTTTGCAAATTGGCTTATTGATGTTTCGGAAACTCTACCCAAGAGTGAAAATCCATTAAAATCATGTATGAACCAATTTGCAGAGTATCTAAAAGGGTTATATCAAACACGGAGTAGCATCATATTAAAAATGGAATTACAAGAATACCTCCAAAAACGCCTTCTTAATGGCGAGACTGCCGATGATAATTGGCAGATAGTTACGCAAAAACTCAAAGAAGTGGACCAATTAAGCGAAGCTTTAAAAGAATTGCTTCGGCCTATATCAATTGAGTTTGTCAAAGAATGGCAAAAAGAAATTGAAAATGAATATGAGGATATCCGTCATAAATTAGACGAAAATGGAATATATTCATTTGGCTTGAACATATGTGGAATTTGGGTAGGTTGTTGGGCTGGAAATAATGATGATTACCAAAATCAACCCTATTGGGGATTTTGGACAGAAAAACAGCCAACGAAAAAACAGATTCAAATGGTAAAAAAGATTCTGCAAGTTTGTGGTAAGGATAGAGAATTGAACATAAATGAAAAAGATTTTATGATTTGGGATAATACGCTTCATGGAGCAGACAGATGCAGAGAATTTTATGAGGCTGCAATAAATTTAGGCTTTATAGAAGAATAAAAAGAGCCGCCTTTGGGGCGACCCTTTCGTTGAGATTGACACTATTTTAATAGTGGCGGAAAACGTAGCCGTTGTCGTAATAGTAGTCATACATGAACAAGTCGCGGGCGTAAGCGTCGTAGTCGAAGTAATTGGCGAGATGCCCCATCTGCTTTTCGAGGTCATAGCAGTCGTTTACGATTTCTCTGGCGAAGTCTTCCTCGCTGTCGTACTCTCCGACGTAGCAGTCCTCGAAATGTTCGAGTTCTTCGCAGCCCCAGTCGATGAAAGCGTCCACAGCGTCCGGCGAATACTTCTCGCACATGTCGCTGTATTCTCTTACTGCCTCGAAGCTGTCCTCGTCGAAGCTCGATTCGTCGTACCATTTCTTGGGGAACGCCTCGTAGTCCTGGAACATCAGTTCCGGATCTTCCTCGTCGGCGTGGATTGCGAAGCAGAAGTTGATAAAGTCGTCGTAGTCGTAGAACGTGGTGAGGTCAATCCACAGACCGCAGATGCCTTTCTCACCGCTGTATTTGCCGTATGTGCCGCAGTAGATGCTGGGATTGCCGGAGCAATCGCTTTTGTGTTCACCTATTGCGTCGATGAGTGTTTCAGGCGTAAAGCCGAGTTCTTCGAGGCGTGCTTCCACCTCTGCCGTGATTGTCAAGTCGCCGAATTGTAATCTGATAGCCTTGATGTTTTGAATTGAATTTTTCATTTGCTTAAAATTTTAAATTTTACACTGCCACAAAATGGCATTGTGAGCGGATTGCCGCAAAAGCAAGGGTGATTGCGTCGTTGCAGGGTACCGAAACGGCGAGGAACACGGAGTGCAAACTTGCCCTTGCTGTTCCGCGGTATGCCATAACTTTGCGGCGTAAAATAAAATTTAGCGAATGAAAACCCGCAGGGTCAAAACGAGAGGCGAAAGAGGACAAAAGGTGATGCAGACAATAGGCAGAGCGTGGCGCACGTTCCACTTGGAGCCGTCCGAAACACCATTGACGCAATAAAAAAGCGGTTGAAATCCCTGCATCGCGGCACGGAAGGCAAAGCGGTGGACGGCAGATGCTTTATGGCTTAGACCTTACCACACTCGCAGACACAGACACCAAACTTCACTGCAACGCAAAGCCGATGAGGAAGCCGCTTGCAGGACGGAGAGGACGTACCCAATGGTGCGACGCTTCGGCGAGGTGCGGCAGTAAGAGATACTTGTGCGGAGTTATTCGACAGCGTGGGCTGCATCATCGGCACAAAGGGGCGAAAGAAGAACGAGAGAGGACTGCCACCACGGAGAGCGCGTAGCGGTCAGCGAGGGAAACGTAGCCGAGAATATGACCGTTCCACGAAAAGCCGATAGGGCAAATCGCCTCGACTACAAAGCCACGGCTGCGACAATGAATGACTGCACGGCAACGGCCACACTTTCCGCTTTATCAATCACAACAACAAGAAAGGTGTCGCCTCAAAGGCAGCTCTAAAAACGAAAAAAGCCGTCTATTCATCACGAACCGACGGCAAGACATATCAATCTTTCTTACTTATGACACTGGGATTGAGTGTTCAATATGGAATGCTCAGAATTTCATTTATGGCACGGCACGAGCGATTTAATCGCTTTGTGCGTGATTTCGTAGATGAAGCCGGCACCCTCGCCGTCGGCATCGCCGAACGAGATGGTGAGTTTGACCACCGGGAACGGCGTCTCACGAGCACCGATGATGTAGGAGTTACCGTCAATGGCGGTAACGACGAAAGCAAGGTGTTCTTTCAGCGGCAGCAGGTCCTCCGAGGCGAACTTCAGTTTCGCCGTGTCCGTGCGGTTGCCGCCGTCGTTCTCCGTGACACACTCGCAAGTCGGTTCATCGAAGAACGGCACATTGTGAATTTCGGTGAGAATAGGAACCGGCATCATCGCAATGCCACGCAGAGCGATGTCATTCACAAGGTGCTCACACCTTACCCAGCCAATCTCCTTAACTCCCGGCAATATTTGTTTCGTAGTCCTCATATAAGTGTTAAAAAAAAGTGTTACATACTCTTCCAAAATAGGGGGTATTAACTCCACCACATAAGTTACGATTTTTTTGATTTTCTTTTGTAGGCTTCCCTTTGGAGATAGTTCTTGTATTGCCTGATGTAGATTTTTGCGATAGAGTTCCAGTTAGTATCTGTGATTTCGATACCGTGAGCTTCCATCCAAGCATAAATCAATTCATCTCGGCGGCGACCGATATAGCCATGTCGGTGCAAGTCCGTCCACAACTCAATAATGAAGCGGTCGCGAATCGTTCGCTTTAGAATATCCAAACCTTGCCGCGAAAGATAGTTGTAGTTTTTGGGCGGCTTAGCCTTATTCTCCGGCAATACGATTTCCACGTTGCTGTTTTCTTTGAGATTCGGTCTTGCTCCTGGAGGCAGTTTCAGTATATACGTAGCCAGTATTCTTCGTTCAACGGAGTTTTTGCGAAGCACGATAGGCTGCGTGCCGCCGGAATCGTGAATAAACCATTGAGCGAGATATGGCTCGAGGTCCAGATAGATGAAAAACTTTTTTTCTGTATCTTCTTTTTCCTTTTTCATACGGCAAAGTTATCGGCGGTAAGTAACATCTTGAAAGACGATGACGTGCAGCATCTCGTTGAAGCGATCAGCGATACGGTCACCATACTTCTTGCGAATTTCAGATGGCGTGAGGTTCGTTGTGATGAACGTGAACGACTGGGATTCGTAGCGGTGCTCGATGAGCCTCACGACAGGATATATTGGATTGCCATAATCCACGATTTCGGCAGGTTCTGTGCCGAGGTCGTCGATGCCAAGCATTGAGATCCTTTTAAGGTCTCTAAATGCCTCCACGTCGTGGGCGAGGTCTGTAATCTCGCAAGCGTGAACAATCCGCATACGAGGCTTGAAATACTCGTCCATAAACGAGAAGTGCTTTCGAGAGGCAAGATGATTCAACGCTTGTTGGAAAGCATACATAAGCGTCGTCTTGCCGTTGCCGCACGTTCCCGACAGCATAATGCCGAAACGAGGGGCTTCCGATGTGAGGTATTCGGCGAGTTGCAAAAGGCTCTTTTTAGTGTTTGCGTCAAATTTGAACTGCCGCAACCGGCTTTCCACTTCGATTTTATAGAACGCCGTGAGCAGAGTGGCGGCATCGTCCGCCGACATATTGAACCTAAAACGACTCTTGAAAGTCATCTGCCGTCTTAGCACTGACTCCAGTTCCGCGACGCGCTTCATATTTATCGCCGCCGGATTTTTGTCTTGTTCTTCCATAATCCGCAGTATTTTTAGACTCCGCGGCATTTTCAAGAACTTTGCTTACCCAGTTGTAGAAGTGCTGTCGGTAGTCGTCGCAGTCCTTGTGGTATTTATTTTTTATGAGCATTGCATTGCTAAATTCTTCATAGAGTTTTTTGAGCATTTGCATTTCAATGTGAAGGCTCACTGCCACATCCTCGAAGAATTTCTCATCGCTTTTTAATTGCTCAATAAAAATTAAATCTTGTTCGCGCGAGAGTGAGAGATTAATATTATTATTTATTATTTTTTCTTCTTTTTCTTTATTATGTTTCGATTTTCGTTCTACTTTTCGTTCTACTTTTCGTTCTGCCGAATCCTCGAAAAGCTGATATTTCTCATAATTTACGATAGTAATTAACGACCTTTTTGCGCTCGTTTCGCGAGTAATCATACCTTGTTCTTCAAAGAGTTTCAACAGGGCGAGAGTTGTTTCCGTGCAGTAGCCCCATCGCCCATTCAGCTTGCGAATGGAGGTTGCTATCTGCCCTCTGCAAATGGTTACTGACTCGTCCTTTCCCCACGGAATGGTGCGAGGCTCCCACGCTGCTTCAAACAGCAAGTAAAGCCACGCTCTTAACCGCCGTGGTTCTTCCCATAGCCAGTGGTTTTGAATTTCTCGATGCAGCTTGATGTAGCCTTTCATACCGTGCAGCTCTCAATAGATTCATCTTTACGTTTTTTCTTGTCGTTTATTATAGGCGGCTTGCAGCCGAAAGTAGCCTCATAGCCTTTGGCTTGCAGGCTATCAAGGATAACTTCAAGTTCTCCCTCGGTTTTAGGCTGCTTGGTAGTATTGAACCAATATCGCAGGATTTCAATAGCCGGATAGATGATAGTTTCGCTGTCATCATCGAGGCGAGTGTTACGGATTTTGCCCTGTTCTGTTTTCTTCCGCAGCGAGTCGCGGCAGCAGCCGAGGTGCATACAAGTAAGGTCGATTGAATACGTAACATACTTGGTGACATTGGGTGGAGTTGGTGGTAACATATATGTATATTTAACTATATTTTTGAAAAAAATCGGCATAAATCGTCAAGTATTCGGCAAAAATCTTTGCCAATTCAAAAATTCTTTGTATATTTGAATTCGTAAAGGATAGGCAATCTTTACAATTATATCGCTATATATCGTCAAATTTTCTGCAAAAAAGCGATATATTCCCGATATGCCAAATAAATTTTCAAAAATATTTCAATATTCAATATCAATCTAATGGCACAAAAATTCGATTTGAAGAAGTTTCGCCAATCTATGGGTCTGAAACAAAGTGAATTGGCCGCGATACTTGGACTACCACAAAGCTCTATTTCCTCAATGGAAAGCGGAAAAACACAAGTGTCGCAGGTCTATATCAACAGATTGGTCGAAAAAATGGGAATTACCAACATAGAGGAGTTTTATTATGATGCGAGCGAGTGTGTGAGCATTCATAATGAAGGAAATGTTGGTGACAATAACGGATATAGCAACTATAAGAATGTAGCTACTCCTGCTCCCACCGATGGAATATTGCTGACCAAAATGGCTGTGTTCGAGCGTGACCTCGCCGAACTCAAAGAGCAGTTAATAAAGAAGGATAATAGATGCGATGAGCTTCAAGAAGAAGTGATGCGTCTAAATCGCCAGCTCACAGCCTTTCAGGTACTTTGTGCTCGTCAAGGCATTGATTTCGAGCACATTTTGGAGATAAAATAAAAGATTGAAAAAAACTTGAAAATTTTTAAGTACCAAAACGATAACAAATTATTAATCAGGCTCTTGGCTTAAAATTTACTAAAGTCTGGAAAGCGTGTAATCGTCAAAAGCGATTCGGGAGTTCGAATCTCCCTCACTCC
>ERZ779888.2912-NODE-2912-length-13311-cov-4.344523_pt1 | contig 13311 bp, 16 predicted proteins | sample MGYA00511245_ERZ779888 | MGnify/ENA primary metagenome ERZ779888 (study PRJEB29588, sample SAMEA2155255) | human gut metagenome | biome: human gut; feature: human-associated habitat; material: faeces | place: Denmark | collected 2008/2010 ... | reverse complement strand
AGACCTGAAGTAATTAAAGCATTAAAAGAGGCTAGGGCTCTTGGAGACTTATCTGAGAATGCCGATTATGATGCCGCTAGAGCAGAACAAGCACAAGTAGAAGGTAGAATCCAAGAATTAGAAAAAATTATGGAGAATGCTCATATAATAAAAAAAGGAAGTACTGATAAAGTATCACTTGGTACTACAGTAAAAATTAAATATGTAGATGATGATGATATTGAAGAATATAGAATAGTTGGTTCTAAAGAAGCTGATCCTTCTAATAACAAGATATCTAATGAAAGTCCTATAGCTATGGCTATTATGAATGCTAAAGCAGGAGAAATAAGAAAAGTTGCATCTCCTAATGGAGAATATGAAGTGGAAATAGTTGAAATTTGTTAGGGAGGTAAATAGGATGAAAAAAATAGTAAACTATAAAGTAAGTGGTGAAGAATGGACTAAGGCTAAAGATGAAGCATTTGCTAAAATAGTAAAAAAAGCAAAAGTAGAAGTTGAAGATAAAACTGTGGGGCAAATAGAAAAAGGTTATATGGTATTATTAGGAGTAAAAAAAGGTGATACCAAAGAAAATGCAGATTATTTAGCAAGAAAACTTTGTAATTTAAGGATATTTGAAGACGAAAATGGAAAAATGAATTTATCAATAAAAGATGTTAATGGCGAATTACTTATTATTTCACAATTTACACTATATGGTAATACAAAAGATGGCAATAGGCCAAGCTTTATAGAAGCAGAGGACCCAGAAAAGGCGAATAGGTTATACGAGTATTTTATGGCAAAATGCAAAGAAAATGGAATAGAAGTAACGGGAAGTGTATTTACTAAAAATTCAAAACAATTAAAAGAAAATATTGAATATATAAAACAAAATTATGGAGAAGAATATTTGACACCATTAATAATATCTAAAAATTTAAAAAATCTTCAAAAAATATTACCATATTTACAAAGTATAGGTGTCTTAGAAACAGTAAAAAATAGTGCATCAATATTAATTTTAACATTAGAAGAAATTCAAGAAAGACAAGCGTTTGCAGAGAAAATAGGAGAACCAATAGTTAAAAATGGAAGATTCAATTCTATTTTTGGACTTTCAAGAAAAAATTATCAAAAGAAAGAAAAAGAGTTTTCACAAAAACAACAATTGATAGAAGAAATTCACGAAGCGATTAAGGATGGTCAAAACTTAGGTGGGCAAATAAGCAGCGATAGAAAGAAGGAAAGAAATAATGGAAGATAACAAAAATTTTGTAAAAGAAATAACAAACATAGATGAAGATTTTGCACAATGGTATACAGACATTGTTTTAAAAGCAGAACTTGCAGATTATACAGACACAAAAGGATGTATAGCAATAAGACCATATGGATATGCAATATGGGAAAATATTCAAAATTATGCAGATAGAAAATTTAAAGAAACAGGAGTAAAAAATACATATTTTCCTGTATTAATTCCAGAAAGTTTATTACAAAAAGAAAAAGATCATGTTGAAGGATTTGCACCAGAAGTAGCATGGGTAACAGAAGCAGGAGGTCAAAAATTAGATGAAAGATTATGCATAAGACCAACATCAGAAACAATAATAACAACAATGTATTCAAAATGGTTAAAATCATGGAGAGATTTACCATTTGTATATAATCAATGGTGTAGTGTATTAAGATGGGAAAAAGAAACAAGACCATTTTTACGTTCAAGAGAATTCTTATGGCAAGAAGGACATACAATACATGAAACAGCTAAAGAAGCACAGGAAAGAACATTGCAAATGTTAGATATATATGCAGATGTTGTAGAAAATCTTTTAGCAATTCCGGTTATAAAAGGAATAAAAACAGAAACAGAAAAATTTGCTGGAGCAGATGAAACATATACAATAGAAGCAATGACATATGATGGAAAAGCATTACAATCTGGAACATCACACTATTTCGGACAAAACTTTACAAAACCATTTAATGTAACATTCCAAAATAGAGATGGAAAACAAGAATATGCATATCAAACATCATGGGGAATATCAACAAGACTAATTGGAGCTTTAATAATGGCTCATGGAGATAACAGAGGATTAAAATTACCACCAAGAGTTGCACCAATTCAAGTTGTATTAGTACCAGTTGCAATGCATAAAGAAGGTGTAAAAGAAAAGGCTCAAGAAATATATGAACAACTAAAAAATAAATATAGAATTGAATTAGATGATAGAGAAAAAGTTTCACCAGGATACAAATTTAATGATTGGGAAATGAGAGGGGTTCCATTAAGAATAGAAATGGGACCAAGAGATATCGAGAATGGAGTTTGTGTTTTAGTTAGAAGAGACACAAACGAGAAAATCGAAGTAAAATTAACAGAGTTAGATGCTAAGGTTGGAGAAATTTTAGAATTAATTCAACAAAATATGTATGATGTTTGTAAAAAAAGAATGGAAGCCAAAACAACTATTGCACATAATTTAGATGAATTCCAAGCTAATATGAATAAAGAACAAGGATTTATAAAAGCAATGTGGTGTGGTTCAGCAGAATGTGAAGCTAAAATAAAAGAACTAACAGCTGCCAAATCAAGATGTATGCCATTCGAACAAGAACATATTGGAGATACATGTGTATGCTGTGGAAAGCCAGCTACAAAAATGGTAATATGGGGAAGACAATATTAATATGAATATTTTGTGAATTATTCATAAAAACAGTTGTAAAAAAATCAAAAAATTGATATACTTGAAGTGATTAAATTTGATTGAAAGGAAAGTGATTTTTATGGAAGAAAATCAAGAAGAAAAAAAAGAAGAAATAGTAGAAATTGAAGAGAAAACAGAAGGATCAAATGATGGAATAAAAATATCAAACGATGTAGTTGCAGTAATTGCAGGAGTTGCTGTATCAGAAGTTCCAGGTGTAGCAAGTATGTCAGGCGGATTTGCTGGAGGAATTTCAGAAGTACTAAGTGGAAAAAAGAACTTATCAAAAGGAATAAAAGTAGATGCTGGAGATAAAGAAGTAAAAATTGATGTAAACATCATAGTAGAATATGGTTCAAGAATTCCAGATGTAGCATTTGAAATTCAAAATAGAGTAAAAAAATCAGTAGAGAGCATGACAGGTTTAAAAGTATCAGAAGTAAATGTACATGTTCAAGGTGTAAAAACAGAAAAAGATGAAGAAGACGACAAAGAAACAGAAAAAGAAGATAAAGAATAAGAAATGAGGAATTAATATGAAATTTTTAGAAAGACTTGCATTAGTAATATATTCATATGTAATGATATTAATGTCTATAGTGTTAGGACTATTAATTTTTAATTGGATAGAATTAGATAAAGTAGCACAAATGGTAAGAATTTTAATAACAGGAAGTATATCATCAAAAGTATTATTAGGATTAAGTGTATTCTTTATTTTATTATCTATAAAATGCATATTTTTTGATGATAGATCAAAACAAAAAGCAAAAGAAGTACAAGGTATTTTGTTAAAAAATGAAAATGGACAATTAATGATTTCAAAAGAATCAATAGAAAACATTGTTAAAAACACAGTATTAGGATTTGAAAATATTCAAGAATGTAAGACTAGAATAGATGTAAATAGTGAAAATCAATTAAGAATAACATTATTTTTAACAGTTAATGAAAATGTAGTTATAAAAGAACTTGCAAGTAATTTACAAACAAAGATAAAAGAAGAAGTAAAGAAAGTATCAGATTTAGATGTTCAAGAAGTAAATGTTAAAGTAATGGGACTACAAGAAAATAAAAAGAGCAAAGAATAGGATGATTGAAAATGGAAGATTTTAAAAATTTTGTTTCTAAATACATAGGAGCGATAATAGGAATAATAGTAGCAATATTAATATTATGTACAAGATTATATGATGTTATTTTTGCTATAGTAGTAATAATTGTTGGAGCATTTGTGGGAAATTATGTTCAACAAAATAAAGATGAAGTAAAAGAAAAAATTAAAAATTTTATTGATAGGCTATAAAAAAGGAGTTGTAAAATGAAAAGATCAGCAATTAGAGAATTAACATTTAGATTAATATATAGTTTAGAAATACAAAAAGCAGAAAATTTAGAAGAACAAATAGAACTATATTTAGAATGTGACGAAGTAGAGGATGAAGAAGCAAAAGAATATATAAAAGATGCAATTTTTGGAATAAATGAACATATAGAAGAAATACAAGAATTAATAGAAAAAAATCTAAAAGCTGATTGGAAAATAGACAGAATATCAAAAATAGATTTAAGCTTATTAAAACTTGCTATCTATGAAATAAAATATAAAGAGATTCCATATAAAGTAGCAATAAATGAAAGTTTAGAGTTAGCCAAAAAATACGGAGAAGAAACTTCTAAAAATTTCATAAATGGAATTTTGGCAAGTGTTGTAAAAGAAATAGGAGAATAACCAATGAAATATAATGCAGTAACAGTAACACAGTTAAATAAATATTTGAAAGACAGATTTGATGAAGATGAAAACTTAAATGCAATATTAGTAAAAGGTGAAATTTCTAACTTTAAGAACCATTACACAGGCCATCTATATTTTACATTAAAAGACGAAAATTCGTTAATAAAATGTATAATGTTTAAAAGCTATGCTGAAAGGCTAGCTTTTAAACCAAAAGATGGAATGAAAGTAATGGTTTTTGGGTCTGTATCAGTTTTTGAGAGAGATGGAGTTTACCAAATATATGCTAAAACTATGATGGAAGACGGAATGGGAGATTTGCATGAAAAATTTGAGAGACTAAAAGCACAACTAGAAGAAGAAGGATTATTTGCTCAGTCACATAAAAAGCCAATTCCATTATATCCTAAAGTGATAGGAGTATTAACATCTCAAACAGGAGCGGTTATTAGAGATATTATTAATGTTTCATCAAGAAGAAATCCAAATGTCTATATTAGATTATTGCCAGTACCTGTTCAAGGACCAGGAGCAGCAGAGCAAATTGCTGAAAAAATCAAAATAATGAATGATAAGAAATTAGCAGATGTTTTGATAATTGGGAGAGGTGGAGGTTCGTTAGAAGACCTATGGCCTTTTAACGAAGAAATTGTAGCAAGAGCTATATATGAGTCTGAATTGCCAATCATTTCAGCAGTTGGACACGAAACAGATTTTACAATAGCAGATTTTGTTGCAGATTTAAGAGCCCCTACACCATCAGCTGCAGCAGAACTTGCAGTACCTGATGTATATGAATTGAAGCAAAAAATAAATGATTATCAAAATAGATTTAGAAATTCTTTAAAAAAGAAAATAGAACTAATGAAATTAAGATACGAAAAATGTATGAAATCAAGAGTGTTTACTGATCCAATGAGAAAAATTAGAGATATGAGTGTTTTATTAGACTCATATGTTCAAAGATTGGAAAAGAAAATAAAAAATACGCAAAAAGACAATCAAACTGCATATATTGAATTAGTAACAAAATTAGATACATTAAGTCCATTAAAAACATTAGCAAGAGGATATTCATTAACAGAAAAAGACAATAAAATAGTAAAAAGCGTGAATGAACTAAAAGAAAATGATAAAGTAAAATTAAAATTTATTGATGGCGAAAAAGATGCAAAAATTTGCTAATAAAAGGAGGAAATCCATGGATACACGAAAGAAACAAAATATATTAACAGTTATTATAGTAATTGCTTTAATAGGATTAGCAGTAATTTTGACTTCAATGTTTTATGATGAAAAAATGAAGGCAGAAAAAACTTCTAGTGCAGTCTCAAATGAAGTAACTCCACCAAAAGAAGAAAAAGAAAACAATACTGTGAAAGATCCAGTAGAAGAGGTAAAAGAAAATACAGAAGGAAATACTTATGTTGGAGAAGAGGAAAAAGAGAGTGAACAAGAAGAGGAGCCAAAACAAAGTAATGATGAGAAAGCTATCGAATTAGCTAAAAAAGAATGGGGAAATGACCATGATGCAACTTTTAGTATTGATGAAAAAAAAGGTAACAAATATTATGTTGCAGTGAAAAAAGATGGGAATACAGTAGAATGGTATGAGGTTGACACTGAAAATTGGAAGATTAGTGTTTATTAGAATAAAAACTGAAGGAGAAAAATGATGAGTAAAGAAAATTTTGAAGAATCAATGAAAAAATTAGAAAGCATAGTAAATGAATTAGAAAATGGCAATTTAAATTTAGATGAATCAGTTGAAAAATTTGAAGAAGGAATGAAAATTGCTAAACAATGCAATACTATTTTAGAAGATTCAGAGAAGAAAATAACTATATTATTAGAAAAAGATGGAGAATTAAAAGAAGAAAAATTTGAGGCAAATGAATAAATAGATAAAAGGGGAAAGTAAAATGGAGGACATTCAAAAAATAGTAACTAATAAATATTTATATGTACCATTATTATTATGGTTTTGTATTCAAGTATTTAAAGTTATTTGCGATTTAGTAAAAACAAAGAAATTTAATTTTAAAAGAATTATGGGAGCTGGCGGAATGCCAAGTTCTCATACAGCAGTTGTAACAAGTTTAGCAATGCTTGTCGGTAAGTGCGAAGGCTTTGACTCAGCTATGTTTGCAGTTGCATTAGTATTTGCAATGGTTGTAATGTATGATGCTGCGGGAGTTAGAAGGGCTGCAGGAAAACAAGCACATTTATTAAATAAAATAATAGAAACACCTGGACTTACAGGAGTAGAGGTACAAGAAAGACTAGTAGAAGTTTTAGGACATACTCCTTTACAAGTAATTGTTGGAGCTATAATAGGTATTACAGTTGGACTATTAGCATAATTAGTATGCAAAAATGGAGGGATTAAAATGACAGATATTGAAATTGCAAAAAATACAGAACTAAAGAAAATCACAGAAGTTGCAAAAGATATAGGAATTGCAGATGAGGATATTGAACCATATGGCAATTATAAAGCTAAAATATCAAAAGTTGATACTAGTAAAAATGATGGAAAGTTGATATTAGTTACAGCAATGAGTCCAACTCCATTAGGTGAAGGGAAAACAACTATTTCAATTGCGATTGCAGATGGACTAAGAAGAATTGGAAAAAAATCAATTTTAGCATTAAGAGAACCATCTTTAGGACCAGTATTTGGAATGAAAGGTGGTGCAACAGGAGGAGGACATGCCCAAATTGCTCCAATGGAAGATATTAATTTACATTTTACAGGAGACATGCATGCAATAACATCAGCAAATAATTTGTTATCAGCAATGATAGATAATCATATTTATCAAGGAAATAAATTAAATATTGAAAAAGTTACATGGAAAAGATGTATAGATTTAAATGATAGACAATTAAGAAAAATAAACACAGGGATTTCAGGAGAAAGTAAAATAGTTCCTAGAGAAGATGGATTTGACATATCTGCAGCGTCAGAAATAATGGCAATATTATGCTTAGCAACAGATATACAAGATTTAAAGACAAGACTTGGAAATATTATTGTTGGATATAATAAAAAAGAAGAACCAGTATTTGCAAAAGATTTAAATGCACAAGGAGCAATGACAGTATTACTAAAAGATGCTATAAAACCAAATTTAGTACAAACTCTAGAACATACTCCAGCATTAGTACATGGTGGACCATTTGCTAATATAGCACATGGATGTAATTCAGTAATAGCAACTAGAATGGGAATGAAGCTTGCAGAATATACAGTTACAGAAGCAGGTTTTGGAGCAGATTTAGGAGCAGAAAAATTTATTGATATAAAATGCAGAGATGCTAATATAAAACCAAATGTAGTAGTTTGTGTTGCAACAATAAAAGCATTAAAATATCATGGAGGAGCTTCAAAAGAAAACATTAGAGAAGAAGATATGGTAAGTCTAGAAAAAGGAATGAATAATTTATATAAACATATAGACAATATAAGAGGTAGATTTGGATTAAATGTAATTGTAGCAATTAATAAATATGACACAGATAAAGACAATGAATTAGAATTTGTACAAAATGAATTAGCAAAAAGAGAAATACCATCAAGTGTTGTAGAGAGCTGGGAAAAAGGCGGAGAAGGTGCGCTAGATATAGCTAATAAAATTGTTGAACTTGCAGATCAAGAAGAAGATAAATTTGAATATATTTATGATTTAGATGAAGCAATTGTAGAAAAAATAAATAAAATCGCTATGAAAATTTATGGAGCAAAAGCAGTTTTATATCCAGAAGAAGTTGCTAGAAAAATAGAAAAAATTGAAGAAATGGGATATGGAAAATTACCAATATGTATTGCTAAAACCCAATATTCTTTTTCAGATGATGCTAAAAACTTAGAATGTGAAGAACCATTTGAAATTCATGTAAAAGATGTAGAGTTAAAAGCAGGAGCTGGATTTATAGTTGTTCTTGCAGGAAATATTATGACAATGCCAGGACTACCAGTAGTTCCAGCAGCAGAAAATATAGATATTGATGAAGCTGGAAATATAGTAGGTTTATTTTAATTCGTAATGAATAAAACTTCCGAACTTAGAAATACTAACAAAAAGTATTTTTGAGGAGGAAGTTTTTTTATGTATAATTTTAGAACCGACTTAGCACTTGAAAGAAGAGATATTTATCAAAAGGCTAATAAATTAAATCAAATAGATGGAGTGGAAAGTACAGAAGAGGAGATTAATGATAATATAAAAGTATCAAGAGTAAAGATTACAAATTCTAAAGGTGAAGAAGCATTAGGAAAGCCAATAGGAACATATGTTACCATTGATGTAAAAAAACTAAAAATGGCAGGAGAAGAAGAAATCCAGAAAACATCAGAAGTCTTAACAGATGAATTGAAAAAAATAGTAGAAATGCATGTAAATAATCAAGAAGATATTTTAATTGTGGGATTAGGAAATATTTATGTGACTCCAGATGCTTTAGGACCAAAGGTAATAAATGAGATTGATGTTACAAGACACATAATAAAATATCTTCCTCAATATGTTGATGAAGGTACAAGACCAGTTAGTGCTATTTCTCCAGGAGTGTTAGGTACAACTGGAATAGAAACTGTTGAAATTTTGAAAGGAATTGTTGAAAATATTCATCCTAAATTGCTGATTGTAATAGATGCTTTGGCTTCTAGAAGTATTGAGAGAATTAGTAGTACAATTCAGATATCTGATACTGGAATTGTTCCTGGTGCAGGTGTTGGAAATACAAGAGAGGAGATTAGTGAGAATTCTTTAGGTATACCTGTTGTCTCAATTGGAATTCCTACTGTTGTTGAACTTGCTACTCTTGTTTCTGATGGGATTGATATTTTTATTGATAGATTACAGGAGAAAGCTGAGTCTAATGAGTATTTGAATAAGTTGCAACAGAATGATAAGTATGAAGAGGTTAAAGAGGCTCTTAATGTTGGGGATTATAATATGATTGTTACTCCAAAAGAGATTGATGATTTAATTGAGAACATGAAAGATATTGTGGCTAGAGGTATTAATTTTGCAGTGAATTAATTCAATCTGTAATAAGTAAGTATTTTCAATATATCCCTCGGCTACCCGTCATAACGTTAACAATTTGTAACACTATTTTGGTCACATTCGGGCTATATTTCAAATACTTACTTATTACAGATTGGACTGAGTGAAAGAGGCTCGTTTTCTTATATTAGAATTTCTTTTTGAATGCAATGAGTAGTTATACTTTGCAATTGGGTGGAGTGGGCAGTCTTGGAGAGCTAGGAGTGTAACTGAAATTGAGCTAATTAAGAAAGAATTAAGAAAAAGATGTAGCCAAAAAATGTTAATAATGTTATAATGAGACTGTATTAAAAGTACAGTCTTTTTTGATTGTAAGAAAGGAGAACAAAATGCCAGAAAGAATAGAAATAACAAGAATGAAGCAAAATTCAGAAAATAGAGAATATGTATTAGAAAATGTAAAACAAGAAGGAGCATTGCTAGAGTTTGCAAGTGATGAATTAAGAGATGACAAAGAAGTTGTGTTAGAAGCAGTTCACAATAATCCAGAAGCATTAGAATTTGCAAGTGATAGGCTAAAAGGAGATAGAGAGGTTGTATATGATTCAGTAAGCAAAGTTGGTTGGACATATTGTTATACACAAGAAAACTTATTAGAAGATAGAGATTTATTATTAGCCGGATTAAAAGTAACAGGTCAGATATTATATTTTGCAGCAAAGGATATGAGAGATGATAAAGAAGTAGTTATGGAAGCTGTAACCAATAAGCCTATTATTATAAAATATGCTAGTGGAAGACTAAGAGAAGATAAAGAAATTGGAATGGCTGCTATGAAAGTAAATAAAAACTGTTATGAATTTTTAGGACCAAATTTAAAGCAAGATGAAGATATATTAGCAATAAAAAATGGGTAAAAGGAGGATAATATGAAAGTTTTAAAGAAAATAAATAAGGGATTAATATTAACAATAATAGTATTAGTAGCTTTGTTGATATACATATCAGGTGTAGAAAAGCAAAGAAATGCAGATAAGCCAGATATAAGAAAAGCATGTGAGGATTTTATATTATTAACAGATAAATATGTTGTATTACCAGAGGATATGCAGAAATCTGAAGTATCAGAAGAGAAAGTAAATGAATATGTTAATCAAATGAAAAGCGATGTAGAAAAAGTAATGATATCTAATACAGAAGCGGTAAAAATTCAAAAACAAGTAATTGAAAACAATCTGAGAAATGGGTATGATGCTCTTGATGTAAGAATTAAAATGTCAAGAAAAATCAAAAAGATAAATGGATATGAATTTGACGGAAATCAAGTAACTGTAAAATTAAAAGATCAAGTAGAAATAGTTACAAAAGTTTTTGATGAAATAGATTCAACCAAAGAAACAGAGACTTTTGATGCATCAAATGATGAAATAATTTTACAAAAAATAGATGGAAAATGGAAAATTGTATATTCAAACTTACAATTTGATGGAAGTAATAGATATTATAGTGATGATATTATCTTTTAGAAGAAGGGGATGAAAAGATGGAAAATACTGTATTAGAATTGAAAAATGTAAGCAAATCATTTGGGAAAAGAAAAATAATAGATAACATAAGCCTTAAGGTAAATTCAGGTGAAATCTTTGGCTTTTTGGGACCAAATGGTTCAGGAAAAACTACAACAATAAAAATGATATTAAGATTAATTGACAGTGATGATGGAGAAATCAAGGTAAATGGTTTAGATAACAGAAAACAGTTTGAACAAGCAATGGAATGCATAGGAGCAATTGTAGAAAATCCAGATATGTACAAATATATGTCAGGAATAGACAATTTAAAGTTGCATGCAAGAATTAGAAATATAGATGAAAAAAGAATAAATGAAGTATTAGAAATGGTAGGCTTAAAAGATAGAGCAAAAGACAAAGTTGGAAAATATTCGTTAGGAATGAAACAAAGACTAGGGTTAGCATTAACATTATTACATAATCCAAAAGTTTTAATATTGGATGAACCTACAAATGGATTGGATCCAGCAGGAATTAAGCAATTGAGAGATATTTTAAAGAAAATTTCTCATGAAGAAAATGTCGCTGTATTTGTGTCATCACATATATTGACAGAAATGCAACAAATGTGTGATAGAGTAGCAGTATTAGATAATGGTAAAATTGTAAAAATAGAACAGATAACAAATTCAAAAGAAGAGAAAATTGAAACTATAGAATTAAGAATTAAAGATAAAACTAAAGCAATTAAAATTTTAAAAGAAAAATTTGAGGTAGATGCTAAAGAAGAAAAAGATAGTTTGTTAGTTACAATTCAAACAGAAAAAGTTCCAGAAGTTGTAAGAGAATTAGCAATTGAAGATGTTGGAATAAAAGCAGTTATTCCAAGAGAACATAATTTAGAGGAAATATTCTTTGATGCAACAGAAGGAGGTAAAAATGAGTAAGATATATAAATTATTTGTAGATGAAAATATTAAAACTTGGAAAAAGTTTTCAACAAAATTGGCAATTATATTAATAGTTTTAGCATTATTGGGAGCATTAAGCTTATCAAAATTGTTACAATATATAGATGAGAAAAATGATATAAATTCTGAGAGGTTTGTTTCAAGTTCAGAAGAAGGATTTAAAGGTGAAATTGAGATATTAAAAGAACAGTTGCAAGATAATACACTTTCAAAATCTGAAAAAGAGGAAATAGAGAGACAAATAAAGATTTATGAAATAAGAATAAAAAATCAAATTTATAGAACAGATTGGAGAAGTGAAGCATTATCAGATACTAGTATAGATAATAAAACTTTAGAGATTGTTGAAAAAAATGATTTTGATGGATATATTGACCAAAAGCAAGAAAAATTAAAGAAAAAATTTGATGATAAACAAATTTCACAAGAGGAATATGATGATGAAAAAATATTGTTAGAATTGCAAAAAAAATACGGAATTTCTAAAGATGATCCCAAAATATTTTATGATTACAGAGCACAAGTAATTAGTGATATTCGTCAGAAGCAGAAAAGCATTAGAACAGGAATTGATAGTCAAACAAATAAGGTATTAACAGAAAAACAAAAGAAACAATATGAAGATGATATTAAAATAAGTATATACAAAATAGAAAATAACATAGAAAAAGCAGATTCAACTTCAGATTATAAAATGACATTCGAATCATTTGCAACAAGTTTTGTAACAGCATTTATAGCAATATTTGTAATAATTGTTGCAGGAAGTGCAATTGCGACAGAAATTTCAACAGGAACAATAAAATTCTGGGCATTAACACCTAATAAAAGATGGAAGATACTAACAGCAAAAATATTATCGTTGTTATTTTATTTAGTAGTTATAACTTTAATAATGGCATTACTAACATTAGTTTGTGGAAAGATATTTTTTACAACAGAAGGAAATACATATTTATTTGTAAAAGATGGAGTTGTACAAAAAATAGGAAATATAGCATTTATAATAGAATACTATTTTGCAAAAATTATACCAATTATAATATTTGCACTATTTGCATTAATGCTTTCAGTTGTTACAAGAAACACTTCAGTAGCAATAGCTTTAAGTATAGCAACATATATGGGAAATGGAATAATGATGCTAATTATAAATACTTACATAAAAAAAGATTGGATAAAATTTATACCATTTAACAATTTGGATATTGCTAGCAAAATATTTACAAATTTCACAAGTCCAATGACAATTTCGGCTCCAAATACTTTTGTACAGAATACATCACTTATATTTTCTCTTGGAGTGCTAGGAGTGTGTGCAATTTTAATGCTTGTAACCATGTATGATAGTTTCAATAAAAGAGATATTATTTAAGT
>ERZ779888.2895-NODE-2895-length-13358-cov-2.478464_pt1 | contig 13358 bp, 9 predicted proteins | sample MGYA00511245_ERZ779888 | MGnify/ENA primary metagenome ERZ779888 (study PRJEB29588, sample SAMEA2155255) | human gut metagenome | biome: human gut; feature: human-associated habitat; material: faeces | place: Denmark | collected 2008/2010 ... | reverse complement strand
GACATCCGGAATATGACCGTGTGACATTGGATGGAGAATATAAGCGAGATGTAGGAAAGGGACTTCAAATCGATCTTCCGAAGAATTATTACAAAGATAATGATCCGGAAAACAGACCGCTGCTTCTCTGGAGAGCTCATGCCAATAATCTGTATACAAACTGGCTGAATTATTACGTATACCAGAGTACTCCGTTCGACCTGATGGGAACACCGGATTTTGACAGTATTTCGTTTGAGTAAAAAGGCCGAGTAGTTTGATGGATTAAAGAATATTATAAAGAAAGTGCGAAACCTGGAGAATATTTCCACCGGGCTTCTCACTTTTTTGGTGTACAGGACAAATATGGTAGTGTATAATAGATTTAAAGCATTGAAAATATAATATGCAGGGGGAAAATGAAATGGATGGTTCGATGTTTATCGGAACATGGTGGTCACTGGTACCGCCATTGCTGGCAATCGTGCTGGCATTAGTAACCAAGGAAGTGTACAGTTCGCTTTTTATCGGGGTGGCAGCAGGGGCACTGCTGTATACCGGCTTTCATCCGTGGAATGCATTTGTGGCATTCTTTGATATCATGAAGAACAGTATGAATCTGAATATTTTGATCTTTGATGTACTGCTTGGAATGATCATCGTCCTGATGTCAAAATCAGGCGGATCGGCAGCTTATGGCAAATGGGCGGGAAGTAAGATCAAGACTAAGAAAAGTGCAATGCTGGCAACGACAGGTCTTGGCGTACTGATCTTTGTGGATGATTATTTTAACTGCCTGACAGTTGGTTCTGTTATGAGACCTGTCACAGACCGTTACAAGGTATCCAGAGCCAAACTGGCATATATTATTGATGCAACAGCTGCACCGGTATGTATTATCGCACCGATTTCCAGCTGGGCGGCAGCTGTCAATTCTTATGTGCCGGATGATGCTGGTATTACAGGATTTCAGCTGTTCCTGTCAACGATTCCGTATAATCTGTATGCGATCCTGACACTTGTGATGGTAGTTTTCATCATCATGACCGGACTGGATTTTGGTCTGATGAAGATACATGAACGCAATGCGGCCAGAGGAGATCTTTTTACTTCAGGTGGAGAGGAATTTGATCAGGTTAAAGACGAAGAAATCTCAGCAAATGGAAAAGTCATCGATCTTGTGCTGCCGGTACTGGTACTTATCGTATCTGCAATCGGGGCAATGATCTATACAGGATTCCTTGGTGGAGCAACAGATATCGTGACTGCTTTTTCTGGTTGCGATGCAGAGACCAGCTTGATCTTTGCTACGATGATCACGGTATTTTTTATGCTGATTCTTTATCTTCCACGCAAAGTGGTTACCTTTAAGGGATTTATGGACAGCTTTGTAGAGGGATTCAAGATGATGATTCCTGCAATTGCAATTCTGATCTTTGCATGGTCACTGAAAGGCATGGGCGATGCACTGGAAATCAGTACTTTTGTCAAAAATATCGTTGGAAGTAATACATCTGCAAGTGTGATCCTTCCGGCAATCTTGTTTGTAGTTGCTGTGTTCCTTTCTTTTTCAACAGGAACAAGCTGGGGAACTTTTGCAATCCTGGTTCCGATCGCGATCGCAATGTTCCCGGGTTCTGAAAATCTTCAGATGATGATCATTTCTGTATCAGCAGTTCTGGCAGGAGCAGTCTGTGGTGACCATGTTTCTCCGATTTCTGATACTACAGTTATGTCTTCAGCAGGGGCACAGTCAAATCATATCAATCACGTAACTACGCAGATGCAGTATGCAGCAGTAGTTGCAGTGATCTCCTTTATCGGGTATATCATTGCCGGATTTGTACATATCTGGTGGGTGGTTCTTGGAATCAGCCTGATCCTGCTTCTGCTTACGCTTACAGTGATCAAAAAAATCACATCTTCCAAAGAAGAGGAGACAAAAGCAGGTGCGTAAGATTCAGGTACCATATATTGACCAGAGCATAAAATATCCAACCGGATGCGAGAGCGTTTCGGCAGTTATGTTATTGAAGTATCTTGGCTATGAGATTACGGTAGATGAGTTTATTCAGAACTGTCTTGAGTGCCGAGAGATGGAAATACGGGATGGTGTTCTGTACGGCCCGGATCCGAACAAATTTTTCTGTGGAAGTCCTTATGATGAAGAATCTTATGGGATTTATGCGAGAGGACTTCAGAAAGCGCTTGTAAAAGCCGCAGGGGATCATTATGAATTTCCGGATGAGACGGGAACATCGACAGAGACACTTCTGAAAAAGTATATCGATCAGGATATGCCGGTGGTATTCTGGGCATGTATCAACATGCGTAAGGAAATTCCGGGACCGGAGTGGAAACTTCTGGATACAGGAGAACGATTTTGCTGGACCTCGAACGAACATTGTATGCTGCTGGTGGGATATGATGAAGAAAAGTATTATTTTAATGATCCGTATGATAACAATGGAGTAGTTGGATATCCAAGAACACTGGTTGAAAAAAGACATGCTGCGCAGCACAGTATGGCGCTTGGTGTCTTGAAAAGATGATTTTGTACCAAAAAGTGTCAGGATTTTATAAAAACTTTATTTGAATTAAAAAAGTAAATCTGTTATAGTAGATATGGTTACGGTAAACTGTTTTTTATTAGAGAAAGAAGTGTTTATTGTGCGTAAGAAATCACACATATTATTGGCAAGGTATCTGGCAGATCAGATGCCGGCTAATGAAAGTTTACAGTCACATAGAAAAGCATTTTGTCTTGGCAATATCCTGCCGGACATCCAGCCTTCATTTGTAACCAAGAGACATGAGTATTTCGGTACTTTTGATGAGGTTCAGGGTAAGATACGACGACTGGTTCAGTCAGGGGCCGGATATAATGACAGGGTATTCTGGCGGAGATCCGGAGAGGTCATGCATTATATAGCAGATTATTTTACTTTTCCACATAATAAGACGTTTGATGGTACACTTTATCAGCACAACACCTATGAAAAGCATCTGAAGAACGAGCTGAAAGCATTTGTTCTGGAAGGTAAGGCTGATGTGTATACGGAGAAGGAAATCCATTTTGAGACGCTGAATCAGCTTCTACAGTACATTAAGGAACATCACAGGAGATATCTGAACTGTAAGAGAAATATAGATGATGATATTCATTATATCCTCACTGTGTGCTATCAGGTATTTCAGGGACTGTTTCAGTTATGCCGGAAGAATGGCATAGCAGATTATGCTTATGCAGTTATGTAAATATGAAAAGAATGTGAATTTTATCCAGAAACCGTCGGGGTATTTATCCCGGCGGTTGATTTTTATGGAAATTTATGCTAAACTAATCGCAGTTATTGTGTAAGTGAGTTAGCAGTGAGAAACATACCTTTATAAGGGGAATAAAGATATGTTCTTGACAGAAGGGAGCAATTTTACCAGAATGAAGAACAAATATCTGACCAGAAGTTTATGTGTAACAATTTTATCTGCAATGGTTTTATCCAGTCCGATGTCAGTCATGGCTGCGGATGAGCATATAGAAACTGTAAGCGATTTGGGCGATGGAAGTGGTGAGGTAATTTCTGATGGAAGTGCTACACCGGATACACCGGCACCGGAACCGAACACACCGGCACCAGAACCTGACACACCGGCACCAGAACCGGACACACCGGCACCGGAGCCAGATACACCGACGCCAGAACCGGATACACCAACACCGGAACCAGATACGCCGACACCGGAGCCGACTGTGACGCCATCGGATCCAACTGCAACACCGGAGCCGACTGTGACACCATCGGATCCAACTGCAACACCGAGTCCGGCACCGACAAATGTAACAGAATCTGAAGCTGTAAAGAATCTGGTAGCAAAGATCAATGCACTTGCGAAGGAGACACTTACAGTAAATCATGCGGCAAGGGTAAAAGAACTCAGAGCAGAATATGACAGCCTGCCGGAAGACCAGAAGAAGTTTGTTACAAATTACGATCTTCTTGTTGGTTTTGAAAGCAAGATTGCAGAATTGCAGAAGAATCAGAAGGATGCGGGGAATGCAACAGATATTTCTGATGGAAGTGGAAATGTTACAGGCAAGACAGGAACACCGGTTTATTATGTGTCGAACCTTCATGCAGGCAAAGAATTTTATCTGGACAGTCTGAAAAATAATTATCAGCTTTCTTTTTCTGATGATTTTTCTTCTGTGATGGATGAAATTGAAAAAGAATATAAAGAAAAAAACAAACTGACAGACGCTAGCGACAGCAGGGCTGACGGCCTGACGACTTCAGCAGATTCTCTGCTCGTGCGTAACTGGCAGGATATCCTGGCAATCTATGTTTATGAGCAGAGCCAGGAAGGAAACACGGAGTTCACTCTTGATTCATCAGCGAAGGATGAACTGGCAAAGATCTTTGCTGAGATGAATCCGGTTGTCCGTGATAAAGAAAGCATTACACATGTTTCTTATGGAAACTATCACATTAACCATTATATTAAACAGAATAATATTTCTCAGGAAAATAGGACAGTACTTAAGAAATATGTAGAAACAGATTGCAAGCTGCTCTGTGCGATCGTTACAGATGCGAAAGGATTTGTACGTCAGAGTGTCGGGGATGATGTTTCTGAAGAACGTGTAAATGTCATTACTGCAGCATATTCACTGGTAGGTGAAGTTGGATATTTCTGGGGCGGCAAATCAACGCAGATTGGTAAAGACTCCAGTTGGGGTTCTGCCGAAAAAGTATCTGCAGCAGGCAGTGCCAGCAGTGGAACTGTCCGTGCATATGGTCTTGATTGCAGTGGATTTGTTACATGGTCAGTGATCAATGGATATCTGAATCAGGGTATGCAGAGCAGTGTGGGAGACGGTACTTCTGAACAGTGGGAGAATGCCAATGTTGTCAGTGAACAGGATGCGCAGCCGGGTGACCTTGTATTCCAGAATGGACCGGAAGCGGGCAGTAATAACCATGTAGGTATTATCTGTGGCAAGACAGATGCAGGCGACTGGATCGCAGTACACTGTTCTTCCAGTAAGAATGGAGTAACAGTTGGAGAAGCTTATGGTGCAAGTTTCCGTTATATCCGTCAGCCTTCCTTCTATCCTACACAGACGGAAGTTGCAGAGATGGAAAACCAGGGTGCAAGTGCAGACAATGCAGAAACAGATCTGATAACGGATAATATAACAACGTCAGCAACACTTGTGGCAGAAACAACAAACTCTCTCAGTGATGGATTGAATGTGAAGGATACAGCAACACATGATACAGCGGAAACAATTACAGCACCTGCTGATGCGGCTGAGGATGTTGAGATAACATTTGAGGATATGAGTGATGAATCCGAAAATCAGACGACTTCCAATTATGCGACGGGTAGTGTGGAAGTGACAGATACGCTGGATGAAATCCTGAATCAGAATGTTTCGGTTTCCGGAAGTTCTGCGGAAATTCTTCCGCAAAAACCGGATAACAGTGATATTCAGGTTACTTTTGAAGATTGATGATAAACAAGGCCGGACGATTCGAAAGAGTCGTTCGGTTTTTTACAGCAAGCTCTTTTATTGATAGCAGAAGTCTGATAATATAAGACTGTACAGGAGATAAGGGAGTGACAGATGAAGAAAAAAAGAAGATTTGGACGCAGAGTTTTCTGCGTTTTGATTGTCCTGTTTATGGGTGTCATCTGGCAGAGTGATCTTCTTTCTCAGGAACCTGCTGAAGTCAGGTCATTAAGAAAACAGGAGATTCTGCAGACCGATGACAATTACAGGGAATATTATTTTGGATTGCTGACAGAAGATGAGAAGAAAATATATCGTGAAATGCTGGGTGGAATACAGGAGAGACAAGATGAGTTTTATCTGACATCTTCGAATGAACAGCTGATCAGCAAAGTTTACCATGCATTGCTGAAGGATCATCCGGAACTTTTCTGGGTGCACAATCGTGAGGAAGTATATACGACTGCGTATAAAGGAACTGATTATTGCAGATTTTCACCTGGATATACGTATACAGATCAGGAAATTCAGGAAATTATGGCATTCATGGAACATGCACTGGAAGAAGTGAAAGAGCAGATTACACAGGATATGTCTGCTTATGATAAGGTCAAAACAGTTTATACGTATCTGATAGATCATGCAGAGTATGAAGCATCGGAGGATGACCAGAATATTGCAGGCATTTTCTGGAAAAAGAAAGCTGTGTGTGCCGGATATGCGAGGGCGGTACAGTATCTTTTGGAACAGCTTGGAGTTCCGTGTATTTATGTAGAGGGAAATGCGAGGGACAGTGATGAAGGACATGCCTGGAATATCGTAGAAATTAACGGTGAGCAATATTATGTAGATGCTACAAACGGGGATCAGCCGGCATTTCTGGAAGGCGGTGCGGTTTCTCTGGAAGAACATAAGACAACAATTTATGATTATCTGTGTCCTTTTCCACAGGAATATGAGCAATTATATACAGCATCCGATGAATTTCCGGTTCCGGAGTGTACTGCGACGGATCTTAATTTTTATGTGCTGAATCAGGCATGTTTTGATACATATGATGAACAGCAGATTTATGATTTCTGCTGTATGCGTCTTGAGAACGGAGCTGCGGTAGTACGTTTTAAATTTACTTCGCAGGAAGCTTTTGACGAAGTATGTCAGCAGTGGATACAGGAAGGATATGTTCAGAAAGTTGCTGAATATTATCTGAAAATGTATGGGCTCAGTACAGTAGAGTATCATTATGGTATTCTGGATAATCTGAAAACGATATATTTTATGTTTTAGAGGAGATATTTTTATGAATGATATTTTGCAGCAGATTATGAATATGATTGAGAATACGCGGACAGTACCGTCTATATCCAGTTTTTCGATGATCGGTTTTACAGTACTGCTGATTTTTGGAGCGATCAACTGTATTCTGGGATATCGGCTTCTGCGTTTCTGGATGATGCTCTGTGGTTTTGTCATTGGAGCTGGAATTGGATTTGGTGCAGCGTATACCGGTGGTGTGACAGAGAAATATATGTATGCGGTTTTTATGGTTGGAGCGGGTGTACTACTGGCCGTGATCGCATTTGTGAGCTATAAGATTGGAATTTTTATTCTGGGAGCAGGCATTGGAATTGGACTTGGTATTTATGTTTTTCATCCAACTACTTCGTTGGTATTCTTTTTCTGTCTCCTTCTGGGAGTGGGCCTTGGTGTGCTGGCTATGAAGCAGGCGAGGGAAGTTCTGATCATTGGGACAAGCCTTCTGGGAGGTGCGATGGCAGGCTTTTCTGCTGCAAAATTAGGCGGACTGGCGGATATTCCGTATGGTCTGGGACTGAGTGCAGGATTTGCACTTCTTGGAATGCTGATTCAGTTTGCGACAAACAGGCGCAAAGATGATGACGAGGAAGAAGAGTACGAAGAGGATGCGTATAACGATGGACAGGACAGTTCTGATTATGTGGATTTCAGGGATTATATGCCACAGAAATCAGAAAGAAAGGCGCAGAAAGAAGTCAGAAGAACATCGGCACAGAGACAAAATGTGAAGCATACGCCGGGAAGAGCGCAGAACAGTTTTCATAAAGCATCTCGGAGTGCGCAGCAGGTAGATTTCAGACTTGAAAAAAATAAAGGAAGAAAACATAAAAAGGATGCGGTGGCACCTGAATCAGAAAAAACAATTCCGTACCGACCGAGAAAGAGCAGACAGAAAGAAATTGATCTTCCGCTGGGATCTTTTGATACAGAAGATTCCTATCATCCAATGAATGATGACTATGAAGAACCGGTTGTAATTGATGAGGATGAACTGGATGAGGAAGTGCTGAGAGAAATGATGGACGAAGACGACCGGGAGGGAGAAGAACTCTGGAAAAAGATATCCAGACGTGATGATACACATAAAAAAAGAAAGTAACAGTAAAGATGCCGGGTAGAAGGCAGGAAAGAAGGACAACATGGCAAAAGAAGCTAAGACAAATGCGATGAGAATGCTGGATCGTCAGAAAGTGAAATATGAAGCATTTCCATATGAATGTGATGAGTTTATTGATGGACTTCACAGTGCAGATCTGATTGGGGCACCATATGAACAGTCTTTTAAAACACTGGTTATGGAAGGGAAAAGCGGCGGATACTATGTATTTGTAGTACCGATCGAAAAAGAAGTGGATCGTAAGGCGGCTGCGAAAGCAGTTGGAGAGAAGGCTGTGGATATGATCCATGTTAAAGATATTCTGAAAATTACAGGCTATGTAAGAGGCGGCTGCAGTCCGCTTGGAATGAAAAAACCATATCCGGTCGTGTTTGATGCATCCGCGGGTGGGTTTGAAGAAATATATGTAAGTGGAGGCCGCGTCGGACTGACGCTGAAAGTTCCGCTTGCTGCACTTTTGAAAGTGACAAATGGAAAACTGGCGGATATCACAATGAAATAAAAAATACTGTAAACAGTAAGCTGCAAAAGCTCCCGATCATTAAAAACGGGAGCTTTTGTCATGCAGTAAAACTGCAGTATGAAATTCTAGTTATCGGCAGCATCTTCTTCGTTAACCTGGAAGACGTGACGTTTCTTCGCCATTTCGTCGCTTGCCAGATATTCGTCATAGGTGGTGATCTTGTCAATCAGCTTACCGTCAGGAAGGATTTCCATGATACGGTTGGCGGTTGTCTGCACGAACTGATGGTCATGGGAAGTAAAAAGGATAACTCCCGGGAATTTGATCAGTCCATTGTTCAATGCAGTAATAGATTCCATGTCCAGATGGTTGGTAGGTTCATCAAGAATCAGGATATTAGCACCGGAAATCATCATTTTGGACAACAGGCAACGGACTTTTTCACCACCGGAAAGAACACGTACTTTTTTTACGCCGTCTTCACCAGGAAAGAGCATTCTGCCAAGGAAACCGCGGACATAAGTAGCATCTTTGATTTCAGAATACTGTGTCAGCCAGTCTGTGATCGTGAGATCATTGTCAAATTCCTGTGTATTGTCTTTTGGAAAATATGCCTGAGAAGTGGTGACACCCCATTTGTAACTTCCTTCGTCTGGCTCCAGTTCACCGACAAGGATACGGAAAAAAGTAGTAATGGCCTGTTCATTGGCACCAACAAATGCAACTTTATCGTCATGACCGAGAGTAAAGCTGATATTGTCCAGAACTTTTACGCCATCAATAGTCTTGGAGAGGTTTTCGACCATAAGCACTTCATTGCCAATCTCGCGGTTTGGACGGAAGTCGATGTATGGATACTTACGACTGGAAGGACGCATATCATCCAGCTGGATTTTTTCCAGTGCACGCTTACGGGAGGTCGCCTGTTTGGATTTGGAAGCGTTGGCACTGAATCGGGAAATAAATTCCTGCAGCTCTTTGATTTTTTCCTCTTTCTTTTTGTTGGCTTCTTTCATCTGTTTAATAAGAAGCTGGCTGGATTCAAACCAGAAATCATAGTTTCCGGCATACAGCTGGATCTTGCCATAGTCAATATCGGCAGTATGTGTGCAGACCTTATTAAGAAAATAACGGTCATGGGATACAACGATGACAGTATTGTCAAAGTTGATCAGAAATTCTTCGAGCCATTCGATTGCCGGAAGATCCAGATGGTTGGTAGGCTCATCGAGAAGAAGAATGTCCGGATTGCCGAACAGAGCCTGTGCAAGAAGAACTTTGACTTTCTGGCTGCCGGTCAGGTCAGCCATCTGTGTATAGTGGAGCTCGGATTCGATGCCAAGTCCGTTCAGAAGAGTAGCAGCATCAGACTCTGCCTCCCATCCGTTCATCTCTGCGAATTCACCCTCAAGTTCGCTGGCACGGATACCGTCTTCATCTGTAAAATCTTCCTTTGCATAGATCGCCTCTTTTTCCTTCATGATTTCATAAAGTCTGGCATTTCCCATGATAACGGTATCCAGTACGTTGAAGGAATCATATTTGAAGTGGTCCTGCTGCAGGAAGGAGAGTCGCTGGCCAGGAGTGATCACAATATCTCCATTGGTCGGTTCGAGCTGTCCGGAAAGGATTTTAAGGAAAGTAGATTTACCGGCACCGTTTGCTCCGATCAGACCGTAGCAGTTGCCTTCGGTAAATTTGATGTTGACATCCTCAAAGAGGGCTTTTTTGCCAACACGTAAAGTGATATTATTTGCTGAAATCATAAGGTACCTCTTTTCTTCGTTATGGTTTCGAATTAAGTTTTCGATCATTGAACAGTAACTGGCCTGTTTTTGGCCATTCATTCCCATTTTACAGTAAAGTGGAGATTTTGCAAGCCTTAAATCATAAAAACATTGAATTTACACAGAGGAATTGCTATAATTTAAGAAAGTTTGCTGGAGAGTTACGGGTAACGGAAAGAGGAAACAGAGTATGTTGATAACCAGAGAATGCGATTATGCTGTGCGGGTGCTCCGCGCAATGGCAGAGGAAAAGAGAGTCAGCGTAAATGAAATCTGTGAAAAAGAACTGATCACAGCACCTTTTGCATACAAAATCCTGAAAAAACTGCAGAAATCAGGAATGGTCAGAGGGTATCGTGGTGTTCATGGGGGATATTCTCTGAACTGTGATCTTGATCAGATAACACTTTATGATGTTTATACAACGATCGATCCGGGAATGTTTATCATTGACTGCCTGGAACCTGGCTATGACTGTGCCAGGAACAGCGCAGACGGACAGAACTGTTCTGTTCACTGTGAACTCGCGGAAATTCAGGAAGAACTGTGCAGGATGCTGAAGCGAAAATCCCTGAAAAAACTTATAAATGGCTAACTTTTTTGTATGTAAATAGATACAGAAAATGCGTAATCCCGATTGGACAATCGCAATAGTGTATGATATAATAACCAATGGACTTTTAGACCGTTTCAGTGGTCTGAAATAAATAAAAATTTTCATCATACCTTTAAGGAGGAAAACAAACTATGGCAAGAAAGATGAAAACCATGGATGGTAACCATGCAGCCGCTCATGCTTCTTATGCATATTCAGATGTAGCTGCTATCTACCCGATCACTCCTTCATCTGTTATGGCGGAAGCAACAGATGAGTGGGCAACTCAGGGAAGAAAGAACATCTTTGGACAGGAAGTACAGGTTACAGAGATGCAGTCTGAGGCTGGTGCAGCAGGTGCTGTACACGGATCTCTGGCAGCAGGTGCCCTGACAACTACTTATACTGCATCCCAGGGTCTTCTTCTGATGATCCCGAACCTTTACAAAATCGCTGGTGAGCAGCTTCCGGGCGTTATCAATGTATCCGCTCGTGCACTTGCTTCTCATGCACTTTCCATTTTCGGAGACCATTCCGACGTTATGGCCTGTCGTCAGACCGGATGTGCAATGCTCTGCGAATCATCTGTACAGGAAGTTATGGACCTGACACCAGTTGCTCATCTGGCAGCAATCAAAGGTAAAGTTCCGTTCATCAACTTCTTCGATGGATTCCGTACATCTCACGAGATCCAGAAGATTGAAACATGGGATTATGAAGATCTGAAGGATATGGCAGATATGGATGCTATCCAGGCATTCCGTGACCATGCACTTAATCCGAATCATCCATGTCAGAGAGGTTCAGCTCAGAACCCTGATATCTTCTTCCAGGCAAGAGAAGCATGTAACCCGTTCTATGATGCTCTTCCGGCAGTAGTTCAGGAATACATGGACAAAGTTAATGAAAAGATCGGAACAGATTACAAACTGTTCAACTACTATGGAGCTGAGGATGCTGAACACATCATCATCGCTATGGGTTCCGTAAACGATACAATCGAAGAGACAATCGATTACCTTGCAGCAGCAGGCAAAAAAGTTGGTGTTGTTAAAGTTCGTCTTTACAGACCATTCTGCGCACAGGCACTGATCGATGCTATTCCGGATTCTGTAAAACAGATCAGCGTTCTTGACAGAACAAAAGAGCCAGGAGCACTTGGCGAGCCTCTGTACCTTGACGTTGTTGCTGCATTAAAAGACAGCAAGTTTAAAGATGTTAAGATCTTTACAGGACGTTACGGACTTGGTTCCAAAGATACTACACCGGCACAGATCGTTGCAGTATATGAGAACACAACAAAAGAAAAATTCACAATCGGTATCGTTGATGATGTTACAAACCTTTCTCTTGAAACAGGTGCTCCGATTGTTACAACACCAGAAGGAACTACAAACTGTAAGTTCTGGGGACTTGGAGCTGATGGTACTGTAGGTGCTAACAAAAACTCCATCAAGATCATTGGTGACAATACAGATATGTACGCTCAGGCATATTTTGATTATGACTCCAAGAAGTCCGGCGGTGTTACAATGTCTCACCTTCGTTTTGGTAAGAAACCAATTAAATCAACATACCTGATCCATCAGGCTAATTTTGTTGCATGTCATAACCCGTCTTATGTTAACAAATACAACATGGTTCAGGAACTTGTTGATGGAGGAACATTCCTTCTGAACTGCCCATGGGATATGGAAGGACTTGAGGAACATCTTCCAGGACAGGTAAAAGCTTATATCGCTAACCATGGAATTAAATTCTACACAATCGATGGTATCAAGATTGGTAAAGAGATCGGACTTGGCGGACGTATCAATACAGTTCTTCAGTCTGCATTCTTCAAACTTGCAGCTATCATTCCGGAAGAAGAGGCTATTGACCTTATGAAAGCAGCTGCTAAGGCTACTTACGGAAGAAAAGGTGACAAGATCGTTCAGATGAACTACGATGCAATCGATGCTGGTGCAAAACAGGTCGTAGAAGTAGAAGTTCCGGAAAGCTGGAAAGATGCAGCTGATGAAGGACTTGCTACACCACACATCGCAGACGGCGGAAGAACTGATGCAATTGCATTTGCTAAGAATATCCAGGCAAAAGTTAACGCTCAGGAAGGAAATACACTCCCTGTATCTGCATTCAATGATTATGTTGATGGATCTACACCGTCAGGAACATCTGCATATGAGAAACGTGGTATCGCAGTAGATATTCCGGTTTGGAATCCAAATCAGTGTATCCAGTGTAACCGTTGTGCATATGTATGTCCGCACGCTGCAATCCGTCCGGTAGCTCTTACAGAAGAAGAACTTGCAAAAGCACCAGAAGGACTGAAAGCAATCGACATGATCGGTATGCCGGGAATGAAGTTCACAATGACTGTATCAGCTTATGACTGTACAGGATGTGGCTCTTGTGCAAATGTCTGCCCAGGTAAGAAGGGTGAAAAAGCTCTTGTTATGGGTAACATGGAAGAGAACGCTGGAGAACAGGTATACTTTGACTTTGGTACAGAAATCGAAGTAAAACCAGAAGTTGTTGCTAAATTTAAAGAAAATACAGTAAAAGGATCTCAGTTCAAACAGCCA
>ERZ779888.2893-NODE-2893-length-13369-cov-3.500451_pt1 | contig 13369 bp, 13 predicted proteins | sample MGYA00511245_ERZ779888 | MGnify/ENA primary metagenome ERZ779888 (study PRJEB29588, sample SAMEA2155255) | human gut metagenome | biome: human gut; feature: human-associated habitat; material: faeces | place: Denmark | collected 2008/2010 ... | reverse complement strand
CCCGGAGGATGTTGATGCCGCTGCCAATGTAATATAAACTATTTTAAGGGGATGAAAATGGGCGTTGAGAAGAAAGTTTATAGCTTCCGCCTTGAAATAGGACTGGTAGAAGACTTACAGACTTATGCCAAGCAGGAGAACAGGAAACTTTCGAATCTGGTCGAGACGGTCTTGAAGCGCTCTGTGAAAGAACAAAAGGCAAGAGAAAAGGGATATGTAAAGGACGGCGAGGTCGTCTTTTACGATATTTCAGAAAGTAAATAAATGTCGTTTGCAGAGCGATGGATTTCATCGCTCTATATTTTTGTAAAAAACGGGTAGGAAAAAGTATGCAAATGATGATGGCAGCCACTTGTCTGTTAGGTGTAGAAGGACTTGTGGCAGATGAACTGAAACAAATGGGGGCACAAAATGTTGTAGCCGAAAACGGAAAGGTGTTTTTTGAGGGCGACGAAACCATATTAGCCCGTGCTAATCTTTGGTCACGATTCAGTGAGAGAATACTTATCGTGGTTGACAGATTTTTTGCCGGCACCTTTGAGGAGCTTTTTGTGGGTACTAAGGAGTTACCTTGGTCCGAATTTATAGGCAGTACCGATACCTTTCCCGTTAAGGGATTTTCTATCGGCTCGACACTCCATTCTGTGCCCGATTGCCAAAAAATAATAAAAAAAGCAGTAGTGGAATCACTAAAGGAAGACTATGGAATATCCTGGTTTGAGGAGTCCGGTCCGGTGCATCAAATTCAATTTTCCATAATGAAGGACGAGGTTACGCTTATGATAGATACCTCCGGAGCAGGACTGCACAAGCGTGGATACAGACCACAGGGAAATGATGCACCTATCCGAGAGACTCTCGCTGCCGCTATGTGCAGTTTGTCTAAACTAAAACACTATCATACTCTGTATGACCCATGCTGCGGAAGCGGTACGATACTTGTTGAGGGTGCACTGTTTGCAAACAATATTGCCCCGGGCTTGCACAGACACTTTGATGTGGAACGATGGGACTTTATACCGGAAAGTGTTTGGGCATCAGAGAGAGACAGATGTTATGACCTCCAAAAAAAAGATACCGATTTTAGAGCCATAGGCAGCGATATCGACAAAAAAGCGGTGGAGCTCACTCTCCATAACGCTAAAAAAGCCGGTGTAGACAAGTTTTTCAGTGTAAAAAAGCAGGATATAAAATTCTTTGAACCTGAAACAGAGACAGGAACTCTTATTACTAATCCGCCTTATGGCGAGAGAATGTTGGATTTGAAATCAGCTGAGAATATCTATCGCATTATGGGCAAAAAATTTGTATCCAAGAGAGGCTGGTCCTACGGCATAATTTCGCCTGACGAAGAATTTGAAAAATGCTTTGGCAAAAGAGCGGACAAACGGCGCAAGCTCTATAATGGTATGATAAAGTGTCAGTACTATATGTATTTTAAATAATTTGGTATAAGGATAACCTATATTTAATCTTGATTTAACATTTCGAGCATATATTATACAAGAAAATTTTTCATCCCTTGGAATTAGGAAAGGCAGTGAAAATATGGGATTTGTAAAACGATTTTTGAACAAAAAAATTGTTACAAAGGATGTTGGCGAAAAAACCTATATCACCTGGCGTGAGGCTTTGTCCTATGCTATGGGCCGTGGCGCTCAGGGTATGAGTACCAGTATGACCGCATCTAAGTATGTAAACTTTTTCATTACGGATGTGCTCCATATCAAAGCTCGTCACGCAAGTAATATCAGACTTTATTGCGGCATTTTTGATGCAATCAATGACCCGATTATGGGTGTAATTGTGGACAAGACACGCTCCCGTTGGGGCAAGATGAGAGGATATATAAAATTCGCTCCGTATCTTGTCTCACTGTTTATGATTTTGTTCTTTGTAGGCAACAACGACTTGTCTTACGGTGCAAAGATGGCTCTGACAGTATTTGCATTTGTCGGTCTTGATGTTACATATACGGCGTTTGATGTGCCTATGGGAGCTCTTGCATTTTCTATGACGCCGAACGGTACGGAACGAACGAAGCTATACGGCATCGCCTCTATAGGACGAATGATACTCGGTGCCATTCCTGCCGCACTCGTTGCGTTTGCAGCTTGCCTGCCGTATTTTAACTCTCATTTGGACAAGGCATACCTTACTGCGGCTATTATGTCTGCTGTATTCATTATAATTTTTACACGATTTACATTTGTAAATTGTCGTGAGCGTATGGAGCACCACGAGGATACACCGTCGCTGAACGAATGTATTCATCTTTTGCTCACAAACAGACCGCTCTTGATGCTTTTCCTTTGCAATATTTTCTTTGTTGTAATCAAGGTTTCGGAACAGTGCTCTTTCTACTTTGCTTATGACTCGTTGTTCAATGCTAAGTACAACGGATTTTTGGATGTTATGAAAGCTCCCGGTTCTGTGATTGCAGGTATTCTTGTTCCTATTATTGTAGAGCGCTTGGGTGCAAAGTCGGACAGCAAAAAGTTTTATCAGGTTTGTTGTATGTTAGGTATCGTGCTCAACGGATTGTTTGCCCTTTGTACCTACAACGGTATTATGAATAAGCCTGCAGATAAACCTGTTTCTACCATCACCGGTATAGTGGTTCTTGCTTTTTCTATGCTCGTTACATTCCCTCTTGAGTTTAAGAATCTTATGCAAAAAGAGATGGAGGCAGAGACTGTAGACTATGTTGAGTGGAAATCAGGCAAGAGAGTAGAGGGCACAATGCTTTCTATTATGTCATTCACAGGCAAGCTTGAGGGTACACTTTCATCATTCATTTGTCTCCAAGTACTTGCTCATACAGGCTATGTTGAGCACACTGCGGATGTTTCCACCGTGCAGAATCACAACACTCTTTTAGGCTTGTTCCTTATGACAACAATATTCCCGGTTATCGGTTATGCACTTATGCTTATTCCTATGCATTTCTACAACATAACAGGTGAGTCCCACAGAAAGATGATGCAGGATATTATCGCACGCCGTAAGGCAGAGGGACAGTTCTCCTATGATGACGGAGATGAAACCGATGCAATAGCAGATTGTGCAGAAGAAATGACAGAAGAAAAAGTTGCACAAAAAACAGAGTAAACATTCTACTTTCAGCCCGACATTTGTCGGGCCTTTTTTGTTGATACCTCGGATGTTCGTATTATATAATGAGAACATAAAGGGGTTTTAATATGAATAGAGCAATTTCAAAGGTTAAGGGTGTAGTATCGTCCGTAAAAGAACATTGGAATACTCCGCCCGAGGGCAGATATGTTCCGTACAAAGAGATTCTGTCCTACAGTGTGGGCGGTATAGGCGTAAAGTTTTTGGTCTATACCATTTATGACATAGGACTTTCTGCCCAGCCTTTTGGCAGGTGCAGCATTGGGACTTAAGAACGGCGATTTGGTCAAATTGAGCATCATTGCTACCATAATTGGTATTTTCTTAGGACCTATTCGTGGCTTGATTATCGACAACACACGCAGCAGCAAGGGCAAGTTTAGACCGTATCTGCTTTATACAGGCATACCGTCGGCTGCGATTACCGCTGTTTTTGCGTTGCTGCCTTTTGAGACAATGAGCTATAACCAGCGGTTGTATTCATTGTTCATAACATATATGCTGTTACAGCTATGCTATCCTTTTTATGACCAGGCATATTCCACATTGGTACAGGTTATGAGCCCTAACTCTACCGAGCGTGCCGACATAATAACAGTATCTACATTTATTTATTCACTTGCGCCTACGATAAAAGGCTTTGTTGTTCCGCTTATTGCAGGCTTTACAGGCGGACTTGATAATATTGACGCCTACCGTATCATTATGCCTGTATTCGGTATTGGCGGAGCACTGATAGGTATATTCAGCTATACCGGAACTAAGGAGCGTATTATTGTATCTAAGGACTATGTGCCTAAGGTTCCTTTCTTTAAAGGAATAGTTGCCGGTATCCAAAACAAATATCAGTGGGCTAAGTCGATTAACTCATGGTTTATTCTCCTAGCATCCGGTGTTGGCAATATTACCACTTGGTATTTCTACTACGGTATAAAAGAGATGCTCAATCTCACTACTGCAAAGCAGGGTGCGCTGAACGGTACTCTTATGACCATTCTCGGTGCGGCTGCCACTCCGGCTATGTTCCTTGCTCCTATTTTGATTAGAAAAATGGGCAAGCGTAATTTGGTTATTTTCTATTTGGCGTTCAATACCTTGTGTATGGCGGGTATGTACCTCTTTATTGAGAATATATGGGTGCTGTTTGCATTTGTATGGCTGAGGGGATTTTTTGCAGCATTTCCGCTCATCACCGACGGCGCTATCAATGCCGATGTTTTGGACTATCAGCAGTATAAGACCGGCGATAGACTTGAGGGCCTTATGGGACAGTTTGTGGGTATAATCGGCACATTCATATCTATGGGTATTACTTATTTCTTGCAGACGATTGTTATGCAAAACCATTTCGGTTTGGTAGACAACTACGACGACCTGTATCAGTCGGCATTTAGAGAACCGCTGTCAAAGGGTATGATTATCATAGGTATTGCCGGCTATTTGTTGTCCCTTATTCCGTTTGTGACCATGTACACTCTTACCGAGTAGGAGCACGACGCACACATTACTATACTTAAGATTCGTGCCGCTCTTGAGGACTACGCCACAGATGCACTGTCAGACGGTGAGCTTGAAGCAGCTAAAACGAGCTACGCCGAGGCTATAGAAGAATATAAACAGCTTTCATCTGCCGATAAGCTCAGCAAAAAAAGAACAGCGTCGGCTGAAGGCTCTCACGCTGATTGCCGAGGAACATAAGCGTTTTGAACAGCCTAAGATGATAAATAAAATCGAGGCACAGAAGAAACTGGATAATTTCAATAAAAAAGCCTACGACTATATTGTCGCTCGCAAGCTAATGAAACAGGTTAAATATTATGAAAATTGGAACAAAATTTTCACTTCAGATTCCGTTACAGTTTGATTTGAACAAAAAATACAGATAGGCATTTTCCTATCTGTATTTTTATATATTAACAAACCCTCGACATTTCTGCCGAGGGTTTGTTGTGATTATTTACTGTTCTTTTTCCGGTGCATAGTAGTCAACTAAGCGTGCGAGCTTGTTGTACTTTTCGATAGAATTTTCTGCCGCTATGCCGAACAACTTTTCTGCTTTGCCGGGGAATGACCTTAGCAGTGCAGAGTATCTTGTTTCGCCCTCAATGAACTGAATGTAGTCCGCAGTAGGAGCTTTACTGTCCAAAGAGAATGGATTTTTGCCTTGCTTAATGAGTGTAGGATTGTAGCGGAACAGATTCCAATATCCTGCGGCAACAGCCTTCTTTTGCTCTGCCTGGTTAAACGGCATCTTTATACCGTGATTGATACAAGGTGCGTAGCAGATGATTATTGATGGACCGTCATATGCCGCAGCCTCCTGAAATGCCTTTAGGCACTGTGCAGGATTGGCGCCCATAGCTACCTGTGCTACATACACATATCCATAGGACATTGCGATTTGGGCGAGGTCCTTTTTCTTTACCACCTTGCCTGATGCTGCGAATTTTGCAACAGCACCGGTAGGAGTAGCCTTAGATGCCTGACCGCCTGTGTTTGAGTAAACCTCTGTGTCGAATACTACTATATTAACATCCTCATTAGATGCGATTACATGGTCGAGACCGCCAAAGCCTATGTCATATGCCCAGCCGTCACCGCCGAAGATGAATTGATATTTCTTAGCGGCATAGTCTGCATCTTTTAGGAAGTCTTCAGCGGCAGCTTTTGCGTCACCGCCTAATTGTGTGCCCTTAAGCTTTTCAATAAGAGCATAAGCGTCCTTGTCATTTGTTGCGGCGTCGTTATATGTTTCCAGCCATGCGTCAGCCTCTTTGACTCCTGCCTTAGACAGAACATCGGCATCAGCGGCAAGTCTTTCTCTGATTTGCTTTTGTGCCAGATACATACCGTAGCCGAACTCAGCATTGTCCTCAAATAATGAGTTTGACCAAGCAGGACCGTGTCCGTTTTTGTCAACAGTGTACGGTGTTGACGGAGCGGAGCCACCCCAAATAGATGAGCATCCTGTTGCGTTAGCTATATACATTTTGTCACCGTAGAGCTGAGTCGCCAGTTTAGCATATGGTGTTTCGCCGCAGCCGGCGCAGGCACCGGAAAATTCAAGATACGGCTTTTTGAACTGAACGCCGATTGTAGTATTATTTACTACTTCAGGCTTGATAGGAGTGTCCACAAGAGCGTCAAATGACTTTTGTTTTTCCAGCTGTGTAGCGATAGGCTTCATAGTCAGTGATTTTGTTGGGCAAACATTAGCACAGGAGCCACAACCTGTACAGTCAAGAGTTGATACTATCAGAGCGTACTGATAGTCCGATCTCTTGTGCTTAGTCATAGTTGTGCCATCAGGTGCGGCTGCTACCTCTTCGTCTGTCATACAGATAGGTCTGATTACAGCGTGAGGACATACCATAGAGCAGAGATTGCACTGGGCACATTTGGTTGCATCCCATTCCGGAACAGCGATAGCAATGCCACGCTTTTCAAAGGCGGCGGAGCCCGACGGATATACGCCGTCTGCACTGTTTATAAATGATGAAACAGGAAGATCATCGCCGTGCAGTCTGCCTACCGGATTAAGAATATCCTTTACAAACTTTTTCATTTCCGGTCTGTCAGTAGGTATTTCTGACTCAGATGGTGCGTCTGCTGCATTTTTCCATGAGTCAGGCACATTGATTTTGACAACTTCCTTTGCGCCTCTGTCGATACCGTTGCAGTTTGCATTCACTACAGCTTCGCCTTTTCTTGAGAACTTAGCTACTACCTTTTCTTTCATATATTTGATAGCGTCGTCAACAGGCAGAATTCCGCTGATAGCAAAGAATGCCGACTGGAGTATTGTAGAGGCACGGCCGGGGAGACCAACTTCTTCTGCGATTTTGATACCGTTGATTGTATAGAACTTAATATCGTTTTCTGCGATATATTTTTTCGTGCTTGCAGGCAGTTCTTTGTCCAATTCCTCCGGAGTCCAAATGCAGTTGAGCAAGAATGTTCCGCCTGGGAGGAGATCCTGAACCATATCATATTTAGTCACATAGGACGGATTATGGCAGGCGACAAAATTAGCCTTGTTGATTAGGTATGTTGATGTGATTGGCGATGAGCCAAAACGCAGGTGAGATACCGTGATTCCGCCCGATTTCTTTGAATCATAGAAGAAATATCCCTGTGCGTACATATCTGTGTGATCGCCGATAATTTTGATAGAATCTTTATTTGCACCTACTGTACCGTCAGAGCCGAGTCCCCAGAATTTACAAGAGGTTGTGCCCTTCGGTGTAGTATCCGGTGCTTCGGTGACAGGGAGTGAAAGATTGGTTACATCGTCGGTGATAGACAGAGTAAATTCTTTCTTAGGCTCCGGTGCGTTCATATTAGCGTACACTGCGATAATATGTGCAGGGAGCGTGTCCTTTGAGCCGAGTCCGTAGCGTCCGCCGAGAATAGAAACAGCGTCAAATTTTGAATTTTTAAGTGCAGCCACAACATCAAGATAGAGCGGCTCGCCGAGGGAACCCGGCTCCTTTGTTCTGTCAATAACGCTGATAGTTTTTACGCTGTCAGGGAGTACACTGATAAGATGCTTTGCCGAAAACGGTCTGTAGAGATGTACGCATACCATTCCGACTTTTTCGCCTCTTGCATTCAGAAAGTCTACAGTCTCTTTTATTGTATCGCATACAGAGCCCATAGCTATGATTACTCTGTCAGCATCGGGGGCTCCGTAATAGTTGAATAATTTGTAGTTTGTGCCGATTTTTTCGTTCACCTTGTTCATGTACATTTCTGTAGCGGCAACGGCATCAGCATAATATCTGTTACAAGCCTCTCTGTGCTGGAAGAAAATATCACTGTTTTCTGCAGAGCCTCTCAGTACGGGGTGTTCCGGATTGAGCGCTCTCGCTCTGAAATCGGCAACATCCTGCATATCCAGCATATCACGCAAATCTTCATAGTCCCAGGTTTCAATTTTTTGTACCTCGTGAGAGGTACGGAATCCATCGAAGAAGTGCAAAAACGGCACTCTGCTTTTTAGGGTTGAGAGATGAGCTACAGCGCCTAAGTCCATAACTTCCTGAACATTGGACGAGCAGAGCATAGCGTATCCCGTTTGACGACAGGCCATAACATCGCTGTGGTCACCAAAAATATTAAGTGCGTGTGTTGATACCGCTCTCGCAGATACGTGAATAACACTTGGAATAAGTTCGCCTGCAATCTTAAACATATTGGGTATCATAAGGAGTAAGCCCTGTGATGCTGTGTATGTTGTGGTGAGAGCGCCTGCTGACAGCGAGCCGTGGACAGCACCGGCGGCACCTGCCTCCGACTCAAGCTCGGCAACTTTTACTGTTTGGCCGAACAGATTTTTTACGCCTCTTGCAGACATAGCGTCTGTTTCCTCCGCCATTGGAGAAGATGGTGTAATCGGATAGATGGCGGCAACTTCAGTGAATGCGTAGCTGACATGAGCAGCAGCACTGTTGCCATCCATTGTTTTTTTCTTTCTTGCCATAATATTCCTCCGTAAAATTATATCAGCGGCAGTTGTGCCACTGATTTATGTTGAGACAATTATACCATATACATTGATAGCATTTCAACCGAAAAAGTGAATTGTTCACAAAAACGAAATAAATAATTCTGATATTTTGTATAAAACGCTGAGATCATTTAGCTTTTCGACATTCTGCTTTCGATTTCATTCTTTATTTTGTTCAGCGTTTTTCGTGTGGTAAGACCTAATTCTATCGATACCACAGAGTCATCTGCCAAATGCAAAATTACTATTGAATACCTGTCTACAAAGTTCTTTTTTAGGCTTGCTTTTTCATCCTTTTGAGTTTCGACTTTTACTACATCAGTGTACGAAAATTCATTGTTTTCATCCAATCCGGTAAAAACAAATTTATCCTCATAGAATTTTACACCTGTTGTCAGTACACTCTTTGTTAAAAATATGCCGAGTATCAGTACGCATACTGCTATTATCAAAAACATTATGCTGTAGGCATCATATTCCTTATTCATCATCTTTTGTACAGCAATATAGGTGAACCATATTGACGCCATATCCAAAATCAAAACTACGCTTAATGTAATGGGGGACAGCGTTCTTATCAGTTTATTCTTCATATTTTCTTTCCTTAAATTGTTTTAGCATTTTGCAGTTTTTCGATTCAAATTCCTTTCCATTTAGGTAGTTCAAAATTCCTGCATCGGTAGAAAAGTCGAATCGCAGTTTGTAGGAAAACAGCTCCTGACGGTATCTTCCGTGAGTTTTGCCGTATTTTCCGTCACCTAAAAGGGGATGGCCAATGCTTGCCATATGTGCTCTTATTTGGTGAGTTCTGCCTGTAAGCAGTTCTATTTCTAACAGAGACAGATTGTCATAGCTGTCGATTACCGTGTACTTTGTTACTATTTTCTTGGCACCTTCACGGTTTTGCTTGGTGACAGTTACCATATTTTTCTTTTCATCTTTTGTCAGATAGCCTGTCAGAGTGGCTGACGGTACCTTAAATATTCCTGTCACTACAGTGAGATAGTATTTTGAGATTTCTCGGTCCTTGATTTTTTGACCTAATATCTTTAGCGCCTGATAGTTTTTGGCACCTATTACTATTCCGCCTGTGTTTCTGTCTATTCTGTTAGCAAGTGCAGGCGTAAAGGTGTTCTCCTTGTCAGGTGTCCATTCGCCTTTCTCGTACAGATATCTTTTTAATGCCGCTGTCAGAGTGTTTACATACTCTTTTCCGTCAGGGTGACAAAGCTGCCCAACCCGCTTGTCTAAAAGAATTATGTTATCATCCTCATATATGATATTCAGCTCTTTAGGCGCTTCCAAAAAGTCATAGTGCACTGCCTTTTTCGTCAGCATATCGTCGGGAAGATACAGTTCAATAACATCTCCTTCACTGACAAGCTGTTCACCTTTACACCTCTTTTTGTTCACCTTAATGTTCTTTTTTCGTATTTGCTTGAACATCATTGATTTTGGCAGAGTTGAAAAGGTCTGCATCAGCAGTTTGTCCAGCCTTTTGCCTGCGTCATTTTTTGATACAATCATTTTTTTCATACTTGTATTATACATATATTTGTCGGTGATTACAACAGGCATTTGACCTGCCGTGCCCAAAATGTTACAATACCGATATGAACAGAATGTTAGACGAAATTAAACTAAATAAAAATCTCAGGTCGGCATTAGAAGACTATTATGCCCACAACGAAGAAAAAATTAACCGCTTGGCAGATAAGTGTAAGCAAAACGGTTTTGCTTTTATGCAAAAAAAGGACGATATGACAAGGCTTGCCGTATCTCTCGTTTATGCCGAACGTTACACTTTGCCTATGTACAATGACCTCGGCATAGATGAAAAAATCTTTTTTGATACTATGGCAGATATTGCCATTTGGTGCGAAAATAATAACAACAATGGGCTGAAAAATATTGGCTGGATAAAAAATCATCTGTGCTGTGAGTTGTTCAAAGTAGGCAGATTGCAGTACCAGATAGACAAAGCACGTAATGTAACCTTTGATTATGATTGCCTGCCGTTCGATTTCGGTGACAATATAGTCAATATTCATATCCCACAGGGCGAGCCGCTTTCCTTTTCCGCCTGTGTTGAATCTGTACAAAACGGCAAAGAGTTTTTGAAAAAATATTTTCCCGATTTCATATACGAGTATATGGTCTGCGAAAGTTGGCTTATGTATGACAATAACTATTTATTTATGGAGTCCGGCTGTAATATTTTGCAGTTTCAATCCATGTTCGACATTGTCTACAGCTCACAGGACGACCGACAGGCTATAGAACGAATTTTTGGTAAGCGTAGGATAATCAAATCATCATATCCTGAAAATACTACGCTCCAAAGAAATGCAAAAAAGTATATCCTTTCCGGCAAAAAGCTCGGTATTGGTATAGGAGTAATAGAGGCATAGCAGTGTGTGCGGGCGGATTGGTTTTAATCAGCATTTAGAGGTTATTATACAAGCATTGCACCGCATAGTTATTAGCGGTGATGAAAATGCTGTCTGCACTACTTTCTTTTTTAGGTACAAACTTATTACTGTTTATCTTACATATCCAAAACGGTTCCGGATTTCCAAAACCTCTTTCTGCAAAACAACAGCAGGAACAGCTTGAAAAAATGGCGGCAGGAGACCCCGTGGCAAGGCAGATACTCATTGAGCACAATCTGCGCCTTGTGTCGCATATAGTGAAAAAATACTACAGTAAGACGAATGATACTGACGAGCTTATTTCAATAGGTACTATCGGACTGATAAAAGCCATAGATTCCTTTGATTACACAAAGGGCACACGACTCGCTACCTATGCCGCACGCTGCATAGAAAACGAAATATTGATGTACTTTCGCAGTCAAAAAAAGCAGGACGGCGATGTCTTTTTGGGTGACACAATAGATACCGACAAGGACGGAAACCCTCTTACTATTGAGGATATAATCAGCGATGACTGCGATCTTGCGGAAAATCTTGAGACAAAGGTGCGCTGGCTTAAGGTGAAAAAGTATATCGAAAATATGACTGATCCGAGAGAGCAAAAGATAATCGTTTTGCGTTACGGACTTAACAACAAAAAGCCATTGACACAGCGAGAAGTGGCGGAACTGCTCAACATAAGTCGCTCCTATGTTTCTCGTATAGAAAAGAAAGTTTTGGATGACATAAAGCAAAATTGCAAGTAAGACATTTGCATATTTAGATATGAATATAATATGATAGTGGCACAGCTATCGGTTGTGCTGCTTTTTTATAGCGTTTTGAATTTGTTGCAGAATGATGGTAAAACAGAGGGCATAGATCTTTCAACCTATGCACCGTTTGTATATACTCCGTCGTCACCAATATAATCGACGAACTTTGCACCTACCTTTATACCAATAACTCCGCCGTCTGGCAGAAGCAATGCTGTTACAGGCCTCAACAGTTACTCAATGATTTCCGGTGCACTTGAGAGTTTCACATCTAAAGAGGTAGAATTTATTCAGCAGGAGTATGTTGCTTTTTTGAATGCTATGCGTGCCAAAACCATGGAGATAGTAAGCAGCGGAAATCTCAATCCCGAAATTTCTATAGATAATCTATTCGATGTAATGCGACTTGTTTATGAGCGCACATTCATGCCACAACTAAAGAAAATCATATTTGCTATAAACGAAGAAACGGCAACCACTAAAAAGGAAGAATTGCTTTCTAAATATGATAAACTGATATATATTATGTTAAACGGAATACTGAATGAAAAATAAAAATGCCTGTAAGCAGAGAGTATGCTTACAGGCATTTTATTACTTCTTATTACTTCGGTATTATCTATTTAAAAACAGTTTTTTGTTCAGTTTTCTTTTTATCATTGTGTAGTAGAGGATTGTGCCAAGAACTGCCATAACGGCTAATTCGCCGAGGGCTACCAATCCGCCCTGTACCAAAAAGTCTGCAAAGTGGAACGGACCGTCCACGAAGAACTGCTCAATTTCCCATCCTACGATTACACCGTTAAACACTGCCGGCATAAGCATAGATGCGATTGGGTATGAGCCGATTTTAACATTACGCAGTGCGTAGATGCAAGCTGTTGCACCCAGTGTAGCTAACGAGCCGAATATCATATCGAGCGGTAAGCCGGAGCCGATATTGACTATGTTAGACAGTACACACCCTACTGTGAGACCGGGGATAGCCGCCGGAGTGAACAGTGCCAAAACATTAAGTGCCTCGGACACTCTGAATTGTACCGCTGCCGATGTCGTACCCGGAAAAATAAAGTTCTGAGCGTAGGTCAATACTGCATACATTGCGGCAATAACAGCCGCCTGAACAATAAAAGTTACCTTTTTGTTTTTCATAATTAAATTGTCTCCTTAGTTTTGTTTTTACAAGTAGTATAGCGAAAATACCACTAATATTGCGGGTTTGTGCCAAGTACCGCAATGTTAACCCCTATGTTTAACCGCTATCAGTTAAATCGCTTATATAGGTCAACGGTTGCTATTATATCATACAAAATAAAAATATCAAGAGTTTAACTATAAAAAATTATGTATATTTATTTTGATTATCATATCAATTCATATCATATTCAATCTGATTTTGTAATTTGTTTTTTATTACCAAAGAGTTTTCTGACAATTTATGTGCCCGGCTCTCCGACCTGACAATTTATGTATTCGGCTCTCCGACCGGTTATTTGTCCACGGTGAGATCCACAAAACCAGCTCCCGTGATTTCC
>ERZ779888.2890-NODE-2890-length-13382-cov-3.438283_pt1 | contig 13382 bp, 13 predicted proteins | sample MGYA00511245_ERZ779888 | MGnify/ENA primary metagenome ERZ779888 (study PRJEB29588, sample SAMEA2155255) | human gut metagenome | biome: human gut; feature: human-associated habitat; material: faeces | place: Denmark | collected 2008/2010 ... | reverse complement strand
CTTCATATAAAATATTGGCCAATTTTTCACCAAAAACCATATTATAATAATCACTGTGCATCTTTCTCCCCCAAGGTTCAGTCAATAATTTTACCATGCCTAATTATGACAGGTGTAACAAGCATATTTTGCTATATAAATAAAATACATAATACTGATTATTGTAAGAACAGGAAGCAGACTAATGGTTTTTTTTGTGAGCACATTCCTTCTTATGTAGGAAGAGGCTGTATTATATTCAGTCAACTCTTTTTTACTAAAAACATTATCTATGCCATCAAAGTTGCCTGCTAGCTAATTTTTAGGATATCGCCTTGTCGTGGATTATGCACTCTAAACATGTAGAAGGTATTCATTACAAATACACAGACGGCCATCTTTTGTAAAATGGATGCCGTTTTAAGTGAGATTCTGATTTTCAAATTGTTCCGGACTGAGACCGCCACACCAACTGTACCATCGCCAGCGATTGTAATCGCACTCGATATAATTAAGTAAGTTTGCTGATTTTGCTGTTTACTGCGACAGATGTAAAGCTGTGGTGATTCATGCAGACTAAGTTCACGGACTCCGGCAGTAACACCGATGCATTCTGCAAGCTTCAGATCTTAACTACGAAATTCATGCGAATGGTGTTTACGTTTTTTTACTGGTTGAAACTGTTTTGTCTTGTGAGTCACCTCTGACTGAGAGTTTACTCACTTAGCCGCGTGTCCACTATTGCTGGGTAAGATCACAACACTTTAAAATGCCCTATATAGGGTTAACCAGTAATTATCTGTATGATAGCTTTGAGTTCGGGAGGAGGTAATGACTCCAACTTACTGATAGTGTTTTATGTTCAGATAATGCCCGATGACCTTGTCATGCAACTCCACCGATTTTGAGAACGACAGTAACTTCCGTCCCAGCCTTGCCAGATGTTGTCTCAGATTCAGATTATGTCGCTCAATGCGCTGAGTGTAACGCTTGCTGATAACGTGCAGCTTTCCCTTCAGGCGTGATTCATACAGCGGCCAGCCATCCGTCATCTATACCACGACCTCAAAGGCCGACAGCAGGCTCAGAAGACGCTCCAGTGTGGCCAGAGTGCGTTCACCGAAGACGTGCGCCACAACCGTCCTCCGTATCCTGTCATACGCGTAAAACAGCCAGCGCTGACGTGATTTAGCACCGACGTAGCCCCACTGTTCGTCCATTTCAGCGCAGACAATCACATCACTGCCCGGTTGTATGCGCGAGGTTACCGACTGCGGCCTGAGTTTTTTAAGTGACGTAAAACCGTGTTGAGGCCAACGCCCATAATGCGTGCACTGGCGCGACATCCGACGCCATTCATGGCCATATCAATGATTTTCTGGTGCTTACCGGGCTGAGAGGCGGTGTAAGTGAACTGTAGTTGCCATGTTTTACGGCAAGGAGAGCAGAGATAGCGCTGATGTCCGGCAGTGCTTTTGCCGTTACGCACCACGCCTTCAGTAGCGGAGCAGGAAGGACATCTGATGGAAATGGAAGCCACGCAAGCACCTTAAAATCACCATCATACACTAAATCAGTAAGTTGGCAGCATTACCGAGTAACGTTTTCAGAAAACTGCCCTCCTGAAGTAGAATAAAATAAAGAAGATGACAGTTCCTGCACTGAATGCTGAGTACAATATTCTATGGACAGGATGACATTTTTATAAATAACAAAAACCATTTAATACTGATACATCAATAAAATACTTCCTCCCTGCTGACACAGATAAAATGCAACATTTTTTCTTCAAATACTTCTGTATAATCGCCAGCCAATGATGAGAATGGATTAAAATAACACTTCTTCGACAAACACAAAAACCAGCCTTCATTTTCACATCATCATCCAGTTTTAATTAAACCCTGACGAGCGACAGTATTTCAGTTCAGGAATTAAAAGCCAGCTATTACTCAGTAAAAACACCACCAACTAATAATATCTCAGCAGATATTATCCTGACCAGGACACCTCACATTACTGAATTCTCTTCCGACAGTATCACTGCACAAATAAAAAAGAACGGGATAAATATTCAGACCGGAAGAATGGTGTCACAAAAGCATTTAATCATTACGCATGACCAGGAAGGGAAACACTTAACCACATGGTATCAACAGATATCATTACGTGCGCACTCTTATAAAAATACACAGCAGAAGCAAGATAACTCTAAACGTAAATTTAATATCTCCCACTGACTGCCCCGACAATATACTGAAAAATACTCACCTCAGTAAACATAAACACACCTGATAATCAGGCTGCAAGATGAATATTTTTCTCCTTTACGGAGTAATCAGCCTGCTGTTTAACAATAACCGCGTATTTTCATGGAAGGATATCGCCCAATAACGGATAACTCCTGTCCTCCTTCATGTTAATACGCAACATCCCCATCGATTCCAAACAATTTCAGACAGATATTATCTCCGTGAATCCCCCGCCACCTTTCCGGTGCGCGGGGTTTTGTCTTTTTTCACCGGGAATACATGTATGAATCCGTCTGATGCCATTGAGGCAATTGAAAAACCGCTCTCCTCCCTGCCTTACTCACTTTCCCGTCACATCCTGGAACATCTGCGCAAAATCACCAGTCACGAACCCGTGATTGGCATTATGGGTAAAAGCGGGGCCGGTAAATCCTCACTCTGTAATGCACTGTTTCAGGGGGAGGTCACCCCGGTCAGTGATGTTCACGCCGGCACCCGGGAAGTGCGGCGCTTCCGTCTGAGTGGCCACGGTCACAGCATGGTTATCACTGACCTGCCCGGGGTGGGCGAGAGCCGGGACAGGGATGCAGAGTATGAAGCCCTGTACCGTGACATTCTGCCTGAACTGGACCTGGTACTGTGGCTGATTAAAGCCGATGACCGTGCCCTGTCTGTGGATGAGTATTTCTGGCGACACATCCTGCACCGGGGACATCAGCAGGTGCTGTTTGTGGTGACGCAGGCCGACAAAACGGAGCCCTGCCATGAATGGGATATGGCCGGTATTCAGCCTTCTCCTGCACAGGCACAGAATATTCGCGAAAAAACGGAGGCGGTATTCCGTCTGTTCCGGCCCGTACATCCGGTTGTGGCCGTATCGGCCCGCACCGGCTGGGAACTGGATACGCTGGTCAGTGCGCTCATGACAGCGCTTCCCGGACATGCCGCCAGTCCCCTGATGACCCGACTGCAGGACGGGCTGCGCACGGAATCTGTCCGGTCTCAGGCCCGTGAACAGTTTACCGGTGCGGTGGACCGGATATTTGACACGGCGGAGAGCGTCTGTATTGCCTCTGTTGCACGCACGGTTCTGCGTGCCGTCCGTGACACGGTGGTCTCTGTTGCCCGTGCGGTATGGAACTGGATTTTCTTCTGAACCTGTCGTGACTGATGCCCTCCCTGACTCTGAGTCTGCTCACAAAAGCACTGTTTTCGTTACTGTCTCTCTTGTCCGTGCAATAGCTCAATAATAGAATAAAACGATCAATATCTATTTTATCAATCGTTTATATCGATCGATAAGCTAATAATAACCTTTGTCAGTAACATGCACAGATACGTACAGAAAGACATTCAGGGAACAACAGAACCACAATTCAGGAACTCCCACAGCCGGACCTCCGGCACTGTAACCCTTTACCTGCCGGTATCCACGTTTGTGGGTACCGGCTTTTTTATTCACCCTCTGTAAGGAAAAGCTGATGAAACGACATCTGAACACCAGCTACAGGCTGGTATGGAATCACATTACGGGTACCCTGGTGGTGGCCTCCGAACTGGCCCGCTCACGGGGAAAACGCGCCGGTGTGGCGGTTGCACTGTCTCTTGCCGCAGTCACGTCACTCCCGGTGCTGGCTGCTGACATCGTTGTGCACCCGGGTGAAACAGTGAATGGCGGAACACTGGTAAACCATGACAACCAGTTTGTATCCGGAACAGCTGATGGCGTGACTGTCAGTACCGGGCTTGAGCTGGGGCCGGACTCTGATGACAACACCGGCGGTCAGCAGATAGCCCGGGGTGGCACTACCAGAAACACCACGGTCACCGCAAACGGTCTGCAGGATGTCATGGCAGGTGGCAGTGCCACGGATACGGTTATCAGTGCCGGTGGAGGACAGAATCTGCGCGGGCAGGCTTACGGTACTGTCCTTAACGGTGGTGAACAATGGATACATGCAGGCGGCAGTGCATCCGGAACGGTGATTAACCAGTCTGGCTACCAGACCATTAAACATGGCGGGCAGGCAACCGGAACCATCGTCAACACCGGTGCAGAAGGTGGTCCGGAGTCTGAAAATGTGTCCAGCGGTCAGATGGTCGGAGGGACGGCTGAATCCACCACCATCAATAAAAATGGCCGGCAGGTTATCTGGTCTTCGGGGATGGCACGGGACACCCTCATTTACGCCGGCGGTGACCAGACGGTACACGGAGAGGCACATAACACCCGACTGGAGGGAGGGAACCAGTATGTGCACAAGTATGGACTTGCACTGAACACGGTAATTAACGAGGGGGGCTGGCAGGTTGTTAAGGCCGGTGGTACTGCCGGTAACACCACCATAAATCAGAACGGCGAGCTGAGGGTTCATGCCGGCGGTGAAGCGTCTGATGTCACCCAGAACACGGGAGGTGCACTGGTTACCAGCACTGCTGCAACTGTCACCGGTACAAACCGCCTGGGAGCATTCTCTGTTGTGGAGGGTAAAGCTGATAATGTCGTACTGGAAAATGGCGGACGTCTGGATGTGCTGAGCGGACACACAGCCACCAGAACCCTTGTGGATGATGGCGGAACGCTGGATGTCCGCAACGGTGGCACCGCCACCACCGTATCCATGGGAAATGGCGGGGTCCTGCTGGCCGATTCCGGTGCCGCTGTCAGTGGTACCCGGAGCGACGGAAAGGCATTCAGTATCGGAGGCGGTCAGGCGGATGCCCTGATGCTGGAAAAAGGCAGTTCATTCACGCTGAACGCCGGTGATACGGCCACGGATACCACGGTAAATGGCGGACTGTTCACCGCCAGGGGCGGCACACTGGCGGGCACCACCACGCTGAATAACGGCGCCATACTTACCCTTTCCGGGAAGACGGTGAACAACGATACCCTGACCATCCGTGAAGGCGATGCACTCCTGCAGGGAGGCTCTCTCACCGGTAACGGCAGCGTGGAAAAATCAGGAAGTGGCACACTCACTGTCAGCAACACCACACTCACCCAGAAAGCCGTCAACCTGAATGAAGGCACGCTGACGCTGAACGACAGTACCGTCACCACGGATGTCATTGCTCAGCGCGGTACAGCCCTGAAGCTGACCGGCAGCACTGTGCTGAACGGTGCCATTGACCCCACGAATGTCACTCTCGCCTCCGATGCCACCTGGAATATCCCCGATAACGCCACGGTGCAGTCGGTGGTGGATGACCTCAGCCATGCCGGACAGATTCATTTCACCTCCTCACGCACAGGGACATTTGTGCCGGCGACTCTGAAAGTGAAAAACCTGAACGGGCAGAATGGCACCATCAGCCTGCGTGTACGCCCGGATATGGCACAGAACAATGCTGACAGACTGGTCATTGACGGCGGCAGGGCAACCGGAAAAACCATCCTGAACCTGGTGAACGCCGGCAACAGTGCGTCGGGGCTGGCGACCAGCGGTAAGGGTATTCAGGTGGTGGAAGCCATTAACGGTGCCACCACGGAGGAAGGGGCCTTTGTCCAGGGGAACAGGCTGCAGGCCGGGGCCTTTAACTACCCCCTCAACCGGGACAGTGATGAGAGCTGGTATCTGCGCAGTGAAGAACGTTATCGTGCTGAAGTCCCCCTGTACGCCTCCATGCTGACACAGGCAATGGACTATGACCGGATTCTGGCAGGCTCCCGCAGCCATCAGACCGGTGTAAATGGTGAAAATAACAGCGTCCGTCTCAGCATTCAGGGCGGCCATCTCGGTCACGATAACAACGGCGGTATTGCCCGTGGGGCCACGCCGGAAAGCAGCGGCAGCTATGGCTTCGTCCGTCTGGAGGGTGACCTGCTCAGAACAGAGGTTGCCGGTATGTCTGTGACCGCGGGGGTATATGGTGCTGCTGGCCATTCTTCCGTTGATGTTAAGGATGATGACGGCTCCCGCGCCGGCACGGTCCGGGATGATGCCGGCAGCCTGGGCGGATATATGAACCTGACACACACCTCCTCCGGCCTGTGGGCTGACATAGTGGCACAGGGAACCCGCCACAGTATGAAAGCGTCATCGGACAATAACGACTTCCGCGCCCGGGGCCGGGGCTGGCTGGGCTCACTGGAAACCGGTCTGCCCTTCAGTATCACTGACAACCTGATGCTGGAGCCACAACTGCAGTATACCTGGCAGGGACTTTCCCTGGATGACGGCCAGGATAACGCCGGTTATGTGAAGTTCGGGCATGGCAGTGCACAACATGTGCGTGCCGGTTTCCGTCTGGGCAGCCACAACGATATGACCTTTGGCGAAGGCACCTCATCCCGTGCCCCCCTGCGTGACAGTGCAAAACACAGTGTGAGTGAATTACCGGTGAACTGGTGGGTACAGCCTTCTGTTATCCGCACCTTCAGCTCCCGGGGAGATATGCGTGTGGGGACCTCCACTGCAGGCAGCGGGATGACGTTCTCTCCCTCACAGAATGGCACATCACTGGACCTGCAGGCCGGACTGGAAGCCCGTGTCCGGGAAAATATCACCCTGAGCATTCAGGCCGGTTATGCCCACAGCGTCAGCGGCAGCAGCGCTGAAGGGTATAACGGTCAGGCCACACTGAATGTGACCTTCTGACAGAACCATCGCCTCTCTGTGGTCCCGGTCATCATGACCGGGACCCGGACCGGCGCAACGGATCTTCAACGCCACATTCACTGGCATTAACAATAACATGATATTCATCACGGAGTGACTATGTTACAGATAGTCGGCGCGCTGATTCTGCTGATCGCAGGATTTGCCATTCTTCGCCTTTTGTTCAGAGCATTAACCAGCACGGCGTCTGCGCTGGCAGGATTCGTATTGCTGTGTCTGTTCGGCCCGGCCTTACTGGCTGGCTATATCACCGAACGCATAACCCGGTTGTTCCATATTCGCTGGCTGGCAGGCGTATTTCTGACGATTGCCGGAATGATCATCAGCTTCATGTGGGGACTTGATGGTAAACATATCGCACTGGAGGCTCATACCTTTGACTCTGTAAAATTTATTCTGACCACCGCTCTCGCCGGTGGTCTGCTGGCTGTTCCCCTGCAGATCAAAAACATTCAGCAGAACGGGATCACACCAGAAGATATCAGCAAGGAAATTAACGGGTATTACTGCTGTTTTTATACTGCTTTTTTCCTTATGGCGTGTTCTGCATACGCACCATTGATCGCATTGCCGTTCGATATTTCACCCTCACTGATGTGGTGGGGCGGGTTGTTGTACTGGCTGGCTGCATTAGTGACGCTGCTATGGGCGGCCAGCCAGATCCAGGCGCTGAAAAAACTGACCTGTGCCATCAGCCAGACACTGGAAGAACAACCGGTGCTCAACAGTAAATCGTGGCTGAGCAGTTTGCAAAACGATTACAGCCTTCCTGAAACGTTGACGGAGCGCATCTGGCTCACGCTCATTTCTCAACGGATTTCCCGGGGAGAACTGAGGGAATTTGAACTGGCAGACGGAAACTGGCTACTGGACAATGCCTGGTATGAAAGAAACATGGCGGGTTTCAACGAAAAGCTGAGAGAGAGCCTGTCATTTACCCCTGATGAACTGAAAACCCTCTTCCGGAACCGCCTGAATTTATCACCGGAAGCGAATGACGATTTTCTCGATCGTTGCCTGGACGGCGGTGACTGGTACCCCTTTTCAGAAGGCCGCCGTTTTGTATCATTCCACCACGTGGATGAGCTTCGTATCTGTGCCTCCTGCGGGCTGACAGAAGTACATCATGCCCCGGAAAATCATAAGCCGGATCCGGAATGGTACTGCTCCTCTCTTTGTCGCGAAACAGAAACACTGTGTCAGGACATTTATGAACGTTCTTACACCGGTTTTATTTCCGATGCAACGGCGAATGGTCTGATTCTCATGAAACTGCCGGAAACCTGGAGTACAAATGAGAAAATGTTTGCTTCCGGAGGGCAGGGACATGGGTTTGCCGCTGAACGGGGAAACCATATTGTCGACAGAGTCCGTCTGAAAAACGCACGGATCCTCGGTGATAATAATGCCAGAAATGGAGCAGACAGACTGGTCAGCGGAACAGAAATCCAGACGAAATATTGTTCAACTGCAGCCCGTAGCGTCGGTGCGGCATTCGACGGACAGAACGGACAGTATCGTTACATGGGAAATCATGGTCCCATGCAACCCCCCGTGATCAGTATGCCGGCGCTGTGGAAACCATGAAGAATAAGATCCGCGAAGGTAAAGTACCCGGTGTAACCGATCCCGAAGAAGCGTCCCGGCTGATTCGTCGGGGACATCTGACTTATACCCAGGCCCGTAATATCACCCGGTTCGGGACCATCGAATCGGTCACTTATGATATTGCCGAGGGGTCGGTTGTCAGTCTGGCGGCCGGAGGGATCAGTTTTGCCCTGACGGCATCGGTCTTCTGGCTCAGCACCGGCGATCGCGATGCTGCCCTGCAGACAGCTGCTGTCCAGGCAGGAAAAACCTTCACCCGCACACTGGCTGTCTACGTCACAACCCAGCAACTTCACCGGCTCAGTGTTGTTCAGGGTATGCTGAAGCACATTGATTTTTCGACTGCCAGCCCGACTGTCCGACTGGCTCTTCAGAAGGGGACCGGTGCAGGAAATATCAGTGCCCTGAACAAAGTGATGAAGGGTTCGCTGGTGACATCTCTGGCACTGGTAGCTGTCACAACCGGCCCTGACATGATCAAAATGTTGCGGGGACGGATCTCCGGTGCGCAGTTCATCAGGAATCTTGCCGTGGCATCTTCCGGTGTGGCAGGTGGAGCTGTCGGGTCAGTGGCGGGCGGGATACTGTTCAGTCCACTGGGACCATTTGGTGCACTGACAGGGCGTGTGGTTGGCGGTGTTCTGGGGGGAATGATTGCCTCCGCTGTATCAGGAAAAATTGCCGGAGCGCTGGTTGAAGAAGATCGCGTCAAAATTCTGGCAATGATTCAGGAGCAGATGACATGGCTTGCCGGCAGTTTCCTGCTGACCGGACATGAGATTGAAAATCTGAACGCGAATCTGGCCCGTGTTATCGATCAGAATGCTCTGGAGATCATTTTCGCCGCCGGTATACAACAACGGGCCGCGACCAACATGTTAATCAAACCACTGGTGGTCAGTATCATCAGGCAACGCCCCGTCATGGAATATGATGCATCCCATCTCGGCAAGATGGTTAACCGACTGGAAGAAGCATTACCCCCGGAGTTACCGGCATAACGGCTATTCTGCGCCTTTTACGCTTTATCACCTGATTTGTCAGTGTCATCGTCATGACTCAGAGAGGTAAATACCATGATTCACCTGTTCAAAACCTGCATGATTACCGCCTTCATTCTGGGGTTAACGTGGTCTGCCCCACTCCGGGCACAGGATCAACGTTACATCAGTATACGCAATACAGATACGATATGGCTCCCGGGAAATATTTGTGCTTACCAGTTCCGGCTGGATAATGGCGGAAACGATGAAGGATTTGGCCCCCTCACCATCACTCTGCAACTCAAAGACAAATATGGTCAGACGCTGGTGACCAGAAAAATGGAAACGGAAGCTTTTGGTGACAGTAATGCCACGCGAACCACAGACGCATTTCTGGAAACGGAGTGCGTGGAAAATGTCGCCACAACCGAAATCATTAAAGCAACTGAAGAAAGTAACGGCCATCGTGTCAGTCTGCCGTTATCGGTTTTCGATCCCCAGGACTACCATCCACTGCTGATTACCGTTTCCGGAAAAAACGTTAACTGATCCCTGAAGTCAGTTTCATGCTTCAGCCTCTGTCACAACGCGTGGCAGAGGCTTTTTATTTATCAGGAGAAAACAGATATGCCGGGTTACACAGAGTATGTCCTGGCTGAAGGATCTTTCTCATACGGGCAGGCGGTTGCTGTCATAACCGCTTACCGCAATGTGTTTATCCAGGATGACCCGGGAATGCATTTCCGTCGGGTTATCCGCAACGCGGAAGGTCAGCGACGCTGGCGCTGCCGGAATTCTGAACCCGATGCCGGAAAGGTGCTTAATACGCGGCTCGCCAGTGACGGTCTTCTCAGACAATAAACGTCATTCATTTCACCCATCAGGCCGCGTCTTCTCCGGGAGACGTGGCTTTTTCATTTATTACACCAGTAAATCGTAACCACCGATAAGGAGCAAATTATGCGACTAGCCAGTCGTTTTGGTTATGCGAACCAGATACGCCGTGACCGTCCGCTGACACACGAAGAACTGATGCACTATGTTCCCAGTATTTTCGGTGAAGACCGGCATACTTCCCGCAGTAAACGATATGCGTACATTCCCACCATCACCGTACTGGAAAGCCTGCAGCAGGAAGGTTTTCAGCCATTCTTCGCCTGCCAGACCCGTGTGCGCGACCCGGGCCGCCGGGGATACACAAAACACATGCTGCGTCTGCGGCGGGCCGGAGAGATAAACGGAGAACATGTCCCTGAAATTATTCTGCTCAACTCTCATGACGGTACCTCCAGCTACCAGATGCTGCCGGGTTACTTCAGGTTCGTCTGTCAGAACGGATGCGTCTGTGGTCAGTCTCTGGGGGAAGTGCGTGTTCCGCACCGGGGAAATGTGGTGGACAGAGTCATTGAAGGGGCTTACGAGGTGGTGGGCGTGTTTGACCGGATAGAGGAGAAGCGTGATGCCATGCAGTCGCTGGTCCTGTCGCCACCGGCACGCCAGGCGCTGGCACAGGCGGCACTGACTTACCGTTATGGTGACGAACATCAGCCAGTCACCACCGCTGACATTCTGACACCACGACGCAGGGAGGATTACGGTAAGGACCTGTGGAGTGCTTATCAGACCATCCAGGAAAATATGCTGAAAGGCGGGATTTCCGGTCGCAGTGCAAAAGGAAAACGTATCCACACCCGTGCCATTCACAACATCGACACCGATATTAAGCTCAACCGCGCATTGTGGGTGATGGCAGAAACGCTGCTGGAGAGCCTGCGCTGATGCAGCATGTCCCTGAAAGCGTGATTCAGGCACCAGAATCACCCGACGCCCCGGAGGCGCTGCCGGGGTGTCGTTCCATTTCTGATGATGACCTGTGCGCCTGGTGTACCCGTCTGCTTTACCGTCCCGGAGAAATCAGTCTGTGCAGACTGAGTATACAGGCAATGGCATCTGGCCATCCGTCTGTGACCGGAACGGTTACGCGTACGGCTGTCCGGAATTTCAGCCGAATATCATTCATCCCTGATATTACCGGGTCATCACGGTCAGTGATGAACGTGATGTTGCCAGCTCCCGACCTTTACTCCCTCTCATTTATTCACATTACAAGGATTTCATACATGAAAACATTGTCTCAGAACACCACCTCTTCGGCCTGTGCACCGGAGACTGACCTGCAACAACTGGTTGCCACCCTCGTCCCTGATGAACAGCGCATCAGCTTCTGGCCGCAGCACTTTGGCCTCATTCCACAGTGGGTGACCCTGGAGCCCCGTGTCTTCGGCTGGATGGACCGTCTGTGCGAAGACTACTGCGGTGGTATCTGGAATCTGTACACCCTGAACAACGGCGGGGCATTTATGGCACCCGAACCGGATGACGATGATGACGAAACATGGGTACTGTTCAATGCCATGAACGGTAACCGCGCTGAAATGAGCCCGGAAGCCGCCGGCATTGCCGCCTGTCTGATGACGTACAATCATCATGCCTGTCGTACGGAGTGTTATGCCATGACGGTCCATTATTACCGGTTGCGGGATTACGCCCTGCAGCATCCGGAATGCAGCGCCATTATGCGCATCATCGACTGAATGGAGAGAAGCACAATGCAACAACTTTCCTTTCTGCCCGGAGAGATGACGCCCGGCGAGCGCAGTCTCATTCTGCGGGCCCTGAAAACCCTGGACCGCCATCTTCATGAACCCGGCGTGGCCTTCACCTCCACCCGTGCGGCACGAGAATGGCTGATTCTGAACATGGCGGGACTGGAGCGTGAAGAATTCCGGGTGCTGTATCTGAACAACCAGAATCAGCTGATTGCCGGTGAAACCCTCTTCACCGGCACCATCAACCGCACGGAAGTCCATCCCCGGGAAGTGATTAAACGCGCCCTGTATCACAATGCCGCTGCTGTGGTGCTGGCACACAATCACCCGTCCGGTGAAGTCACACCCAGCAAGGCAGACCGCCTTATCACGGAACGTCTGGTACAGGCACTGGGCCTGGTGGATATCCGGGTGCCGGACCATCTGATAGTCGGTGGCAACCAGGTTTTCTCCTTTGCCGAACATGGTCTGCTTTAACCCTTCACAACCACATCACACCTGTTTTCACTTTTATCTTCTGTCTTCAGAGGTATCCCACTATGAAAATCATCACCCGTGGCGAAGCCATGCGTATTCACCGTCAGCATCCGGCATCCCGTCTTTTTCCGTTCTGTACCGGCAAATACCGCTGGCACGGCAGTGCTGAAGCGTATACCGGTCGTGAAGTGCAGGATATTCCCGGTGTGCTGGCCGTGTTTGCAGAACGCCGTAAGGACAGTTTTGGCCCGTATGTCCGGCTGATGAGCGTCACTCTGAACTGAGTCAGTAAGGGCATTCTGATGAGCAGAATTATCACCACCACCGTGTATACACTGCATGAGCTATCCTCCACCGCACAGGAAAAAGCCCGCGACTGGTACCGTCAGCATCATGCTGACAGCAACTGGTATGAAAACGTGTATGAGGACTTCAGGGAGGTCTGAGGCATTTTCGGAATTGACCTCCGCCAGCGCGTTTTCCGGCTCAGCAACGGCAGGTTTATGGAAGAGCCGTGCATCTGGTTCAGCGGATTCTGCAGCCAGGGGGACGGAGCCTGTTTTGAAGGGCGCTGGCACTGGCAGCCAGCGACACCCCGGAAAATCAGGGAATATGCCCCTCAGGACCGTGAGCTTCATCGTATCGCGGATACCCTGCATGCGGTGCAGAAACGTAACTTCTGGCAGCTTCAGGCTGAAATCAGTCACCGGGGACGTTACTGCCATCCGTACAGCATGGATATCACCGTCACCCGGAACAGTCCGACTGGTCAGGCAATGACAACCGATGCGGAAGCCGCTGTCAGCGAAGCCCTGCGCGACCTGGCCTTCTGGCTGTACCGCCAGCTGGCAA
>ERZ779888.2876-NODE-2876-length-13412-cov-3.128247_pt1 | contig 13412 bp, 9 predicted proteins | sample MGYA00511245_ERZ779888 | MGnify/ENA primary metagenome ERZ779888 (study PRJEB29588, sample SAMEA2155255) | human gut metagenome | biome: human gut; feature: human-associated habitat; material: faeces | place: Denmark | collected 2008/2010 ... | reverse complement strand
TAATCCATCTTTCCATTCAGGAACTTTTATTCCACATGCTTCGAGTTTGGCTTTTGACATTTGTGAATTAAATGGTCTTTTTGCTTGTGTAACTTTCATCATTTCTATATATTGTTCTGTTGTTACAGGATTTACTTTTATAGTATATCCAGCTTGTTTAAAGATTTCACACGCAAAATCATACCAGCTGATATATCCGCCTTCATTTGTTGCATGATAATAGCCATATTTATCGGTTTCAAACATATCAACTAATAATCGTGCTAAATCAAATGTATAGGTTGGCGTACCAATTTGATCATTGACAACTCGTAATGTATCAAATTTTTTCCCCACATTTAACATAGTCTTAATGAAGTTATTTCCATTCTTTCCAAATACCCACGCAATACGAACAATAAAATACTTAGATAAAGTATTTGAAACAGCTAGTTCTCCACCAAGTTTAGTCTGTCCATATACATTTAATGGTCTATAATCCTTACAATCCGGTTGCCAAGGCTTAGTTCCTTGTCCATCAAATACATAGTCTGTAGAAATATAGACCATCTTCGCATCTACTTCTTTACAAGCATCCGCAATATTTTGTGTACCATCCACATTGATAGCTTTAACCTTAGCCTGTTTATCTTCATCTTCAGCTAAGTCTACAGCCGTCCATGCTGCACAGTGTACAACTACATCTGGATTCACTGTTTTAATTGTATTCATTACAGCCTCTTTATTAGTGATATCCAAAGATACATATTCAGCTGTAGTTACATAAGAACCATCCTGAATACCACTATAGCTTTCTGCTAAGTCTGTACCTACTCCAACATATCCTCTAGAAGCCAATTCATTCATTACATCATGACCTAATTGTCCAGCCACACCTGTCACAAAAATTTTCATAAGAAAACCTTCCTTTCATTTAACAAGAAAAGCTAAAGATTATTCCTTAGCTCTTCCTTTTTCTACATACATCTTTTCAAAATAGTTTTGGTATTCACCACTAATGATGTTTTCCCACCATTCTTTATTGTCTAAATACCATTGGATTGTCATTGGAATACCTGTATCAAATGTATATTTTGGTTTCCATCCAAGTTCTGTTTCCAACTTCGTAGGATCAATCGCATAACGCATGTCATGACCTTTTCTATCCGTTACATACGTAATTAAGCTTTCAGGTTTGTTTAATGCATGTAATACAGTCTTAACAACTTCTAAGTTTGTTCTTTCGTTATGACCACCAACATTATAAACTTCACCAACACGTCCCTTACGAACAATTAAATCAATAGCTACACAGTGATCATATACATGCAACCAGTCACGTACGTTTTCACCAGTTCCATATACTGGAATTGTTTCATCATTTAATGCACGAGAAATAATTAATGGAATTAATTTTTCTGGGAAATGATAAGGACCATAGTTATTTGAACAACGACTAATCGTTACTGGTAAACCATACGTTCTGTGATATGCCAAAACAAATAAGTCTGCACTTGCCTTCGCACTTGAATAAGGACTTGAAGTGTGAAGTGGAGTGTTTTCAGTAAAGAACAAGTCAGGACGGTCTAATGGTAAATCACCATATACTTCATCAGTAGATACTTGGTGATATCTTTGAATGCCATACTTAACACAAGCATCTAATAATGTTGTTGTACCCATTACATTCGTCTTTACAAAGATTTCAGGATCTTCAATACTACGATCCACATGACTTTCAGCCGCAAAGTTAACTACGACATCAAACTTTTCTTTTTCAAACAAGTCAAAAATAAACTCTCTGTCTGCAATATCACCCTTGATAAACTTATAGTTAGGCTTATCTTCTACAGGCTTACAAGTCTCTAAGTTACCTGCATACGTCAATTTATCCAAGTTCACAATCATATCCTCAGGATATTTATTTACCATATAATGTACAAAGTTTCCACCAATGAAACCAGCACCACCCGTTACTAAAATTTTCATTCTTTTATTCTCCTTTATAAACAAATTGATTATTCGATTCCTCTAAAGTGGGACCAATCTGATCTTTTTCACTCAATACAGGCTCAATACCATTTAATAATGAACCCCAATCTACATTACAAGTCGGATCATCATAACGCATACCACCTTCAGATTCCTTGTTGTATACATTATCGACTTTATATCTAAATTCAACATTATCCGTTAAAGTTAAGAATCCATGCGCAAATCCCTGAGGAATAAAGAACTGTCTATGATTCTCTTCACTCAACTCAACACTTACCCATTGACCAAATGTAGGACTTCCCTTACGAATATCCACAGCCACATCAATCACTGTACCCTTCGTACAAGAAACCAATTTACTCTGCGCATAAGGCGGATTTTGCCAGTGCAAACCACGAAGCGTACCCTTCTGTGCACTAAAAGACATATTATCCTGTACAAAATCGACGGTAATACCCATCTTCTCATATTTAGGCTTAGAATACGTCTCCGTAAAATACCCTCTATGATCACCAAATACATCCGTATCAATAATCAATACGCCAGGAATCTTTGTTTCCGTTACCTTCATCGCTATACCCCCAATTACTTAATATACTTACGATCCATGATCTTCTTCAAATAAGCACCATACTGATTCTTTTTATAAATTTCATAAGTAGATGCCAATTCATCATCACCAATCCAACCATTGTCATACGCAATCTCTTCAAGACACGCAATCTTACGATGCTGGTGTTCCTCAATTGTCTTCACAAAATTTGTCGCATCCACTAAAGACTCATGTGTACCCGTATCCAACCAAGTAAATCCATCACCAAGTAAAGTGACATTCAATTCACCATTCTCTAAATAAATACGGTTCAAATCTGTGATTTCCAATTCACCACGAGCACTCGGTTTCAAATTCTTCGCATACTCAACCACTTTATTATCGTAGAAATATAATCCTGTCACCGCATAATTTGACTTAGGACAAGTTGGCTTTTCCTCTAAACTAATCGCCTTACCCTCAGAATCAAATTCTACAACACCAAATCTTTCAGGATCCTCTACATAATAACCAAATACGGTAGCCCCAACTTCATTTTCTGCAGCCGCACGAAGACGCTTTGTCAAACCATGACCATGGAAAATATTATCACCCAAAATCATCGCACAACTATCATTACCAATAAACTCCTCACCCAAGATAAACGCTTGAGCAAGTCCATCTGGACTCGGTTGAACCTTATAAGAAAGCTCAATACCAAACTGATGACCATCCCCCAATAACTCTTTAAAACGAGGTGTATCATCCGGAGTTGAAATAATTAAAATCTCACGAATCCCAGCCTGCATTAAAATAGACATAGGATAATAAATCATTGGCTTGTCATAAATAGGAAGTAATTGCTTACTAGTTACCTTAGTTAAAGGATACAAACGAGTACCACTACCACCAGCTAAAATAATACCTTTCATAATGTGTTCCTCCATAATTAAATACATTATATCACACATATAAAATAAACCCTAACGTTACGTTAGGGTCAAGAATTATTTTTAACTTATTATATTAAAGAATCGGATAACATTAAAAATAGCTGGAATATCCACTAAAATTATGAATGGAATAAAATAGTAAATTTGATTGAATTTCTTTAACAAATCATTCGATAAAGCTACACACAATAATAGTACTAAAGGTAAGAAATACCTTCCCTGAACACCTTCTGTAACAAAACTTCCAACTGTAGTCCAGTATAAATACATCCCTAAAATAATTAAAGCAACTTCTATCACAACAATGCAGATATACCAGAATCTGTTACCAAGCTTATGCTTCACACTTTCTGTGCATGTTGCAAAGATCATTGAAACAAAGAATAAATAGTAAGATAGTTTGGGTATTTGAATAGTTAACCAACTTAAGTTACTTACCATTGTACTTAAATAAAAATCTTTCTTTACCATAATAGTGTGATATAACATTCGAAAAATATTCATTTTGTCTTCGAGTAAAAATTGAATTTGTTGACTACTATCCACATGTGCGGTTTCGTAATATACTTTAAAAGCTACTGTTGTTGTCATAAATTTTTTTAAATAATTTGATATCAAAAATAATATTATCGCACTAAAAGCAAAGCAAACTATCAACTTCATTTGTTGCTTTGAAATACGTAACAGTTGAGAAATCACACCAAAATAAATACCAAATATTGGTAAATATACATATTTTGTTAAAAAGATAAAAATAATTAAACTACAAACAATCATTATATCCTTCGTTTCAATCTTTTCCTTATCAAACAAATACAAGAAGTAAGCAACACTTAAAATACATGCTGCAATAATACTACAATCTGAAGAATAAGAAGCTGCTAATTGAATTAGCATCGGATTAAAGCAAAAAACAAAGAATACATTTTTTAATTTTGGTGTTATTTTAATTGAATATGAAGCAACACTAATAAATAAAGCTAAGTTAGCCATTCTTCCTAGGTAATAACATGTATATAAAGATAAATGCAAAATTTTGCCTAGTCCTAACGCGATTCCTGGAATCAGATAAACTAACACATCATAACCTGATGCTTCTTCAAACAATGTGTATGATGGATAGAAATTAAAACCTAAGTTATTAAAAACATCTGAATATGATCTTAATTTTTGAATACCATAATCTGAATCAATGTAAACATATTTTACTGCTTTTAAATTCAAATTAGAAACCAAATAAGTCCTTTGAAAGTGTGATTGCTCATCTGGTACATAATCCGGAAGCATCACAAACATAAAGGATATTCCGATTGGAATCATGAATAAAACAAACAATAAATCAATACGGTCTTTTATTCTTTTAAATAAATAATAGAAATATACACAAAAGATGTAACCAAACATAACAATTAAAATCAGGCTAAGTATACTAAATTTTCGATCATCCCACCAATAAGAAAGATATCTTAAGCCTGACAAAACAGATGCCGTAGCCAAAATCCACTCTACAACAAACAACCAAATCAATTTTATATGTTTAACATTACGCTCCACTACCTTCAGTATTTTACTATCCTTATGATTTTTTATAGTTATCCCTAAAGGAATGAGTAATAACACAAAAGGTGTCATATATATTAACATTCTACTCATACCCGCTATCCTCTTCTCTTTTTACAAATAAATAAACCCGCTTCTTTTGTCACTAAAATTTTACCATTATTCTCTAACAATTCTTCAATATATTCTTTAAATTCATTCAGCCTAGGGCCCAATATTTCATTTTGATTGCCATGACAAGACATAATATAATCTATCAATGGCTTAGATTCTGTTATTTCTAATGAATCTTGATAATCCATTCTTTGAATATTGTAGAAGTATTCTTCTAAAATACTTTCACCATTCTCTAAACCAAAGATATCATACAAACTATGATTTGATAGATTAATTCTATAATCAAAATTCTGTACGATTTCTGTGATTTCTTTCATATGGTTCTTACCATATGTACTGCAGTATAGAATTCCATTCGGTTTAAGTACTCTTCTTATTTCTTTTAATCCAAGATTTAAATCATTCAAATAGAATAGAACATGATTGGCAATAATAGAATCAAAGTAAGAGTCTTTGAATGGAATCTTTTCAGCATCTGCCACAATACAGTTAAAATCAGAACCCAATTTATTTCTTACTTCTTCAACCATACCTTCACTAATATCCGATAAGAAGATTTCTCTATTTCTTAAATCAATTCTATTTTCTTGCCATAACTTACCATTACCACAACCAAGTTCTAACAATCGATTAACTTTACTAAAATCAATTTGATTGAACAACCAATTAAACCAACCCTGCTTATTTGTAGAATACTTTTCATGTAGTGATATACGATCATTTAAGTTCTTTGCATTCTTATATTGTTCAATAATATTCGTTTCCTCATTCGATAATTGAACTAAAGATAGAATCATATTCCAACTTAAATCTGGTGTTTGACTCGCTCTTTTTAAAGCATCCTTTAAAGACTGTAAATGACTTATTTTATCTTCAATCAAATCAATCTGTAAATCAAAACTCTCCTTTAGATTCGTATTATCCATAACCATAGGAAAGATTTCTTCAATACTAAACCCTAAATGTTTTAAAGATAAAATCTTCTGTAACTTTAATAAATCCAAATCACTATATTGACGATATCCATTTTCCATAACAAAAGAGGGTTTTAATAACCCTATTTTGTCATAATATCGAATTGTTCTTTCACTCACATTCGCTAGTTTTGCGAATTGCCCTGTCTTATAGTAATTCATTTTTCAATCTTAGGATATGTAAATGGACCTTTATCCAAATCAAAATTAGGATTATGGAAAGGATCTCCATTCTTTAAAATCTCTGGCCATTTCTTTTGGAAACGAGCAATTTCACTTTGGAAACGCGCTTGTTTTTCTGGTGTATCCTCTAAGCCTCTAGATTTAGATTCATAGTGATACCAAACAGAGAACACATCTTCAACAATCCATTTATTTAAGCTTCTAATTTTTAAACATAGGTCAACATCATTACATGCAACTTTAAAATCTTCATCAAAGCCACCCACTTCATCAAAGATTTCTCGTTTTGTCATTAAACAAGCAGCTGTTACTGCTGATACATCCCATGATACTCGAGGTCTACCCATATATCCAAAATCATTTCTGTCAATCAATGAGAATGCAGCTGTCGCATAACCATGATATCCAACTACGACACCACAATGTTGTACTGTATCATCTTCATACAATAATTTAGCTCCCACAGCACCTACATCTTCTCTTTGACATACCCCTAGCATATCTTCAATGGAATCTGGCTCAATAACTTTCGTATCATTATTTAAGAATAAAATATATTCACCATGCGTGTATTTTACACCATAGTTATTGATCTTTGAATAGTTAAAATCACCCTCATAATAAATAACTTTTACATTTGAATATGTTTCTTCAAGCTCTTTATAGTAATCAAATATTTCTTGTTCAGTCGAATTGTTTTCAACAATCACAATCTCCATATTTGAATATGTGTTTACATTCATTAACGATTCAATACAACCCTTCAATAAATCTTTATGATTGTAGTTTGGAATCAAAATGGATACCAATGGATGATCCTTCACTGTATATTTACAATGATACATTCCATATAAAGGACGAGGCAACATTTCAACAGTCGCATCAATACCAATACGTTTAAAATGAGATTCAATCGCTTTTTTACCAGATGTGTAACAATACATCTTACTTTCTGGATCCATAGCCGTTGATAATGGGTGCATTCTCCAGTGATACAAAATCTTTGGAACGTGATGTACACTATTTGCCTGCTCTACACATCTAAAGATGAAATCATGATCTTGCGATCCATCATATTCACTACGCATTCCACCAACTTTACGAACAATATCTATGTTCACAACAAAGAAGTGTGTAATGTAGTTATGAGAACACAATAAGTCAATACTGAAATCTGGTTTAAAATGCGGATCTTCAAATTTCTTTGTCTTATCATTTAACTTATCTTCATCCGAATATACACAATCATGATGAACTTCCTGCATAGAAGCTACAAATTCATATAAACAATCCGGTGTCAATAAATCATCGTGATCAAATAAGCCCACATAATCACCTGTAACTAATTCTAAAGCACCATTCATATTTCCAGAAATACCATAGTTTTTTTCTAATTTCTTAAATACAATTCTTGAATCATCCCCATAATGTTCTTTCACATATTTTTCTACCGAATCATTTGTACTTCCATCACCAATACACAATTGCCAATTCGAATACGACTGATTACGTACAGAATCAATCATTTCTTTTAAGTACTCTTCTTTCGTATTAAATGTCGCAACAATAATACTAATCATTGGAGCAAATTCAAATTTAGTATTTCTTTGTCTTTCTAATTCTTCTTTCGTTACTTTAGTGGCATTAAACCATTCATCGTATTCTGCCCAATTATTTGAACCATGAACAATACGATCAATAACACCGGAAAAACCTTTTTTCTTTAAAATTCTAAAGCCATTCTTAAAATGTTGATAACTCAACATTTTAAATAATTTAGGAACTTTTGAAAGTACATTTTGACTAGATCTCTTTTCTTGAAGAATCTCTTTACTTTGATAATTCTTAGTCTTCAATACAAAACTATACTTTTCTTTCGCGTTTCCTTTCCATTTGATAGTGTATCCACAATCAATTTGGTCTTCACCCACAAAGAATAAGGAATATAAATCCACTCTACCTTTTGAATGAAATTCAACATCCACTTTTTTTCCATTTGAATCAAAGACAGAATATTCAATTGGATCTTTCGCATACGAATAAGCCCAACCTTTTAGTTGATAAGTCCTTGTTTCTTCATTGAAAGTAAATTCATCAATATATGTGTTGATTTCTCTTTTGTCTCTGTATTTATTAATTTTTCTTTGATCATAATTCAAAATTCTTTCACTACATGTATCTGTATATGCAATGATTTCAATCGATTTAGGTTCTTCATTACAATCGATAATCAAACGAAATCCAATATGCGTATTCTTAAAACCTAAATCATAGCCATTTATAATGTCTTCACGACCAGGTCGAAATAACTCGAAATCAACTTCTTTTCCATCCAGTTTAATGCGATAATTGACACTTTCATTATCTTCCTGGTAGCACCAGCCGACAATGGTAATGAATTGTTTTGTTTTTAAATCATGAAACTCAAATCTTTCAATGCTATATTTTAAAGCCATACTACTAACACCTACAATTCTTCTGCAAAGCCTTTTTCTAATTTCTTGAAAATCATGTATCCAATACCTAAAACAACCAATGAGAAGACAAATACTAAACCTAAAGATTTAAAATCAGGCCATTGATGATACATAAACGCATTACGATAAGAACCAATAATGGTTGTCAACGGATTGATTGTTATTAGTGTATATAGAATACCTGCACTTGATGCAGAGAATTGGCTTAAGTGATAAATAATTGGAGTTCCATACATCAACATATTTAAAATGAAAGCTACAATATTCTCAATGTCTTGTACATATACATCGACTGCACTTAAAATCAATACAATACCTAATGTTAGTAAAGATTGAACAATAAGAATTGGGAATACCGCAATAACATGATAACTAAGTCCTGTACCTGTTCCAATACAGAAAATAATGATAATTAAGCACGAAATCAAAAAGTTTACAATTCCACTAAGAACTTGTGATAACGGAATGATTTCTCTTGGGAAATATACTTTTTTAATAATTCCCCCATTTGCCTTAATCGAACTAGTCCCCATATTTACGGATGTCATAAAGAATGTCCATGGAATAATACCTGTAATCAAATAAATTAAGTAATTTTCACCAGTTACTCCACGACCAAACAAGTATGGAAATACAATCCAATATACTACAACTTGTAACAATGGATTTAAAAAGGACCACAAGATTCCTAAAAAAGATCCTTTGTATCTACCACGAATATCCTTTTTAACATTCGTTTTTAATAACTCTCGATAATTATAAAGATTTTTAAATATACTCATACGCCATCACCTTCTATACATTTTCAAACTCAATTTCTTTAGAGGCCAAAATACATTCTTTCTCTTTACACTCAACTTTAAATTTATGTTTACCTTTTTCTAAGGTTGTTAAATCATACTGGAATTGCCATCCAATAGTATTTACATCCATAAATCCAACATAATGATCAAAGTATGCATCATATACATCTTTTCTATATGTACGATCCACTTTAATATCCATAGGATTTCCATCTAAATAGAAATGAATTGTGGCATCATCTGAATCCGAGATTTGCCATCCCTTAAACAAGTGTTGTTGATCTGTTGCATCCACTTTTGAAATATCTCTAGGACTATCAATATAAACAACAGCCTTACTTTTTTGTTTACCACTCTCAATATTCTTTTGTCTTTCCTGCTTATGGTCTTGTGCCACTTGTTCTAAATACTCATCAACAACATAAGTAGGATCTCCATCTAAACGAAGTTGTCCCTTATAAATCCAGATAACACGAGTACACAAGTCTTTTACAACTTCCAAACTGTGCGTAACGATCACAATTGTTTTATTTGAATCACGCAATTCTCTTAATTTGTTGTAGCACTTTTCCTGGAAGTGTTGATCTCCTACAGCTAAAATTTCATCAATCAATAAGATTTCAGCATCTACATTAATGGCCACAGAGAAAGCTAGACGCATATACATACCCGAAGAATACGTACGAATTGGATTATCAATAAATTCACCTAATTCACTAAATTCAATAATGTCATCAATACGAGCATCGATTTCTTTTCTAGTTAAGCCAAAAATAGATGCATTGAAATAAATATTTTCACGACCCGTAAAATCTGGGTGGAACCCTGCACCCAGTTCTAGCAATGAAGTCAACTTTCCATCCGTTTCAATCGTTCCTTTTGTTGGATAAATAATTTTGGTCATCAACTTTAATAAAGTTGATTTACCTGAACCATTCACACCAATTAAGGCTACAGTTTCCCCTTTTTTAATATTCAAATTTATATTGTTTAATACCTGATGAAACTCAGGCTTTTTTCGATTCCAAAAAATTAATTTTGTCTTTAACGTATTTGCCTTATCATATTCAACCTTGAACTGTTTCGACATATTACGTACTTCTATCGCATTTGTCTTATCCATTGGATTACCTCTCAAACATTCCTATTTTAGCATATTCACATCAAAAAAAGAACAAAAGTCCTTTTTATAGCTTTGTAATTACTTCATTCCATGATTTACAAACATTCGGGCTTGTGTTCTTATACGTTGCCAAACTGAAAACATCTTCTTTCAATATAGCCTTTTTCATCTTTTCTTTTAAATCGTCTGCATCATTCACATCAAAGAAACAAACACCATCATATGTTCCTACAGTTTCATGAGCATATGGTAAATCAGCCACAATCATGGGCAAATCAAATTCCTTCGCTTCACTTATTGGTAACCCCCAAGTTTCAAGCTTTGAAGGAAAAATTAAACAACTGGATTTCTTATAATACGTAAACACTTCATCTAAAGATAATAATCCAGTAAAGTGAATGTTCGAAACAGAATGATACTGATTCACAACATCCTTTGCGTATGTATCTTCAGTTCCATCAATTGTAAGTACAACTTGATATAAGTCTTGATTGAATTCACTATTTAATCTTTTTGTAGCTTCACAAATAATTTCAAAATTCTTGAAATGACGACTCACACTTGGAAAAAAGAAAGTATATGGTTGAATCTTTTCAACATTCTGATATTTACTTGTATCAATCCCATGTTCAGCACGCATTACACAAATGTGATTCAAATCCATATTCAATAGCTTCTGCATGGAACTGGCAATCCAATCTTGTTGAACAATGACATAGTCATTGGCATGCACGTTGATTTTATACAAATATTTATAGAAAAGAGAAAACAAGAATACTTTCTTATTATATTTAAAATCTTTCCATCCCGCCTTATACGCAAACGTTGGATTATGGAAATATGTAATTTGATGTTTCGCATGTACTTTTGGAGTCATGTCATGAATTGAAATCCATAAATAGATATCTTTGTCTTTAGAATATTTTTTAAAGTACAAATACTCATAATACATTCTTTTAAACCAGCTTTTACGTGATTCTGGAAGTTCAATAATCTCAAAGTAAGATTGGTATTTTTCAAACAATGATACCTTATGTACAAATAATATGAAATGATATTTTTCATATAATTTGGATTCAATAATTTCATCACAGAAATTGTAATAAACCGTTAACGTGCCACCTTGAAATAAGTTAATACCCGATACAACAATAGTTGGTTTCATGACTATTCACCATCTTCAGGTAATGGTTCTTCATTTATAGAAGGTTCTTCATACTGTTCTTGATCTGTATATCCATAATCATAGTTTTGTGAATAATCATAATATACACTTCCTTGAACCTGAGCATTTTCCTGCTCAATATATCCTTCAGCCACCCCTGCGGCTCCTGTATCATATTCATCTTTGATTTTATTTGCTGATTTTCCATCAAGTACAGCTTCAATCTTTTGACGAGCAATACTAACGCAATAATCTTCTGGCATGACAACCGAAAGCTCTTGAGCCATAGATGCACAAACCGCTGAACTATTTGTACCTCTTAATACATAGTTTTGGAATTTCCAATTTGGCATAGCCTGCAATTCATATTGAAGTAATGCTGTAATTTCATTGGTTGACATATTTGTATCAAACGCATTTTTGAATGATTTTAATAACTTTGTGTAGTTTGTCAGAATCTTTGAAGAAGCTGCCTTTTTAATAATAGCTTCCAATACTTGCTGCTGATTCTTTGCACGCTGAATATCGCCATCTACATAGGCATGTCTTTCACGCGCATAAGCTAGTGCTCTAGCTCCATTTAAGTGATTCCATCCTTCATGAACACCTTCCAACGCCCAATCCGCATTTAATCTTTCCACAGCCATTCCTTCAGGCACTTCAATATCAACACCATCCAATGCATCTACTATATCTTCTGCACTTGAGAAGTTCACTCTGAATGTATAGTTGATATCAATACCTAATAAGTTTTCTACAGTTTGTTTCGTTTCTTCAATACCATACATACCCGTATGTGTTAATTTATCATATCCATATGAAGTTTGAACATAATAATCTCTAGGAATGTTTACCATCAATACGGTTGACGTAGTTGGATTTACCGTAACAATCATATCCACATCACTTCTTGATAATTCATCAATTTCTCCATATGTATCATTTCCACTGACAAAAATCGTAAATGGATTCTTTGTGATGTCATCAACCACTAATGCATCATTTTTGTCATTTGTATAATACACAGCTTGATAAATCGATTTTGTTTCATTTGAAAAAACACTATACTCTTCCATTTCCTCTACGTTTGCACGGTAAATTTCATTCATCACAATAGCCTGCACTTCATCTTCATATAGTGCTTTTACTAATGCTTGCAAGTTATCATATTTTTTATATGAAAAAGAATATTTTTTTAATTTTTTCTGGCACTTCTTTGTTCCCACAGAATCAATGTTTCTTAATACACCAATCTTTTCGTTCTTTAAACTCTGAATATCTTCATCATGATCCGTTTTAGTAATAACTGAAATTGTATTTTTAATAGAACCCTTTTCAGCACCTGTAACAGAAGTTAGTGTACTGTATGTCTCATATAAATATACATTTCCAAATCCCATAGTACATCCTACAAGAATCACTAAAATTACACTAATCGCTTTTGTCCAAATCGCATGTGTTACAAAATTCATTAATAAAATTAAAATCGCATTTAAAATCACAATAATTAAGATGACTGGTAATAATAAATTACTAGGCAATACATTTAAT
>ERZ779888.2872-NODE-2872-length-13420-cov-3.838683_pt1 | contig 13420 bp, 17 predicted proteins | sample MGYA00511245_ERZ779888 | MGnify/ENA primary metagenome ERZ779888 (study PRJEB29588, sample SAMEA2155255) | human gut metagenome | biome: human gut; feature: human-associated habitat; material: faeces | place: Denmark | collected 2008/2010 ... | reverse complement strand
GACACGCTCTCCGGCGGGACGGTCACGGCCTATACCCGCACGGAAAGCGGCTGGGAGAAGCAGATTCTGACAGAGAAGCGGGCAAAGCTGCTCGTGACCGCGTTCAACATCATGGATCCGGAGCCGGGCGATGTGCAGGGCGAGCCTGTAATCTGGCTGGAATTTGAATCCGGCGGCGTTGCGGCACTGTACGGGGAAAGCAGCGCCGGCGCGATCTACCTTCTGGAGAACCAAACCGCATTTGAGACTGCGCTGTCGTCCGGCGAAGATCCCACCAGCGCACTGACCCTGATCGAGTACTGCACTTTCCCGGGTGTCTGGGACAATGTGATGTCCGCACTGGACGCATAAAAACAGGGCGCAGCCGCATTCCGGCTGCGCCCGATTTTTGTTGAGGCCCGCTGTGCCGCCTTGCCGGGCAGCTTATGCGAACTGAATCGTCAATGCGATAAAGATCTGCGCCATGTAGTACAGCACATGCAAAACCGCATTGCGGTAGGGACTGTCATTCTTCCCGAAGGAGAGCACAACCAGCATATTATCGCTCGCAGAAAAGCAGATACCGCCGACAAAAAACAGGAACAGCGCCCGGCTGGACTCGATGAATGCGCCTGTCGCCGCGCAGGCTGTCATAAACAGAACGCTGCCGATATAGACCACGCCGAGCGGCGTAATTCTGCCCGCGCGCACCTCCTTGGCATACGCGTAAAAACAGGCCGCGCCCAGCGCCACCACCGCGATGGGGATTGCATACAGCCACGCCGCCGGGCAGAGCGTCAGAATTGCAAGAATGTAGACAATATGCCCCAGGAAAAACGACACAGAGCCAGCCGCAAAGAACAGCCGATGCAGCTTTTCCGACAAGAATCGCAGCGCCAGCAGCAGATCGCCCAGCATCCCGAGCGTCAGCCCCGCCACGACATACCCCCCGTACAGACTCGCGCCCATCCGCCGCAGTTCCAGCAGCCCCAGCAGCACGAACACCACCGAAGCCGCCGTCTTGAGCACCACCGACGAAACATCGCGCCGCTTATAAGAGCGCATGATGAACAGCGTCTCCAATACCGCGCCCGCACTGATGAGCAGGATCTCCAGCATCCGCCTCTCCCCCCTTCCGCGTTTTCTTTCTTCTCGCTTATTTTACCATGTCCGCCGCACCGCTGTCAACGCTGCGCATCTGATCATATTCGTACAGAAGCTTTGCCACGGCTTCGCGCGTGACCGGCTGCTGCCAGCCAAAGTTGCCCGCGCTGTCGCCGGTAAAAACGCCGGTCTGCTTGGCCCACTGTGTCGCTTCCCGCGCCCAGTCGGACGGATAGTCGCCCGTGTCCTTCAGAGAAAGCAACTCCTCCTTCGTCATCTCCATCACCTCCATGACCTGCCGTTTGAACGCGAACCACGCGTTCTCATCGTCCACCCACATCGCGGGGCACCGCTTGCTGACCACGTCATAATGCCGCAGCACGTTTTCGATCGGAATGCCGTATTTGCGCATCAGCTTTCTTGTCAGCAGCGCCGCGTTCGCCACGACCACATCCTCCAGCCAGTACCGCCCCGCGTCATACCGGCAGCACATCTCGATGGAGATCGAGTTGCCGTTATGGCAGCGCGGGTGCTTCTGCGTATAGATACCTGCCGTGCCGACAGACCACGCCGTGTCCTCGTCGCTGACCGACTGCCGCCAGCCGTCCCGGTCAACAAAATAGTGGGCCGAGGCCCCGCGCGGGGACGCAAAATATCGGAGATTCCCCGCGGCGGAGTCGTTGTGCCCGGCCGTGTAGTGCAGCACAAGGAACTCAATGCGCGCGCTGCGGCCCTTCGTGTAATTACTCGGATGCGCCGTCGTCATGCCGCACATCCGCGCCGCTCTGCAGCTTTTGCGCCTGCGTTCCAAAGTAAAACGCGATGACCGTCGTATAGATCATCATAAAGTCCTGGCTGACCTCACCCTTGATTGCCTGACAGGCGAAAACTGCCGTCAGCGCCAGCGTCACGATCGACTTGACCGTCAGCAGGTTTTCAATGCGCTTCAAAAACTGTTCCATATCTTCAAATACTCCTTTCATGCAACCGATGATCAAATTGCCTGCGGTTACTCATGTCACGATCTCCCATTCGGCGACCTCACGGGCAATGCGCTCGATGAACGAATTGCCGCGCAGCGCCTTGTAAGCCTTATATTCATAGAGGAAATTCTCATATTCATACTGCCGGATGGTTTTTTCTTCTCTGTGTTTATAATATGCCGCCAGCATGTCCGCGCGCAGCATACATTTCTGTCCATCGCGGATTGCGCTGAGGCCAAACAGCCGTTCCCGCATCGGCTTTGCCAGAAGCAGCAACAGACTCAAAATGGAGCCGAGTCCGCTGCACACACTCACAAGCACGAAAAACGCACCTGCCTGCTCTGCATTCATCGCATCGCTCCTTCCGCTGCCGCAAGCAGCGCAGCTAACTCCGGCAGAAGCGTCCCGATGGTTCTTTTTGCCGCCGCACCGAGCGCTTCATAACTTTGCGCGAAGCGCGCAAGCACCGGCATAAGCGCCGCGAGTTTTTCAGCCGCAGCGGGATCCAGCCCAGCCAGCCGCTCTTTGATCCGCGCGAGCATTTCCCGCTCCAGTCTCGTCATGTCAGTGCTTCCTCCAGTTCCTGCAGCGCTTTCTCCAGCTGTGTATATTGGCCCATTTTAACCGTGAGCGTCCCATCCCGGTTGTCTGTAATCGGCCCTGCAACACAGTAGTCGGAGCAGTCCTGCTCCTGTGCTGTTCCATCCGCGTCATCCCCGCGCCGCACAATGGCCCAGTTCAGTCCGTCCACAAACAGCTGCGCAGCCTGCGCATACGCCATGGTGAGCGTCACCGTTCTGGACGCGCGGCCGTCCCAGTCGCGGTCGATCTGCTTTCCGCAGACCTGTGCGGGAATCTCTGTTCCGTTTGCTTTCAGATATTCCATGCGTCTCCTCCTTAAAAGCAGAATGCGAAACTCACGCCGTACAGATTTGTAATATCGCCGCCGTTTGTGCCGCCCTGCTGTCCGACAAAGCCGAAGCCGCCTGCGCCTGCAAAGTTCTGTGACCGCTGCCACCACGTCGCGGCAGCGCCGTTCATCGTCTTCACCTTTTCTCCGCCAGACATATTACCATTCGCATAATAGCTGTACTGCGTTCCTTCGCCCGCAGCGGAAATCGTCCGGCTGCCGAAAATCTCAATTTCCGAGAGCAGAAACAGTTTGTCCGCCGAGGTTACAATAGAAGATGCTGTTGCTGCGTTCTTCTTGCTGACCTCCCGGACGCCGTTTTTAACGCTTTCCGGCATAAGCGCCAGAATGGACGGCAGATACGCTGTCCGCATTTTACTGCTCTTCCAGCCACCTACGACCGTTTCTGTGTCATTCATGCCGTACCCCGTACCGTAGCAGTCATGCAGCTGGAACGTCAGCGGGGCCTTGCCGGAGCCGTCTGCATAATCATCATGGCTCTTGCCGATGATATCGACCTGATAATCTACACCGCCGATCGTCATAAGCATGCTGTCGCCCACAGCCCATGCGGACGGCACGTTCCCTCTGCGGCAGGCCGTTACAACTCCTGCCCAGGAGTTGTTTGCAAAAACCGGATCGACCGAAAACAGCGACATGCTCTGCGTTCCGATCACGATGCTCTGCGTGTCGCTCAGTCCGTTTGCTGTTGACGTTACGCTCCATTCTCCCGCCTCCGGGATTTCCAGCGTGCATGTTCCATCTGTTCCGGCAGTTCCGCTGACTGTTTTTGAGCCTTTTACCGCTGTGACAGCCGCCCCCGCAGAGGTGGTCACGACCAACTTCGGCGTGACGCCGGTCTGAATTGCCTGAATCGCGGAAACGAACCCTGCCGGATAGACCAGCTGCGCGGACGTGCCGCCTTTGATGCGGATCGCGTCGGCAACTGCAGTCAGATTATCCGTGTCCGTCATACATCGTGACATCAGTAAGACCCTCCTTCCGCATCCGGCACCGTGACGGCGCTCCACGCCCCGTTCGCAACGCACATAAACTTCCCATTATCGGCCGCTGTGACGCTCGGCAGGAATTTCTCGCTGCCGGATAGCGTATACCGTGTACCCCAGTAGCCTTCTGCATTGCCATCCGAGTCAATATGGACGTAATAAATCATCAGTTCTTCCGACGTATCGCCCTGCGTCATCTTTGTCAATGCAAAATTGACATACCCAAACGCTTCATCCACTTCCGCAAGCGGAAGAAGCAGGAGGTTCGTATTGTATGCCCCAAAGAGTTTCACTCTTGCATAACACGCTTTCCCAGCCTTATAAGCTGCAAGGATTTCGTCATATGTCTTGGTGTGCGTGACACTTTGATCATAAGTGTCCTCGGCATGAATACCGCAGCCGACATAGAACAACTCCGAGCCTGGTCCCGCTTCCCCTGCAGGCCCCTTGAGATTCACACTGGCCGGATTTTCCTTCCCGCCGTCATTCGTCCAGCTGAGAATGCCGTCTGCGGATACAGATGGTGTAAAGGTCGTGCCGTCCTGCCCCGGTTCGCCGTCTGCGCCGGGCGCACCGGCGGAGCCGTCTTTCCCAGGTGCTCCTGCCGGGCCTTTGACATTCACGCTTGCCGGATTTTCCTTTCCGCCGTCGTTCGTCCAGCTGAGAACGCCGTCTGTGGATACGGAGGGCGTAAAGGTCGCGCCGTTCTGCCCCGGTTCGCCATTCTGACCGTCTGTACCATCCGCACCGTCCCGTCCCGGAGTCCCGGCCTCGCCGGGCTCTCCCTTGTCGCCTTTTTCACCTCGCGCGCCCTGAAGCGGCCCGTTGTTGATCCAGCTTTCTGTTGCGCCGTCAAAAATATAAATGTCATACGGCTCCGATGCCCCGACGCCGTAGGCATCGCCTGCCATTGGATTCTGCACGGACGCCTCCAGCACGGAGGCCGTCGCGTAATATCCCTTCACCAGAAAGCCCGCGCCCGTATCGCCCTTTGGGCCTTGTGCGCCCGTCTCACCTTTCGGGCCGCGTTCGCCGGTTTCGCCCTTCGGGCCCTGTGCACCTGTCTCGCCCTTTGGCCCCTGCTCACCCGTATCGCCTTTGGGTCCCTGTGCACCAGTTTCGCCCTTCGGGCCGCGTTCGCCGGCTTCGCCCTTCGGGCCCTGCGCACCGGTATCACCCTTTGGGCCCTGTGCACCTGTCTCGCCCTTCGGCCCCTCTGCGCCTGTCTCGCCTCTCGGACCCTGCGGCCCCACGACGCTGCCAAGGTCAACAGTGCTGCCATCCGTCAGCGTGAAGACGAGCCTCCCCCCTTCCGTGACTGCAACCGCTCTCACGCCTCTGGAGATCAGGCCGCCAATGGTCACTGTGATCGCATTCGGAATCTCTACCCGCATATCCGCACCTCACTCTGCCGCCGCGCGGTTGTCCCGCGCAAGCGTTGTTTTGTCGCCGTGCGTATATAAAATGTCATAAAAATACGCACCCCTTGGAAATTTTGCACTGACCGTATCGTCGAACGTCAGCGTTGCCTGCCCTCCCGTCACGCGGTCAAACTGAAACGTATGCACCGGCGTGTGCGACGCATCAAAGAAGCTGACCGTGAGACTGTCGGACGCGCCGACAGAAACCGTCTCGCCGTCCTGATCGCGCAGTTCCAGCGCCAGCGTCACGGAAAACGTGTCGCCCGCGTACCAGCGCAGCACGCCGCCCGCAATGCGTGGGCTTGGCTTTGCACCCGGAAGCTTTGTCATCTGCTCTCCTCCCCCTGGCTTTTTCAGTTGATCTCGTCGCGGCGCGCCGTGCCGGGCGCTGTTCTGCTGCGCTTTTCGCCTCTGCCTCTGGCAAGGGAGGATGAACGTTTTGTCTGCTTGTCCTTCGTCTTGCCCGTCTGCGCCGCCTTCTGCCGGGCCTGCGCCGCCTTTTCCGCCGCCGCAGCCTGCTTTTTCCCGGATGCAGACGCCTTCGGCGCGGCCTTCTGCGCCTTTTCCGCCGCTGCGGCCTGTTTGTCCGCATACGCCAGCTGCTTCCAGTACTGCGCGGTTGCCGCGTCCTCCCGGTCGGAGCGATAGTTCAGCTCGTTCCAGTAATTGTCGTTCGCCAGCTTCGCGTACTGCAGCGCCAGAGTTTCGCTGCGCTGCGCCTCGCTCTGGTACGCACTGCGCGCGTCGGACAGCGCAGCGTAATAATCCGTCACCTGATCACGATAGCGGTCATAGTCGCTCTTCTCGCGGCTGCTGATCAGCGCATAACGCTCAGAAAGCGCCGCCCCCTCGCGGTCATACTGGCTGCGCGCCTGCGCATAGAGATCCGGCACGACCTCGTTGAGTTTCTGCAGATACGCGTTATACGACTGCTGCCCCGCCTGCTGGCTGTAGCTTGAGCCATAGCCGCCCGTGAGCGCTGCCGCCGCACCCCTTGTGTTCTCCATTGCCAGCCGTCCCGCGCTCTGATATTGCTCACGGTACTGCCGGTACAGCGGATCCGAACCCAGATCGTAGGAAAATGCCTTCCGGTTCGCAATCTGGTCATAAAGCGTGTCAAGTTCCTTGTCCCACCGGGACGTATAGCTTCCGGGCTTTTCCGCCAGCACCCGATCCAGCGCCGCCTTTGCCTCGCTTGCCGCGCCGGACGGCGTATAGCCGGGCGTTCTGACCTGCGCCGCGTCTGTCTGACCGGCAGAAGGCGTCCCGTAGCTGCCGCGATAGTTATAGATCGTCTGATACTTGTTGCTGAGCGAACTGCGGTAGCTGCCGTCGGCATTTACACCAAGAATGCGGTATGTGCCGCCGCCCGTCACAACCTCGTCGCCCACCTGCAAGCCCACCGGAGCCTTTCCGTTACCCTGCACTCTGTAAAGCGCCATTGTCTTCCTCCTTTTTCTCCTCTGCTTCCGCGTCCTCCTGCGCTTCGAGCAGCCGCACCTGCGTGCGCACCTGATCGAGCACCATCCCGACGACGCACGGCGGAAGCCCGGAGGCGTTGACCGCCTCCACAAGCCCAGCACGCAGCGCGCCAATCGCATTTGAAAGCTTACTCATGCCGTTTCCTCCAATTTCCTCACCCTTGTCTGCAGCCTCTGGATCTGCCGGATGCACAGGGTGATCAACTCCTCATAGCGCAGGCCGTAATCTGCACTGCCGTCCTTTCGCGGCGTTTTCACAAAGGCCGCAAAGTCCTGCCCCGTCAGCCCGCTGTCCCGGAGCGCCTGCTCCACATCCTGCGCAACAAGACCTGTGTGCGTCCTGCCGGACGCACCGTTTTTCAGCCGGTAGCTTGCCGGACGCAGCTTCTCAAACAGCGCATCATAGCGTTCCAACTCATACGAAATTTCCGTTTTCTTCTCCCGATCAGATGTGGTGATCGTGCCCGTCTGCGCATACACGACCGACCACCGGTAATCAGAAAACCCGAGTGATCCCGCGCCGTCATACGCCGGAGCCGCGCTGCCGCTTACGACCAGATCGCCGCCCACCGCCGTTCGGCAGTTCGTCTGCGCGCCGCCCTCCGTGACGGACAGCGTATTGCCACCATAGCAAAGCTTTGCGCCGCTCGTCGTCGCCACGACCTCGCCGAGTCCGCTCTGCATATGGATCCCCGCGCCGCCGTAGGTGCCCGTCGTATAGCCGAGCCATCCGCCGACAGTACCGCTGTTCAGCGCATCGTATACCGCCATATCGCCGCCCAGCTTGATATAGTCCGCCGATAAAAGCCCCGTTGTAATGTCGTTTGCCGACAGGTGATTGACCGAAAAGTTGTTGAAATCCAGAATGCCGCCGTTGATACGCGAAGCAGACAAATTGCCAGTGACGTTTGCCGCATCGACTGTAAGCCCCGTGATGGTTGCGCCCGTCACATTCAGGCTCGTGGCTCTGATCGCGCCGGAGATACTCGCGCCCGAGCACGTCAGATATCCGTTCGCGTCCACCTGAAACCGGTCTGATACGGAGAGGCCGCCCGTCCCGAAATACATACCCGCGCTGCTGCCGAACGCGTTTTCCACGCGGTAGATGCTCCCGTCCGCAATCGTCCACGGCCCAAAGGCCGAGCCTGACGCCGCCGTGATCGTCCCGGTCAGCTTCGCGTTGTAGGCCTCCAGCGTTCCGGACGGAAAATGCAGCTTCTTGCCCGACAGGTACGCGACCTCCAGCCCCTCCTGCCAGAAGGAAATGCGTTTCGGCGTCACGGTCAGCAGTTCGTTTTTCGTTCGGTCCACAATCTTTCCGCCGCTGTCCGTCACGGTCGTTTCAATATTGCCCACGCCCACGCCATACACCGGCGTCACGTCGTTGTAGTAGAGCAGCCCCGTCTTGATGTACTGCTGCGCATTCACGGAAAACGCATTGTTCACGCCTGCCGTGTAATCATACAGCTGTTTAATTCCGACGGAGTTTCCCTCGATCGTCAGCTGCGTCTTCTCAAGATACTTTCCAAAATCCGAGATTGCCACATAGCTGCCGGACAGCTTTGCTGACCACGTTTCCGAATTCGCCGCCGCGAAATCCGCCGTCTTGATGATGAGGGACTTTAAAGCCGCATAGCCGGAAAGCGTGGTCTTCTTTTCCTCCTCCGGAAGCCCGTCCGCGTCAATGACCTGTGCGATCTCCGTCAGCGCCGCCTTCGCCGACCAGTCCGCCAGATTCAGCTGCTCTGTCACGGAACACAGATACCGCCGCATGCTCTCCAGCTGCTCCTGCGTCGTCTTCCCCGCAATGGACGGATATGCAAGCGTTAAACTTCCCATATCCTCTGCACCTCCTTCCGTACGTTGTAGGGGCCGATGCCCACACCGGCCCACTGGGAACCTTCAATTTCGCCGCAGCGTTTTTCGTTTCGGACGTGCATTCTGCCGGGCCGATGTGGGCATCGGCCCCTACAGAACGCGTTATACATCGCTTCCGCCTTCCAGCACCCGCGCCAGGCTGAACAGCTTCATCTCGCCCTTTCCCGTCAGCCGGAATTTCAGATGGTCACACCTTGCGGGCCGGACCGGCAGCAGGAAGGTACGCAGCCCCCGGCCCTCGATATGTCCGCAGTGCCGCCACACGCCGTCCGAATCATACTGCACCCAGAAATCCACAGAGGAGCCCCTCAGCAGCTGCATCCGCAGATTGATGCGCGAGACATACTTTTTCCCGACGAGCCCATACGTCATGATCCCCGTCTCCGCCATCCACTCGACCGCTCCTTCCAGCGTTCCGACGCTGCCGTACACGGTTTTGAGCGTTCCGTTTTCGAGGAAATAAAGTTCATCGTCCACCCGCGCGAAGTCCTCCGCGTGGGCGCTGTCTTCCTTGTGCCACAGCCCCTTTCGCGTGTCGTAGACGAACAATGTCCAGTGATGTGCCTCATCCTCCATGCTGATGAAGTACTTCCCACGCACGCCGCCCGCGACGGCGTTGTAGTAAAGCCCCGTGCCGAAGCAGCTTCCGATCTCCTGCGGCAGACTTCCGTCATACACGCACACGCCCATGCGCGACTTGTAATACAGCCGGTCGTCCACTACAACGAGGCTCTTGCTTGACCCGTTCTGCACACCCGCGCATTTCTGCACGACCACCTGATGCGCCCCCGTCGCCGACGGATACACCCGGTGGAAGCAGTCCTCCTTAAAAAACACCGGACTGTCGGCCAGCGTCGCCGCGCCCGTCCATTTCCCGTCCGTACCGCAGCTTGCCCGCCACGAATCCGTCGCCACGCCCTGATAGCACGCCCAGTTTTTAAAATCGCCCAGTTTGCAGCAGTAGATCTCATTCACCGTCTCGCCGTCCGCCACGCCGTACTTGCAGCCCCAGAGCCGGTTGCCGCATTCTGTGACGAAGTCCATGCTCGGCACGCGCCGGGCCGTCTTCACCGTCCCGCTCGTGACCTTCGCCGTCTCATCAACAAGCCCCACGATCACGATATAACTTTCGTCCACAGCGTAAAGGATCTGACTGCCGTTCAGCTTCTCGATCTGTTCGTTTCCAGCAAGACCCGACAGCTGGATACCGTCATACTGCTTGAATCCCCTGCCGATGCCGTTTGCCGACAGCTTCAGATATACCGTAGGCACGGATACCCACTGCCCCGACGCCTCCGCCCACTGCTTAAGTGTGTGGAGTTTGCCGGATGTGTCCAGCCAGTACTGTCCGTTTGACGGGCTCTCCGGCTGCGCGGCCTGTGCATAACTCACCGTCAGTGCCGACCCGTCAGCAAGGCAAAGGGAGATTTCCACGTTCTCGCTCTCCGCGTCGATCACATTCTCCTGCCCCATATAGCCGTTGTCAGAATACTTCTCGGTATTGAAATAGATCCCGTCCGGAAAGATGCACAAATATGCGCCCATGGAAACAAGCTGCTTTTCTCCCGCCTTGATGTTCACCGACGGCATGTAGGCCTCCATGGAAGCGCCATTGATGTACAAGACCTGATTCTGCACCCAGCACAGCGCATCCCGCGCGCAGATTGCCTGCACTCCGGAAAGCGCCTGCGCCGTCCCCCGCCGCGCCCGCGGCGCAAGCAGCGGATAGCTGTCCGACGTCAGATTCTCCATGTCATAAAATTCCCCGTCCGAAAGCTTCAGATTGTGATCATAGCCGAGGAACGCTTCGGTGGTCAGCGTCTGCTGCCGCTGCTCCGTCAGCTTCGGATAAAACACCCCGCATCCCCCCTACAGTCTGAAATACGCCGCTTCGCTCTTCGGCAGATGCGCCCGGTTGCATGCATTCTGGTATGCCTGATAGTACATGTTGTACTTGGCGGCGGAATTGTTGTACTTCGTCATCTCCCCATTGGCATCATCGATCTTCATCTCCAGATACCACCGGTAAATTTCGTCATACGGCCACGCGATCAGCAGTACCGTTCCGTCCAGATCCGCTTCCGGCGTGTAGCCCGCGAACGCCGGGACGTCCATTTCATGCTGCGTCAGGATCTCGCGGTATACCGCTCCGTCCAGTTCCGACAACCAGCGCAGCTTGTCTGCGCTGCCATATTGATTGGGTTTCAGCCGATCAACCGTCTCAAGCGCCTCGCGGATGGTCATGTGCCCCGCCTCCTTTCGTCCTGCCGCCTTTAGCCTGCGGCCAGCTCATCTTCGATCTTCCGTGCCGCCTCCAGCTGCCGCCTGGCATTCTCCAGCACCTCATACACCGGCTCCGGCACCTCGACGGCCTTACCGCGCGGCACCTGAAACGTGCGTCCGTTGACGCAGACAAACACCGACTGCTGCTCCGTGCCGCCCGCGCGCGGCAGTGTAATGGTCTTCATACCTGCAAATGCGTTTTCCATGACAATTCTCCCTTCCTGTCCCGTCTTCTCCGGAGACCGGCTTGCGCCGGTCTCCATCTTGCTTCCTCAGTTTGCTTCGTCCTCGGCAGAATACGCGCCGCAGCTTTCCACGCGCACCATACGGTCCTCATACAGGATCTTCGCCGCACTGGAGAACTTATAGCCCAGCGTCGAGAACTGGTTCAGCGGCCCGCCGACCTGCCCCTTGTCCTTGATGATCATCTCCAGATTGCCGCCCTCGGGGTCGATCATGCCGTAGGCATCCTTGCCGAGGAAGAGCGTTGCATAGACGCTGTAATACTCCGCAGGCGTGCCCTTGGACGTATCCGCTGCCGTCTTGACCGGGCAGCCCTCGCCGTTGAAGATTTTGGCCTCGGTCGTCTCGATGAAGCGCACGCCGTGCAGTTCGCCGATCTCACCGGTAAACAGTTCCGTCAGACCCGCGTACTTGTGCGCCTCGATCCACGCCTCGGACGAACGCAGATCGTATGCAACGGACGGGTGAATGATGGCAATGTACTTGCCGTCAATTTTCGGGGCCTTGAGTTTTTTCAGCAGCGTCACCGCCTTGTTGACCTCGTCCGGCGTCAGCTTTGCGGTGGTGTCCAGCCCCGCGCGGCTGGTTACGGCGGTATGCGCGCCGTTCGTGCCGACCTTGTCGCAGTACTGCACGTTCGTGCCTGCTGCGGCGACATTGCGCACCAGCTTATCCTGCGTCGTACCGGCAGACGCGCCCAATTCCTCCGCCGCGCCCAAAATCACATCGTCAATGGCGTGCAGTTCCAGCTGATCGGACACGGACACATAGGTGCCGTACTGGGTGATCGCCTGCGTCACAGCGCTCTGGCCGAACTTCTGACCCGTCGGGATCACACCCTCGGTCAGCGCGCCCGCGTCCTCAAGCGTGTTCCACTTGCGCCATTCCACGGTCTTGCCGCGGCCGGCAGGCAGCGCCTGCTTGCGGGCAAACTGCGTATGAATGAGTTCTGGCCGTGCGTTTTCCAGCAGTTCCGTGTCGTAAAACGTCTTCATGGACGCCGTCATGCCGCCTCCTTCCGGGAAGGCATTTGTCTCGCCGGAATACGCGTTCACATAATTGCCGCTGGCATTCACCAGCGTACCCGCGTCAGCAAACAGCTGCAAATTCAGTTCCTGTTTCAGATTCATAAAAACTTCTCCTTTCCTCATGTAACCGATGATGCAATCAGCAAGCGCTATCAGCGGTTACTTAGAGCCGGACGGTCTCGCCCCGTCTGGCACGCGCCTTCAGTTCCTCTCTCGTCTGTCTGGACCAATGCTCCGGACTCTCGGCAAATGCGCCGAAAGCCGCCGGGGCCATGCCGCTCTCGCGCGGGCGGAGGTAACCCGCCTGCATGGCCGCCGTCAATTCCTCGCGTGCGCGTCTTGCGCCGTATGCCATCGCACCTGCACGAAGTTCCTGCAAGTGTGTCAACTCGTAGGCGCTTCTGGCATCCACACCGCGCATAACCAGGCGCATGAACATGGGACTTTCCAGTTCCTCATGCAGCTGCGCGCCAGGATACGCCTCGCGCACTGCCGCAAACTGCTCGCGGAGCGCTTCATACCCCTGCCGCATCGCTTCCTCGCGCTGCTCCGGCGTTGCCGGGACTCTGCCCTCCGGCGAGCAAGCAGCCAGCCGCTCCGCCTGCTCCGGCGTAAGCTGCGCCGCGTCCACGCCGAAGGTCTTCTGCAGCGCCGGGCTCAGCGATTTAAGCACCTGCTCGCTTCTCGCGCAATTTTTCAGCCGCTCGCGCACGATCGTCTGCACCTGTCTGTCATAGTCCTTCTTGTACGGTCCCTGGATGAGCGCCCGGAACGCCTCTGCGCGCTCCTGCACATCCTCCGGCGCGGCGTCCGCCGATACGCCCGGTTCCGGCTGCTCCTGCTGCTCTGCTGCAAACGCCTGCAGCCAATCAAACTTCTCCATTCCGTTCCTCCTTCTGCCCTTCAAGCGGGCGACACTCGGGTCTTTCCAACTTATTTTCAGGGTCACGTTCACCCAAAACCCGCACATAGTCCGGATACCGCGCTGAGAGCAGCCGGTATCCTGCGCGAACCGTCTCAAACATGCCGTCCAGCCGCGCCTGCTCCCGTTTGTCCGCAGACACTTCCAGCCGGAAGCCTCCGCAGCCCGATTCGATCACCGG
>ERZ779888.2869-NODE-2869-length-13428-cov-10.468257_pt1 | contig 13428 bp, 12 predicted proteins | sample MGYA00511245_ERZ779888 | MGnify/ENA primary metagenome ERZ779888 (study PRJEB29588, sample SAMEA2155255) | human gut metagenome | biome: human gut; feature: human-associated habitat; material: faeces | place: Denmark | collected 2008/2010 ... | reverse complement strand
TACTTCTCCCATTTGATAAATTTTATCTACTTTTTTAAATTCTATATAAGCCATAATTACATCTCCAATCTATTTAACAAATTACTATTTGTCTGTAAGAATATTATATCATAGAATTAGCACTTTATTATCAACGAAAATTTAAAAAGATAATTTATCTTTCAAAATCATCTTTATCTTTAATATTATTTTCTATGATATTAATATCATTATCATCAAGTATATCTTCTTCATAAAGTTCATTAATAACTTCATCATATTTGTTATTAGAAAAGAATTTATTTTGCAAAAATTCTATAAACTTTTTCCATAAATCTTTAAAGTAATCTAGCATTTCTTCTAGTTTAGATACTTTATCTTCTAGTTCATCAATAGTATCATTAGCATTGTCTAATTTATATTCTAGATCTTCAATTTTTTCATCACGAGTTTTAATTTTTCTTTGTAAATTTCTAACTTCATTAGAATGTTCTCTTAAATCATCTTCGTATTTATTTAGTATTATATTTATGTCGTTTGCATTTCTTAAATTAGAAGCAGTTTCATTAGTTTGTTCTATATAGTTTTTAATTTTATCTATATCAGTATTAGAAATAGAATAGTTATTTTTATTTATAAGAGAAGGTTTTAAATTATCAATAATATCATTTATTTCATTAGACTTATTTTGTAATTCATCAGTTTTACTATTTAATTCTTTAAGTTGTTTTTTATATTTTTCTTGTTCTCTTTTAAACTTTTTATATTCGTTCATATTAGCAACATTTATATCTACATTTCTTCCTTCTTCTTTTAATTTTAAAGTGTAGTTTAAATGATAAATACGATTAAATGAATTAATACAATATTCTCGCATTTTATCTTGAATAATTTTTAAACTTTCTTTTGTAAAAACATCAGATTTACCAACTTGTCTTTCCATACCATTTTTCATACCTTCTTTAAATGGAACACCAACTATATGTAAATGGGGACTAGATTCATCATAATGTATTGTTGCATTTGCTATTTTAAAGTTAGGTACAACTTCTTCTAAATCTCTTATTTGTTCTTTAAAAACTTCTGTCATTTTATGTTTATATTTATTATCTTTATCAGACCAAAAGTCCATATCTCCAAGTTCAATAATTATTTCACAAGCTAAATCTCTTTTATTGTCATTTGAAATATGATTAAAATAATTGTCTATCTTTCTATCATTTCTAGTTTGCTTTTCATTGTATTTAATTCTTGCATCTTCAAATAAATCTAAATATAAATTTTTTGTATCTTCTACAATAGAAGAAGTTCCTTTAATTGTAGAAATTAATTCTTGTTCTTCATCATATTTTCTTAAATTATGTTTATCAACTTTAGATAACTGCTGATGATTTTGAATTGCATTATTAGATAGAGAAGTAGTACCAGTTTCAGTATTTTTGATACTTCTTCTTGCTTTTTTAGATTTATTTTTATCATTACTTAAATGTAGTGAATAAGATAATTCTTCCATATATTTAAAACCTCCTTTGCTAGAATAGAGTCCTACTATATATAGTAGGGTAATTTTGCTTTGTCAAAATCTCTAACCCCCTATATATTTTGACACAAGTATCAAAATATGGGGGCTAAGGTTTAGGCAACCTTAGAATCCACCTGTCTTATTTCGTAATAATGATAAACTTCGTAAATCATTAAAACTACATAAGACTTATGATAAAATATAATGCACTGCATTTTATTTTATCTTTAAAAATTATTCATTAATTGCAAACTAAAGTAAGCAATTATTTCATAATTTTATTAAACAAACTTTTCCCACTTTCATTGAAACTACGTTTCAACAAAACGTGTTCGTTTGTTATAACTTTTTTTAGAAAAAAAGTTAACAAAAAAATTTTCAGTAGATAAGTCTAAAACAAGAAAGATAACTTTTTGTTTTAAACTTTTTCCATTATTATTTTTACTATTTCTAGTCAAGAACTTCGCAAGTAAATAAATTTATTCTTGACTAGAATTTTCATCATTATTTAAAAAATCTTCTTCCGTAACATTATCTGGTATTACTTCAAATAAATCTCTAATATTTACTTTTATATCATTAGGATTATTTTTAGTAGCAAACATTCCCATTGATACCCAGTCTTTATTTCCATTATCATTTGCTTGTAATGGGAATACTCTTATTGGAACTTCATTTTTAAGAAGTGGTCCAATATCTAGTTTTCTAGTTTCTTTGTATAAAGTTCCTTTATAAAAATTAACTTCATAACATTCATTTAATCTATAAAAATGTTGCATAACTTCTTTAATGGGTAAATACTCACTATACCTAACTTCACTATCAACGCATATTCCATTAAAATCATAAGTAAATGGTCGTTTTCTATCAATATAACCTTGCTTATATAATTCTTCAAAATCACTATAAAATGTTGATCTAAAATTAACTTGTTTTATTTCGTATGTATTATTTATCATTTCAAGTTCAATATCATCTACATATCGCATAATTATATCTGCTTTTATATCTCTATCTAATAAATCCCAGTTATCATTAAAAGCATAATAACTAATTGGTAATTTTACTTTATTGATAAAGTCCATATCTCTTTTAAGTAAAATATCACTGACAGTAAAGTTTAATTGTTCTGTTTGTTCATTTTCTAATAATTTTGAGTTAATAAGTTCAATTTGTTCTTCAATTATTTTTGTTTCTTCTTTAAATTCTTTTTCTGTAAATAATGAATCTATATATGCTTTTTTAATTCTTTCTTTTTTAGTATTTAAACTTTTTAATTCTTTACCTAATTCTTCTTTTGGATCTTCTACTTTTGATTTTAATACTGGTAAAAAAAATTCATTTACAACATTATCATATTCTAAAATATCTCCTAGTATTGTTTTAATTGTTTCTTCTATTTTAGGTTCTTTAATTGTTATTTTACAATTATTACATTGATAATAGTAATAAACTTTTCCATTTTTCTTTCTTGTTGCATTACCACCTAATATTCTATTACATTTAGGACACCTTAATTTTTGTAAAAATAAATATTCTTTATCTCGTTTATAATTTCTTGAATTTTTTCTTTTTTGCACTTGGCATTCCTCCCATAATTCTTTCGATACAAGTGGCTCGACTACATTTGAATAATATGTTGGATTATTTGTTTTTCTTCCGTGTACAAAATCTCCCTTATAAATTTCATTTGTTAATATTTTTAAAATTGTACTATCACACCAATTTGTTTTTCCAAATACTTTTTCATCATTATAAATGTTAGCAATAGTTTGGTAGGAATTTCCCTCGTAATATAAATTAAATATTCTTATTACTTGGTCTTTTGTAAGTGGATCTGGGACAAGTTTTTTATTATTTCTTTTATAACCAAAAGGGGCTTTATTTGGAATATTTCCAACTTTAATTGCTCCAGCTAAACCGATTTTAGTTCTTTCACTTGTTCTTTCTATTTCATTTTGTGATACCGTAGTTAAAAGTCTTGCAACCATTCTTCCATTTGCATTTGTTGTATTTATATCATCATTTGCACAATCTAGGTAGGCATTCTTTTCATCTAAAAATTTCATTATATCTTCCATATCATAAACACTTCTTGTTAGTCTATCTAATTTTAATACTACAATAGTATTACATTTTTTCTTTCTAATATCTTCTTTTAATTCTTCAAAAGCAGGTCTATGATTTCCAGTTTTAGCACTTATTCCAGCATCTTTATATATTTTATAAATTTCATAACCTTTAAACTCACACATAGCACGAAGTCTTTTCTCTTGTTCTGGTAAACTAAATCCTTCTCGTGCTTGATCTTCGGTACTTACTCTTATATAAATACCTGCAATTTTCTTTTCTTCACTCATTAATAAATCATTTCCTTTCTTCTTATTCTTCATCAAAAAAGAGGTGACAAAGACACTTAATCAAATTATGCCTTTGACACCTCTTATAATAATCTTGTTTATGTTATACTTAAATTTTATTTGTTTCATATATATCAACCCCCAATACACGAAACAAATTAATTACCATTTATTATAAATATTTTTTATTTAAAGTCAAGACATATTTGCTATTATTCACAACATTTTTGCTATTATTTGCCTATTTTAAGCCAAATAGGGCTTATATTTAAAGAAGTTGGTATAATTTATTATTTTACTTTATTGGTTTTATAAAGGTTTCTAAATCCGATATTTTTATTTTATGAGATAAATTTTCAACAAATATTTCATTAGAATAATTGAATGCAAGAAATGTAATACCTTTAATAATTATTCTATGTGGCTCGATATAGTTCAAATTTGTTTTATTAATCTTTCTAATATTACCATTAATGATAATAGGAGTAGTATTACAAAAACTACATATAAATTCTATTTTGTTTTTTAATTCACTCTCAATTATTAACTCTTTCTTTGTGATATTTACCATTTTAACAATCCATCTCCTTTACTTAAACTAAAAAAATACCAACTTCATTAGAAGTTGATACATTTATTTAAGTCTAAACTATAAAAGTTCGGACAGATTGCCTACTGGTGCGGGTAAAGGGACTTGAACCCCCATGGATCACTCCGCTAGATCCTAAGTCTAGTGCGTCTGCCAATTCCGCCATACCCGCGTATGGTGGACCCTGTAGGGCTCGAACCTACGACCTCCCGGTTATGAGCCGGATGCTCTAACCAACTGAGCTAAGGGTCCATTGCTTATTAATAATATCATATTATCTTTAATAAATCAATACGTTTTTAAAAATTTTTGCAAAAAAAAGAACCATTATTTTTGGTTCAATGCATTAAGTAAATTGACTTTAAACATATCTTTATCAGCATTAGTATTAGAAATCATAACACCCTTATATGTTCCAAGTTCACTACGGTGACCTTCATCTAAAATATCTTCTGGAGTAATAGTAACAAGTAATACTATATTCTTATCTAAATAAACAGTATAATGAAATACTATATCACCATGTACCTTAGAAAATAATGCATCAGTAGGCAACTTTAATTCGTATTCTTGAGTATTATCCTTTTTAGACTCTTTCACCATTTTACCTAAGAATTTACCTTCTCTAATTGATGGATAATATTCAAATTGTAATTTCTTATAAGCAAGCATGTTATACTTTCTAACTGATCTTTCTCTTTTTCTAAACTCATTCTCATTAACATATTCAAAATGATAATTTAATCTCTTGTTTTCCATAATATAACCCCCAAACTTCTTTCTACTATGGTATCTCAATTAAGTGTTTAAATTATAGCACATTTTTTCGTTTTTGTCAACTTTTTTATTATTTTCTTAAATATTCTTTGAGACCATTCTCTTCACAATATTCTTTTAGTTTCTTAAGAGCCATTCTTTCTCTTCTGATAACTCCGCATCTTTTAGCCCCATAACCAAACCATTCAGTAACACGATCAACACTCATTTTTTCATCATTAACAAAACCAAATCTCATCATAATTATTTCTTTTTCTAGCAGAGTTAAACATTCAAAAGCTTCATTTAAATAACCAGGCAAGAAAGCATCTAATACTTCCTCTTCTATATCGGTATCATCTGCTAAATCACTAAGTAAAACTTCCGAATCTTTTTTTTCATTATTAGCATATTCAAGAGTCGGAAACATATATGGATAACTAGATAATAAGTGATTTATCTCTTCATAGCTCATATTTAATTTACTCACCAATAAATCCATTGTAATATCGTGGCCATTATCAAGCAAAAAGTTAATAGCCTTTGTTATTTTTTGTAGTTTAACTTTAATATTATATGGAACTCTTATTATATCATCTTTATATAAAATAGCAGTATTAATACTTTGTCTAATCCATAACATTGCATAAGTAGAAAATTTTGCACCTTTACTCTCATCATACTTCTCTATTGCTTTAATAATTCCTAAGGAACCTTCAGTAATAAGATCTCCGAAGGAAAGTAAATTAAGTCCACCATAATTATTACAACAATAGATAACAAGTGCTAAATTAGACTCTATAATTCTGTTTCTTGCATCAATATCACCCGCTTGAGCTTTTTTTATCAATTCTAATTCAGTCTTATTATCTAATTTAATAACATTATCTAAATCTTTAAAAAATGTATATAAGTTATCAGTAAATCTATTATTACAATACATCCCTTTCATAATTTAACCCCCATATTAAAATCATTTAATTCTTTTAATTTCTAACTTTTTAAACATGTCTTTTACTTTTTTATAGCATTCTATCTTATCATTAGCACTAATTCTATCAAATATCACACTACTACTCTCAAAGTCAATTAATTTAACATCTAAATCATCATTAACTAGAAAGTTATTTTCATGAATATCTAAATATAATATTCCATTATCTAGTAATTCATCAATTATATTTAGAACTTTATTATATAACATTTCTATATTGTTATTATTAGCTATTTCACATAAAGGTACATAATCTTTATATAGTTTAATAACTTGCCCAATGCAATTTTTTTTACATGAAACTACCCCTACCGGTAAATCAGTAAGTTTTATTTTGCCTTGTCTTGAAGCTAACTCAGATACCATTTTTTCTATATTGTAGGATTGTCTCGTTTTATCAAATAAACTTCTTTCAATTTTAAAACCCAGTCCATTTCCTATATCATATATGATTGTGTTACTGTCTTCAAAAAATATTTTATCTTTATCAAATGAAAAGTTTTTATCAATATCATAATTATCAATATCATAACTCTTATGTATTTTATTAGTAAAACTATTTTCCTTGTTCACTATACCACCATCTTTTAAAGTGTTTAAATTATATCATAAAACGAACAAAAAGTCAAGAAAAAAAGGGCTAATGCCCTTTTAATTAATTAAATCTCTTCTTTAATGCAATACCAGATACTGCTAAACCAGCAAGTGAAATAGTAGCAACTGCAAAATAAATTAAAACATTATCAGAAGTTTCTGGATTAGTTACTTTTTTTATTTCAGAATCATTGTAAACAAGTGTATAAGTTGAGAACTTATCAGACTTAAATGTAATAGTTCTATCACCATTATCAACAGCAGGTAAAACAGTAGTAACACCATCATGTAATCTAATTACATAATAAGTTCTCTTAAACCCTTTCTTAACACTAGCAAGTGTACTAGGTAATTGAAGTTTAATAGAAACACCACCTTCTACCTCAGTTAATTGTTCAACTTTTAAACCATTACTAGTAGCTTTAAATAAGTCAATATCATAATAACCTGCTACATTATATTTCTTATCAGTAACAACTTTATCAATTAAAGCCTTATCTTCTTTAGCAATAGCATCTTCTTTCATAGTATCAACTTGAGGAGTATTAACTAATTCATTTTCTTTAACCATAATATATTCATCAGAACCAATAACTTTATATTCTTTTTTATTTTCAGCTAAAGTACCATTAGTAATACCCGCTACTTGAGTACCGTGTAAGTTAAACTTACCACCATTTACTGTAGTAACAGATTTATCTTGTGTTCCCCAATCATAATCCCAAATAGCATAACCAGGTTTTCTATCAGAAGCAGTACCATAGTAATTAAATGTACCATTATTTACTATTAAAGATTCTTCTCCACCAACAGAACCTACATTTGCAATAACAGCACTACTTGGTTCATACATATTAAATGTACCACCATTTACTACCATTTTACCATAATCATCATTTTTAATGTATTTATTATTAGCAGTCATTTCAAAAGTACCATTATTAATAGTTAAAGTAGCATATTCTTTTGAAGTATTTTCAGATGGAGTCTTCCATCCATTATCAATTAAAGATGAAATACCATTTTCAAGAGCATACTTACCACCATTAATAGTCATTTTACCATGATTTAATAATACATAAAAAGTATTGTCTTTAGCATCAACACGTTTATATGTACCACTTTCAATAGTAACAGTACCATCATTAAAAACTGGAGCTTTTTGATGAGTATTATTTGTAACAATACCTTCTCCTGTTATAACAGCAGTCGCACCTTTTTCAATTTTAATAGTGTGATCACCTTTTTCATTACTAACATTAAAACCTGCTAAATTGATTTTAACATTACTTCCTGCTTTAACAACGATTCCATCTTTAACATCTTCAGTTAAAGTAAAATCTTTTGTAACATCAAGTGCATTTGCATTAACTACAAACCCAAAAGTACTTATAGTTAATAAACCTAATCCATAAAATATTTTGTTTTTCATTTCTTTTACCTCCTTATGATAAGGATAGCATTTATTCTTTGAAAAGTAAATAAAAAAATAACAATTTTTGACAAAAAAATGTAAAAAAAAACACTATAAAATAGTGTTTAATATTTCTTCAAAAGACATTTTTAAAACATCAAACCATTCTATAGAATCAAACTGATTATTAAAGAATGTATACTGTCTTTTAGCGTAATTTCTAGATCTTTTTTTTATTAAAGAAATAGCTTCTTCTTTAGTAATTTCACCTTTAAAATAAGAATAAAACTCTTTATAACCAATTGCGGTATTAACTACTTTTGAATTAATTTCTTTATCATATAGTTTTCTTACTTCTTCCTCTAAACCAGAATCAATCATTTGATCAACTCTTTTATTAATAATATCATAAAGATGAGATCTATCACAAGTAAGACCAATAAGCCTAAAATCATATAGTTTTTTATTCTTATTAGTATTATCATTAAAAGTATAATCATATAAAAGTGCTTTTAAATATAATCCAGTTCCTCCGACTATGACAACATTTTTACCTTCATTAAGAAGTTTATTAAGGATTTTTCTAGCATCATTTTGATAATTATAAACAGAATAATTATCTAAAACGCTAACATTATCAATTAAATGATGTACAATATTTTCTTTTTCAAAGTCTTTTATCTTAGCAACTCCGATTGATAATTCTTTATACACTTGTTGACTATCACAATTAATAATTTCAGCATTAAGCTTTTTAGCAAGCATAATGCTTAATTTGGTTTTTCCAACACCAGTTGGCCCAATAATTGCATAAATCATAATTATCTTCCTTTAACTAAACGTTTAATAGTACTTTCATATTCATTAGTCTTAGTTTGGGCATTAAACATGTACTTTTTATCACTAATAGTGGTAAAATTAACTCTACCTATATCATAACCAAAATAACTTAGAACCAACTTAATCTTCTCTTCAGCAGCATCACAAGTTATCAAATCATTACTATAAGCGTAACCACATACTCTACTAGTACTTTCATCATAGATTGAAATCTTAATATCAGATAATTCATTATTTTTAATGTTAAACGTATCTTTTTCTACTTGTTCTTCCTCTAACTCATCACTTAAAGAAACAACATCAAACATATACTTATTCTTTGATATTTCAATCAAATTAACCATATCAAGATTAATATAATAGTTATTTGCAAATTTTCTGACGGCAGCTTCGGCTTGTTCCTTGGTTAATTCATCGTTACTATAAGCATAACCACACATTCTACTGACATCTTGTTTATAAATAGATAATACTATATTTGACATATTACCCCTCCTAAAACATGACACATCATATCATAAAACGAACAAAAAGTCAAATTCATTAAATAAAAAAGTACTTTTTCAAGCACCACTTTCATCTTCTTTTAGTTATAAAATCCATAATATCATTATAATTATCATTTTTAGTCTTAACACTAAATATAAAGTTACCAATACAGACTTTATTTAGAATAACACTATTTGGATCTATATCATATCCACACTCATTAAGAGAACCTATAACAGCATACTCTGCCTCATCATAACTTATATCTACTTCACTAGTTACAAAACCATTTAAACTAGTAATAATTCCATCATCATGTTCTCCAGTAACTGACACACTTATATTAACCATATTACCCTCCCTAAAAACAGCCATATTATATCATAAAAAAGAAAAAAAGTAAACTACATTACTCTTTTAAACATTTTTTCAAGTTCATATATTGTGTACGTAATAACAGTAGGTCTTCCATGAGGACAAGTAAATGGATTATTAGTATTTCTTAATCTATCTAATAGCACTACCATTTCTTCATGAGAAATGTGTTCATTGGCTTTAATAGACATTTTACATGCTAAAGTAATAGCAATCCTCTCATTAAACTTTTCCTTATTAAAATCTTTATGCTCTATAATTACTTCGATTATCTTTCTAATAGTTTCATTAGTATACTCTTTTTTAATCCAAGAAGGATGACTACGAATAATTAAAGTATTAAACCCAAAATCTTCATAAATAAATCCCATCTCATCTAAAACATTAATACTTTCTTTTAAAGACAAATATTCATTATTAGATAGTTCTATTTTAATAGGCACTAAAAGATCAACACTAGTATTAGTATCTTTGCCTAATTCTTTTAGATAATACTCATAATTAATTCTTTCATTCGCAGCATGCTGATCAATTAAAAATATTCCATCTTCATTTTCTCCGATTATATAAGTACCATGTGCTAAAGCTAAAGGAGTAATCTTTTTCATCTTTTCTTTTTCAATATATTTTTCTTCATTATCACTAACTACATAATCATTATTAAAATCAAAATTAATCTCTTCAAACTTAACTTCTTCTTTTAAATCTTTTTTCTTAAAATCAACCTTATCATTAACAGTATTAACACTACCAATATTAGAAATAGGTCTTTGTTCATACTTAGCCTCTGGTATTAAAGTAAGTTTATTTAAAGAACTAGATACCATATTATAAATCATATCTTTTAACTCATCTATTTTAGAAAACTTAATATCCATTTTAGTAGGATGTATATTAACATCTATTATATAAGGATCAGTCTTAATATTTAAAACAATAATAGGATATCTATTTATTGGTAAATATGTATGATACCCATCCAAAATACTACGTGTAATATCATTATTTCTTACATACCTTCCATTAACAAGTAAAGTAATATTATTTCTACTTGATCTATTAATCTCAGGATAAGAAATATACCCAGAAACTACATAATCACTATTAGAACACTCTACTTTAAGCATCTTTTTAGTAACATCAAGCCCATATATACTATTAATAACCTTAAGTAAATTACCACTTCCATCTGTATTAAGAAGTACTTTTGAATCATTTTCTAAATAAAAAGAAATAGAAGGATTAGCAAGAGCCATCTTATTAACATAGTTAAGTATATTAGCAAGCTCAGTATGAAGACTCTTTAAATACTTAAACCTAGCAGGAGTATTATAAAAAATATCACAAACACTAATCGAAGTACCACGTCTTAATTCAGTAGAAGAACAATTAGTAATAACACCCCCAGTAACTTCAAGTAAAGTAGATGATTCTTCATCACTAGTAGCAATAGTCATTTTAGAGACACTACCAATCGAAGGAAGAGCTTCTCCTCTAAAACCAAGAGTGTTTATATTAAATAAATCATCTTTACTATATAACTTACTAGTAGCATGCCTAAGTATAGAATTCTTACAATCTTCCCTAGACATCCCCTTTCCATCATCAACAACTTTTATAGATTTAATACCAGATTCCATTAGATATATCTTAATAACACTAGCACCAGCATCAATAGAGTTTTCAACTAATTCTTTAACTATATTCATTAAAGATTCTACTACTTCACCTGCCGCTATTTTATTAGATAAATCATCACTCATTACTTTAATTATATTCATAACTACTCCTTACAATATGGTTTATTTTCATCTTCTATATCATTGATTAAATCTTTTGGTAATCCTTTAGAGTCAGTAAGAACTACTTTCAAGCAAAATGCATCATCTTCACTTGGAAAAACAATAACTCTTTTATTATTATTATCTTTATCTAAACAGGCTCTATCAAGAGAACCAGCATCGGCGGTTACACATTTAAAAGTCATACTATCAGTATTAATATTATTATTACCATCAATACTAATATTTGTATCGTCAACTTCAGTTTTGCATATTCCATATTTTACCATTTCACCAAACTCACAATTCTTCATATTGTTAGCATCATAAAGATAATTATTAATAATACTACCTTTTTTAACAACAGTAATACTACTATTGCTTAAATCATCAGAACTAAATTGTTCCTTATTATAATTAAATCCTTTAGGTATATAACCAAGAGAAACTAACTCAGATAAAGTTATTGTATCCTTAACAGTACCACCATTATAAAGATTCTTAGTTCTGTAATTATTATAAGCAGACTCAATAGTTTCTCTAACAGCAACAAGTTCTTTTTCTTTTGCTTGTTTTGTATAGCTTCTATAAGATACAACAGTAAGAGTAGTAATAATAGAAAGTATTACTATTACTGCTAATAGCTCAACAAATGTAAATCCTTTTTTATTCATAGATATCATCTCCTAAAATAATTCTATCATAAATAGATATAAAAAAAAAGAAATAGTTTGGTTTTTTCTATTTCATTCAGGATTTAGTTGGTATGGATCAGAACTTGTACCAGTTCCACTTGCTATTTTTACATTTGATGATAAAGTTAGGACTGGTATAACCGCTTTAGAATTAAGATGTGCACCAGCTATGTATTCAACCTTTCCGTAATTTGACTCATAGAAAACATAACTATAATTACTACAATTTTGAGTTAATAGCCATGTTTCATATGTATAATAATTACTATTTAACCAATTATTATCCATTCTGCATTTTACTGCTTCGTCCCCAGTTGCACCATAATCATATAAAGTTTGTGTACATTCCTTTGATGCTGCATATCCATAATCACTGGCATACATTATTGCTATCTTCTTAGAGTCATCATTTTGCATTATTGGATTTGTACCATAGTAGTAGTCTGTTCTATTTACATCATTCTTTCTTTCATATTGCCACATTACATTAGTTGTTATTTGTGAAGTATTATATCCTCCAAGATAATATTTTGTTGTTCCTATCATGCTTTTTGCCTCATCATTTAATGTATTATAATAATCATTATTTAAATATGTATTTAAATCTGATGTTACCCAGTTGTTATATGAATTAGTGTTTGCATCTTGTGAACTATTCCATGCTGCTTTCTTTATATATTCATTTCTTATTATTTTCAATCTATTTTCTACATTACCAGAGGTATCTTCAGTAGGTATTATTCCTATTATTCTCCATACCTCATTATTGAATGTAACATAATTTTTTACTACTGAATCTCCTCCACGATATCTATACTCTGTTTTAAATCTACTATCTACTTGTAATGTATCATCTATTGTATGAGTTATTGGTTCTAATCCATCAGTACCAACTTTAGCTTGTGCAAACTCTAAAGCATAATCTTCTTTTGGTTTTTTATCGGTTGCTTCAATATTAAGTGCATATTTATACTCAATAGGTTTAGTTGTATCTCCATTTATATATAAATCACTATTAGTAGCTCTCTCATCTATCCATA
>ERZ779888.2868-NODE-2868-length-13431-cov-22.137111_pt1 | contig 13431 bp, 10 predicted proteins | sample MGYA00511245_ERZ779888 | MGnify/ENA primary metagenome ERZ779888 (study PRJEB29588, sample SAMEA2155255) | human gut metagenome | biome: human gut; feature: human-associated habitat; material: faeces | place: Denmark | collected 2008/2010 ... | reverse complement strand
CGGGCGAGCAGCCCTTTTACGTTACGCTGGACTACGTTGACCTTTACGGCGGGGTATACACAAGCACGCGGACATTCCTTGTCCACGTTACCCAGCCCGCGAAGATGAGCTGCGACCCCGTATCCCTGCCGAAGGAGGTCACAGCGGGCGAAACAATATCCCTGCCCGCCAACGTTTTCAACATAGGCAAAAGCACGCTCAGAAACGTTACGGTGAACCTGAGCGGCGCGGGGCTTTTCCCCACCTCCAGCGTGTTCTTGGGGGACATTCAGCCGGGGCAGGCTGGCTACGGTGAGATGAAGGTATTCGTGGGCATGCTCTCCATGACCGAGGGCTACACCGAAAGCTACGGCAAAACAAGCGCCGTCTACACCGTTACATATACGGACGACGCGGGCGAAACCCACACCGCCGAGCAGCAGCTTTCCACCGAAATAAAGCAGCCGGTGATCGCCGGCGAAAAGACCGACGCCGAAAAGCAGGCCGAGGAAGAACAAAAGCGCGCCATGAGCCAATGGTGGATAAGCGCCCTTGCGGCCTTTGCAGTCATTGCGATAATAGTGGCAATCACCGTTGTTGCAGGAGTTATGCGGACGGTAAAGATGAAATAAGGGTAAAAAAACAGGCCGCATTACAGCCGCCGTCATAATTTACCCATATAAAACAGATAGCCCCTGACTGCCGTAACCCGATACAGTCAAGGGCTATCCCTCATTCTTAATGTCCAGCATCATTGAAACCCCTCTTTCTTCAGAATCATGGCGCCACTTATTCATCTGTTAAATATGCGCCCCGCTTAAATTCAAGCACCGCTTACGATGCTCCTGCCGTTAACGACGGCTTCCATTGGACGATTACAGCTTACTGTCGGCACCACCTTCCCCATGCTCCAACCTATGGGGGAATCTATCCACTCACTCTATCTCTTTTGTAATTTAATGATAGCAGATATTACATTAAATTGCAAGAGCAAATGCATAAATTCTCATACAAGTTTTGCTTCATTATTCCATTTTAGCATCTTTTATTTCCTTCCTTTTGTAGAAGATGCTCAATGCCAGCAGCATGGCGCAGTAGAACAGCACGCCTATGGCAAATATAAGCTGAAAATCACGCCATTGCGAATAGGATGCGGTGCGAAAGCCCAGCACGCACAGATGCCCCAGCCCGTAGGCAACGGGAATCGGAATTGCCCGCTCTATGCAGCGGCGGATATGCTCCCTCCTACGAAGGATGAACCACATGCATCCGAGAATCAAAAACAGCGCAATATTGAACAACAGCCAATATCCAAGTGAAAGTCCCGGCAGTGCCACCCAACTGCCATTCAGCCTGCTAAGATTTCCATAGATACAGACAGAATCCATATCAACATTGTTTAGCGCATAATTCTGCTGGAAGAATATATATACCGGCAAGCCGGTTGTTTCCCGCACCAAAGCATTCTGTATACCATGCCGCCCGGTCAGCCTGTCCCAAGTTGTAGTCCAAACCTCAAGATAATAAACCGCTTCTTTTGTATCTTTACCTGTAATGATTCTTTGAAGGGTATAATTTGTTATCCTTTCGTCGAAAGAGAGGACGATATGGCCTCCTTCGGTTTTTGTCACTGTCACCAGCTCCGGCGAATAGGCAAAGTATTTCGGCGCGGTCAGAAAAGAGATGACCGACAGCACCAGCGCCAGCAGCACAGCCGCCGTGCATAGTATTGTCCGCACCTTTTTCATAAGCAGCGCCTTTTTCAGCCGTTTCAGCGGCGCGGCGTCTATGTCCGTCTGCGGCTCCGCCTGCACTTCCACAGGCTCCCGCAATTTTTCAAGCTCTGCACGGCATATGGGACAATTTTCCAGATGCCCCTTTACGAACTCCGCCGTATCCTTTGATACCATTTTTTCCGCATACAACGGCAGTATATCGCGGACTATGCTGCATTCATTCTTCATTTTCTTCAACCTCCATTCCTGTCCGGAGCATTTTTCGCGCCCGGTGATAGGTAACGCATGCCCAGTTTTCCGTTTTGTGAAACAGCTTACCAATGTCCTTGAAGCTCATTTCGCCAAGGGTGCGCCACATGAAAACCTCCTTGTACGGGTTCGGCAGCTCATGCAGCAAACGCCTTATTTGCCTTGCGTTCTCACTGCGCAGCAGTATTTCATCCGGCGATTCCCCTGTTTCTATAAGCTGCTCAATATCTGCCGTGTGTTCCGTCCTGCGGCTTTGTTTCAGGTGGGTGTAGTAACAGTTCTTTGCAATCTGACACAGCCACACGCGAATATCACAGTCGCCGCGAAAGGTATCAATGCGCTTCAGCGCGCGAAAGAACGCCTCACCGGTAATATCCTCGGATAGCCGTTCGTCTCCGCCTGACAGCCGCCGAACATAGAGGAACACATCACGAAAATAGTCCCTGTATATCTGTTCAAAGTCCGTCACCTGCTCACCTCCCTGCCCATTCATATATAAGACTGCGCAAAACAAAAAACCTTACAGCGTTTTTGAAAAAATTATGTTGACGCCCTCTCCCGCCATTCTGCGTACAATATGGAATAGATGCGATTATGGAAATACGCAGCATGTTACAATACGATGCGCACCATCACAAAAAGAAGGGCAACGTGAACACCGAGGTGTAAAATGTAGCTACCAACAAACACAACACGGAGGTGAACTCGTTGCACTTATTCCATTTTACACCGGACGAAAGAAAACATCCACATCAGCTTCAATGAAAGATTGTCACAAGATCAAATAAGTGCGACAGATGCTAAGTACAACAGTATATACAGCTAAGCGTTAGCGATTTTCTTCAACTGCGTAGACGAATTTGAAATGACTATGCTGACAGAACCGATGATTACAACATCTGCCTCCAATCATAGCAAAACGGTGTGACCTTTATGGTCACACCGTCCTCTGCGCCAACCGCAAGGCTTACGATTCCCTGCAACCGTTAAGCCTTTATCCTCTAAAATCCGATATACGATTGAAATCCTATTTTTATCAACTTCGGGATTACTTTTTTACCCCTTCCTCCTCAATTACTCTGCATAGGTTCCACAGCACTGCTGCTACGGAAAGTTCGTTTTCACGAAGCCCCTTTACGGTAAAATATTCATTAGGAGCGTGAATCTGACCGTGTATACCCAGGCTATAATCGACAAGCGGCAGATTGACGGGTGGATCAGTGAAAAGATACGCCGGACCGCTGCCGGGGAAGATCGGCCAGACTGTATTTTCGGGATAGCCACTCATCTCCATAGCTGAAATACACGCCTTTGCAAGCGAACTATCAGCATTGACCTTAGAATATGGCGTCCCCTGACGGCGCGTCAGTATGATATCCGAATACCCGTGCCTATCAAGATGCTTGCGTATCAACTCCAGTGTGCGCTCTGGCCGCATGTTGGGTACAAGGCGCACATCAGCCTTACAGGTTGCATGATACGGCACAATCGTCTTTGTAGCAGGGCCGATATATCCACCCCAAATGCCATCGATATTTAACGTAGGCTTCCAAAGAAGATCTCTCAACGCATCGCGACCGGGCTTTCCGTGGATGAAGCGAGTAGCATAGAATCGCTTGTTAAGATACATATCCTCATCGAGCACTTCTGCCATACGCTCGGTATAGTATTCATCCATTTCGTCAAGGGATGCCACTTCATCGTAGAAACCATCTATTAAGATATTATCATCATTATCACGCATAGTGCCAAGCGCGTTCACAAGCCGCCAAATAGGATTTGAAATCCATGCAGCATTACTGCCATGAATATCAAGTTTAGAGGGTCCACCCCACTCAGCGCCCTTGGCCTCCATTTCAAAATATAGGATTCCCTTGTTGCCTAGTGTGGTAAATGGCTTACCGTTCTCATCTTGGCGAGCGGAAAGCAGATAGACTCCCAAGCACTTATTGAGTTCGTTCGCATGTTTAGCAGTGAAAGGAATAAGGCTTTCGCTGCCCATCTCCTCTTCGCCCTCGATTACGAACCAGAGATTGAGCGGGAAATAGCCAAGTTCCTCTTTTATGGTTTTTACGGTATTAAAGAAGCACACCAGCGGTCCCTTTGAATTGGCGATACCGCGTGACACCACACATTCCCCATAAGGTGGAAAATCTATAATAGCACCATCATATGGCGGCACTTTCCATTCTTCAAGAGGTTCCGGCGGTTGCACATCGTACATACCGTAAACGACAAGCGTAGGTGCTCCCAGCTTTTCACTCATCAATTTTGCACTCACAACAGGGCTATGCACATAGTGTTCCAGATGTCCATCTACGCAGCCGATATCATTAAGCATATCGAGCACCATATTGGCGCATTTCTCGATACCTTCGCCGGTGCCGGCAATGCTCGGCTGGCGCACTAAAGAAAGTATCTTTGGAAGATGCTCCGCCTCAAACTTCACATTTATTCGCTCATAGACCTTTTCCAGCCAGTTTTCCATATTGCTCTCCCTATTCCTTTCATTTAATATGCAGCAACTGCTTGATGTTGCCGGAAAACAGCTTTTCCTTGCTTTCATCGGATATACGCATTGCGCGAAGAGGTTTTAGATCACTTGCTGCGCGCTCCGGGTGATTCTGGTTAGAGTCTGATCCAAAGAGGATTCTGTCGTCGCGACGCATCCAATCATAAAGCATGGTATCAAGCTGCGGGAACATGGTTAAGTATTCTGAGGTTGTGCTGGTTGTATCAATATAGACATTTTCATGTTTGGCTACCATCACAGGATCCATGCCAAAGGGATGACCATGGGCAATGATAAACTTACATTTCGGGTATCGAATTGCCATTTCATCCACGTCTACAGAATTGGCGAAAACCATTCGCGCGTTTCTTGAATACACAGGACCGGTGTGTACCAACACAGGAATATCGTAATCGATACAAGCCTCAAAAATGGGGCCGAAGCGTGGATCTAACAAAGAAACATTCTGGATAGGCGGATGAAGTTTTAATCCCTTGAGACCATAATCTTCCACAGCACGACGAAGTTCGTCCAGCGCATTCTTATCTGATGGGTGTACCGAACAATATCCTATAAACCGATCCGGATACTGTTTAACAAGATCCGCAACGTATTTATTATCCATAAATCCTAACTCCACAGGAGCAATAGGACATACGACAGACATATCTACGCCAGCCTCGTCCATTCCTTTGAGAAAACTGGAAATGTTGTTGTTACCCGCACGTATATGCGTATGAGAATCAATAATCATAGTATATTACCCTCCAAATCAATATTTTTACGCCTGAGGCGTTAAGTACTTTTCAAACCAGTGCGTAATTTCTTCGAGGCGCTTGATGCGGTTGCGCGGCTTTCCGCTGCGGCATAGGCCGTGGGACTCGCCGTGGAAAATGCATAATCTGGATTCCACCCCAAGATATTGCAGCGCTTGGAACATAGAAATTCCTTCGCTCACCGGACAGCGGTAGTCATTTTCCGAATGGATGAAAAGCGTTGGCGTATCGCAATCTACCACATATTTGAGTGGAGAATGAAGCCAATATCGCTGCTGATCCATCCAAATGTTATTTTCAACCCCCCAGCAAGGGAAAAGGTAGTTTGTGTCTGATGTAAAGAACATCGTATTCCAGCTTGCAACACTCCGTTGAGACACCGCACATTTAAAGCGGTGCGTCCGTCCAATCATCCAGTTCGTCAGAAAGCCGCCATAGCTACCGCCGCCCACGCCAAGACGTTCCGCATCGATCTGCGGATACTCTTTAAGGCATGCATCGCAAAAAGCAAGAAGATCCTCCTCCTCATAAAAGCCATAATGACCAATAACATCTGCAAAATCGTCATCTCTTCCATCACTTCCACGTGGATTGCAATATAGCACAAAAAAGCCTCTATTTGCAAACACCTGCATCTCGTGATAATATATCGGTCCAAAGGCGCATTTATGGCCGCCGTGAATATATAGTATTCCGGGATACTTTTTGTTTTCGTCAAAATCCACAGGCTTGATCACATAGCCATCCATCTCAGTAAGTTCACTTTTAAACAGCAGTGTTTCTGGTACTGAAGTTTTATAAATTTCCTTAACTTCACGATTAAAAGCACTTATGAGTTTCATTTTCCCGTTTTCCAAAATATAAATTTCTTCCGGTCGATTTTCAATCATAGCCGTACAGAGAATTCTTCCGTTTGCAAGCAATGCAAAATCATCCACGGTGCCGCGTTCACAGCTGACAGTTTGAATTATGCCATCTAAGCCTGCATGCTTGATATGCGCACAGCCGCAATCAGTTCCGATGTAATAGACGCCTTTGTCCGCCGCGAGATAAGCCGAAGTGCTGCCATAACGCATATCGGTACCAACGGTATTGTGGGTGCTCATTACATTTGAGCAGAAGAGTTCAGGTTCACCTTTTTTGTTAAAGCGATAAAATGATGCATTTTCGTTCTGATAGCCGTGGAGCAGACCCTTTGTGCCCACAAAATACGGTTCACCCTGTAGGAATCCTACTCCATATACTCGGAATGTATGATCGTCCATGAGTACATCAAGTTTATCGGTCTCACAATCGTAAACCTCTACATCACCATAGAACAAATATGCTTCGTTTTTGCGGAAACGTCTAGCGCTTAGAATAATCTTACCGTCAACAGCATCTATAGATTCTATGTTCTGGTATTCGTCCGTCACGGGCACAAGCGTATTCGACGCGCAATCATAGACAAAGCAACGAAACCGCATGCCATTCGTAATCCCCATACCGTCTTGGCGAAACGGCAACTCATCAGCTACAGTATAATCGGACTCAACACAGCGCCATGTATCCCTTTCGGCACGCTTTGGTACAGGGCTACCCATATCAGGCAAATAGGATTTAGCAAGAACCGCAAATTTATTTCTGCCGATAGGTTTAATCCACCTGACATTTGCAGGAATTTCAAAACAGGGTTTCAACTCCCCATCTGAAAAATCAAGCACAGCATATCGCGTCACAGGCTTTTCGGCATCATTATCTTTCGATTCTCCGGATTTCAGCGAAACGAGCAGTGTGGTCTCATCCAACCAGCACTCGCTCTCTGCACAGCCGCCTTCAGTTAAGCGACGTATTTTCCTATCCATATCAGAATAGAGAAACAAATCGGTTTCATAGCCGTTTTTCCCCAAATCCGCCCTGTGAACAGAAAAAACGCAGTTGCTACCATCAGGCGAGGCGCACAAGGATGATATAAAACGATAGTTGACAATATCTTCTATTTCAAGTCTTTTCTTCATTGCATAACCTCACGTCTCAATGCAATTGGCTAAGAAAGCAAGCGCATTTATGTCCCTGCGTATATTCAATCAGTTTAGGTTCTTCCTCTGCGCAACGGCTGGTAGCTTCCGGACAACGTGTATGAAAGCGACATCCCTTAGGAGGATCCTTGGGGCTTGCAATGTCACCTTTAAGGAGAATCCGGCTACGCTGATAAGTGGGATCCGGCACCGGAATGGCAGAGATCAACGCCCTGGTATATGGATGCACGGCGCTTTCAAAGATTTGTTTCGTCGTGCCAATCTCGACGATTTTTCCAAGGTACATCACTGCTATGTTATCTGAAAGATATCGCACAACATTGAGAGCATGGGACACAAAGATATATGTCAAGCCGTAGCGTTCCCGAAGCTGTTTCAATAGATTTAGTATCTGAGACTGAATTGATACATCAAGCGCAGATACCGGTTCATCGCATAATACAAGTTTGGGCCGGAGTATTAACGAACGTGCAATGCTTACACGCTGACGCTGTCCGCCCGAGAATTCATGTGGATATCGACTATAAAACTCCTCCTGCAGACCTACGTCCTTCATGGTCTCAAGCGTGCGTTGCTTACGTTCACCAGCATCTTTAACACCATGGACAAGCAAGGGTTCGCTAATAATCTCTCCGATAGTCATGCGCGGATTAAGCGAGGAGAAAGGATCTTGATAAATAATCTGAAACTCGCTTCTGATAGATTGCAATTCATTACGGCGCAGGGTAGAGAGGTCACATCCGTCAAAAATCACACGCCCTGATGTAAATGGGATGAGCCGCATCACGCTCTGCATAAGTGTACTCTTTCCGCAACCACTTTCCCCAACTAGGCCAAGCGTTTCACCCCTATTCACAGTGAATGAAACATCATCCACTGCATGAACATATCCCCGCAAAGTAGAGAACATACCGCCGTATACAGGGAAGTAGGTTTTCAGATTTTCAACCTCTAACAAAGGGTCATTCACAGGCTTTATATGTTCCATATTCCTTTCCTCCTGCACCTATTCTACCGAATTGTTGCTTTCTTCAGCATACAAGTGGCACGCCACCACATGATTCCCCACATCCACACTTTGAGGAGCTATACATTTACAAATCTCCATTGCTTTAGGGCAGCGAGGATGGAAGCGGCAACCGGTCGGAAAATTAGCCGGCGTCGGCACTTGTCCCTCAATAGTATCGAGTTCTTCGCGATCATCATCAATACGCGGGATACAGTTAAGAAGACCTCTTGTATATGGATGCAGTGGGTTACGAAATAGTTCTGAACAAGAGGCATCCTCTATAACACGCCCTGCATACATTACAATCACGCGCTGCGCAATGTCCGCCACTATTCCCAGGTCATGCGTCACGAACACGACTGTCATTCCGTGCTGTTCCTTCAAAGTTTGAATCAAATCTAAAATCTGAGCTTGTATAGTCACATCAAGTGCGGTTGTCGGTTCATCAGCTAAAAGAAGCTTTGGCTCGCAACTGAACGCCATAGCAATCATAGCTCTTTGCCGCATACCTCCCGAAAGCTGGTGTGGATAGGAGTTTGCACAGCGCGCGGGATCAGGAACTCCAACCATTCGCAACAACTCGACAGTCTTTTCGCTTGCCGTTTTCTTGTCAATTCTCTCATTAATTATGAGCGCTTCCTCAATCTGTGCGCCAATCTTATGCACAGGATTGAGCGCCGTCATAGGCTCCTGAAAAATCATTGCAATCTCTTTGCAGCGTAGCTTGCGGATTTCCTTGGTACTCATTGCAAGAAGGTTCTTGCCTTCAAAAAGAATCTGACCAGAAACATACTTGCCCGGCGGCGTGGCGACAAGCCTCATAATAGAAAGCGATGTTACACTTTTCCCACAGCCGCTCTCACCCACTATACATAACGTTTCTCCACGGTTCACTTTAAAGCTTACGTCATCCACAGCGGGGATTTCACGCTTATCAGGCGTATAGAAGTACGTCTTGAGGTTTTTGACTTCCAATAAAGTGTCCATTTCAAGGATTCCTTCCTTTATCATGCTTGTCTGCGTATTTTGCGCTCCCCGGTCGGCACCAACCTGGGAGCTTTACCCAAACAGATTGATTTATTTAGCAATGCTCATTTCAGATACAAGCATAGCATAGTGATTGATGGGATTCCAGTCAATACGATTGTTCACGGCATAGATATCATAGAGCCTGAACAAGTATAGACATGCAGGATCATCCACCATAAGCTGCTGAAGTTGCTGAATATACGGCGCGCGTCCTTCCTTGGTGGTTTCAGCCAATAGAGCATCAATAATAGCATCGTAACCTTCAACCACGTTATAGGAGCTCATGCCGCCGGAGTGCAGAACACCAGTCAGCGTAGATTCATACAAATTTGGTTTCGCGCCCCAGTTCCAGTCAAACATTGGAGGGCATTGCTTGGCCTCTTGTCCATTGACGATTATAGCATAGGCGGTAGTGTCATCAAGCACCTGAACTTTGACATTTATGCCGATAGCGGTAAGATATGCACCAACGGCCTCGGTTACTTCTTGTGCCTTCGCATGATTATCGACGTCGGTCATAAGTACAAGATCGAATCCATTCGGATATCCGGCTTCTGCCAACATCGCTTTAGCTCTTTCCGGATCATAAGTGAATGTATTGGCAAGTGCTTCTTCATAGCCGTCATAATCAGAACGCCAAAGGGTAGAGGCGCGTTCGCCATAGCCGCCCATAATATTGTCAATTATTGCCTGAACGTCTACTGCATAGTTAAGAGCCTGACGGACAAGCTTATTCTGCAAAGCAGGACAGCCGGCCCAATCATACGTATTGTAGGCTATATACTCAATGCGGTTCATCTTCTTGGGAACAACAGAGATATTGCCTGCACTCTGAAGCATTTCGGTAGACTCGAACTGCACGTTCATGATAATGTCAACAGTGCCATTTACCATCTCTGCTACACGAGTTGCAGCTTCAGGTATTGTGCGCACCACAATACGATCGATTTCAGGTTCTTCTCCCCAGTATGTGGGATTCTTTTCTAAAACTATTTCTTTGTCTGCTTCCCAACTTACAAAGGTGTAAGGACCTGTACCGACGGGATTTCCTCCGATAGCTTCCTCACCAATCTGCTCGCTATAAGCAGGTGCCAGCATCGGAACTTCTGCAAGGTGCTCTAGGAAGAATATATCGGCTGCTGAAAGAGTGAATTTTACCGTCAACTCGTCAACCGCTTCATACTCGGAAACATAGTTTTTAAATGTAAAACTCTGGCGTGGGAACTCGTCAGAGGCAGCACGCTTGAAATTCCATATCACCGCTTCTGCATTTAAAGCTTCTCCGTTTGAGAACGTAATGCCTTCTTTCAGCTTTACCGTCCACTCGGTATCGGAAATCTGCTTATATGATTCTGCAAGTACGGGAGTAACCGCCCAATTCTCATCATAAAAAAACAGGTTTTGGCATATGTTGCGGAATACATTCGCGCCAATATCACCGCTGGCCCTATGGGGGTCAAGGGACTGAGGATCAGAACCCTGAGCGATTGTTACAGTAAAAGGTTCCTTGGCGTTAGACACTTGAGATCCAGAATTATGCGTGGGAGCGGTAGAGTCAGTAGGCGTGGCGTTTATATTTCCCGAAGTAGTACTGCAGGCTGCAAATATGGCAACCATCATGCACATCACCAACAGAAAAGCTGTCAGCTTAATCTTTTTAGACATGTTTGTTTCCTCCTTGGTTTATTATTTTATATTTTCTTTAAATCGTTTTGAGCAATCAGCTCAATCCACACCCCTCAATCTGGGGTCACGAACATCACGCAGCCAGTCACCAACAAAGTTAATGGACAAGCAGCCTACCAACAGCGCAATGCCAGGAATAGTGGTCAGCCAGCCGGCATTAAAAATATAATCTCTACCGTTGGCAATCATATTACCCCATGTTGCAATGCTAGGCGGAATGCCTAATCCCAGAAATGTTAATGAGGCTTCTGCAAGGATATTAGTACCGACATCCATTGTTCCAAGTATAATAGCGGAGTCCACAACACTTGGCAATATCTGTTTAAAAACAATTCGTAGGTCTCTGCAGCCAATGGCGTTTGCAGCTTTAACAAATTCCTTCTCTTTAACAGAAAGCACCTGCGCGCGAATAGTCCGTGCATAAGGCACCCAGCCAGTGATACCCAGTACAATTATGACATTACCCAAGCTTGATCCAAGCGCCGCCACAAGAAGCATTGCAAGAAAGATGAAAGGAAATGCAAGCATGACGTCAATCATTCTTGAAATAATTGCATCAACCACACCGCCAAAGTAGCCAGCAATAAGCCCTAACACTACGCCAATCACCATACCCACAGCTCCTGCCACAATACCCACAATCAACGAGATACGCGATCCATAAATAAGCCTTGTAAGTACGTCTCTTCCAAGCTGATCCGTCCCAAGCACATGCTCAATGGTGCCTTTTTTCTCCCAAGCAGGCGGGGCAAGCCGCTGCGCGATGTCAATGTCGTTAATATCATATGGTGCAATAACAGGCGCAAGTACCGCCACTATAATCCACAGCGCCATTACCACAAGGCCAAACTTAGCCGTCCGTGTGCTACGTGAAATGGTTTTCCATACGTTTTTCATGCGGCGCCTCCTTTATTTATTAATGCGGAAAGAAATTCTCGGGTCAATCAGGGTATAGCAAAGATCAGCCACGCAATTGATTATTGAAAAAATCAGCGCAAAAATCAGTGTGCTCGCCTGAATTAACGGGAAGTCATAACCCTTGATCGCTGTCACAATAAGTCTGCCTATACCCGGGATTGCAAAGATTGACTCTACCACGACAGAACCTGCAAACATATATCCGATTTGCAATGCCACAAATGTAACCACCGCAAGGAGTGCATTATGTAGGCCGTGCTTAATAATGACTTTTGTCTCCGCCGCACCTTTTGCGCGCGCAGTTGTGATATAGTCCTGCCGCATCACATCCAGCATAGCTGAACGAGTCAGCCGCGTGACGCTCGCTCCCATACCGGAGGACATAGCTATTACTGGCATAATAAGCTGCCGTATCTCGCCATAGCCTGATGCGGGCAACCACTTTAATTGCACCGAAAATATCAGCACCATCAACGATGCAAACCAGAATGTAGGAATGCTCCGTCCCATGACAACAAACGTGGTTACGGCATTGTCCAGAAGTGAGTTGCGCTTAATGGCCGAGATAACGCCAAACAGCAATGCAAGCGGCAACGACACAGCAAGTGAAATGAATCCCAGTTTCAGCGTTGCAGGCAGGCGCTCCTTCAACAGATCTATAACGGGCCTCTCAAAATAATAGGAGCTGCCAAAATCGCCTCGTAGCACATCCGAAAGATAATTCAAGTACTGCTTCCAGATAGGCTGATCCAACCCAAGAATACGACGGATGTTCTGAAGATCCTCATAGGAACTGTCCGGTGTAACCATCATCTTTGCAGGGTCTCCTACAACCCTTAGAATCACAAAAACAAGCGTCATTACCAGAAACAGCACCAGAACCGTTTGCAGGAGTCTTCTTATAATATACCTTATCATCGAGTCTCTGCCCTCCCGACTGTATTATCCTGTTTGTCTAACCCAGCGTCATTGAGACGTATGCTGTTCAGTCGTTATCGATCCTCTTGGCATCGGTAAGATTGCCAATAATGTAAGCATAGTCGCCCGGATGTACTTTTGTCATCATGATGCGCATATCAAGAAATACAGTTTCCTCAAACGGAGCACGCATTTCCTCTATGACTTCGGTAGTCTGCGGATCACGCACAACCGCAATCAGCGTATCCTTGGGGACGCTCTTGTTGAGGTATTCAGCACCAACCACAGGATAGAACATGCCGCCGTTGTTAGGACGATTGAGAGCGCGGCTCTTTATTATCCACTGCGATTTAGGCAGAATCGGTTTGCCCGGGTACATACCCATATCTTTCATCACATTAAATACACCACGAACACTCATGGGTACGATTTTATCATGCACAGCCGGATCTCCCGTGCCAACCTCGGCTACGATAGCAGGCTTACCTCTAGTAATCATATAATCTGAAAGTGTGCCGGCATAAGCAGCATCAGGACCGGCGGGCTTGTAAAGTGCAGTAAGATAGTTTACAGATTGTGCAATCACATGGTTTACAGTTTT
>ERZ779888.2867-NODE-2867-length-13433-cov-3.099342_pt1 | contig 13433 bp, 9 predicted proteins | sample MGYA00511245_ERZ779888 | MGnify/ENA primary metagenome ERZ779888 (study PRJEB29588, sample SAMEA2155255) | human gut metagenome | biome: human gut; feature: human-associated habitat; material: faeces | place: Denmark | collected 2008/2010 ... | reverse complement strand
AAAAATCAAAGTCAACAAAAGTGGCTAATATTCTATGTTTTAAAGAATATAGGCGTCTGTTGGGACAGTATTTTTGTACATTTTTTCTGCACAAAGTTAAAATTATGATTGAATTAAGTAAAATCCGGGTTTATAATATCTTGGATAGAAAAGAAGTGTAATATGAAACTCAACGAAAAAAAGAAACAAACGACATACAGAATAATTATATATGCCGCAGGACTGATAATATTGGCATTGGGAATAACTCTGAATACTAAGTGCGGACTCGGAGTATCCCCAATTATTTCTGTGGCATACAGCGTGTCGGTAATAACTAACATTTCTATCGGCAACACAACACTGATATGGTACTCCGTATTCGTACTGATAGAGGTAATAATCCACGGAATAAAGCGGTACGGCGGAAAACAGATAGTATCCGATATATTGCAGGTACCGCTCAGCCTTGTTTTCACGAGATTCATCAATCTGTTTTCGGGCTGCATACCACAACTAGATACAGAATGTAAGGGTACGGTATGGGGCACGATATGGATGCGAATAATCGTACTGCTGACAGCAATAATTCTGACAGGCATAGGAGCGGCAATGTCGCTGAATATGCGAATAATACCTAACCCGGGCGACGGAATAGTTCAAACTGTAGCCGACTGCACAGACAAGACTGTTGGATTCACAAAAAACATATGGGACGTATTTATGATAATACTGACCTGCTGTATCAGTCTCATATTTGCACATCACATTATCGGAATAGGAATAGGTACTCTGCTGGCTATGCTGGGAGTAGGCAGAGTAATAGCGATATTCAACCACTTCACTATGCTGAAAATGTTAGACAAGGCAGGGCTTGAAATGAACTTTCTGCCCGGTGACAAAAAGTAAAAAAACACGGTGCGCCGAAAATCTCGGGTGCACCGTGTTATTATTTTATTTTGATTTTTTCTTTTTTCCTGTGAACAGTGATATACCAAAGATAACGAGCAACAGCAATACTGCAAAGCACATCCAAGGAATGAGGATATTATTGCCCTTAGCTGCAAAGGTGTCGTAATAGCCCTTTAGGTAAATTACCGTAACGATAATAGGCAGTACATACTGCATATACGCTCTGAGCCACTTTGGATACTTGACGCCCTCGCCCTCGTTGGCCTCTTTGATGAAATTCTCAAATCCCCATCCGTTCTTGCGGACGCAGAACATAAGGAACACGAGTGAGCCCAGCGGCAACAAATTGGACGAAACGAGGAAGTCCTCCATATCCATAATACCTGTTCCCTCGCCCAATGGCTGAACATTAGACAACAAGTTAAATCCAAGAATAGCAGGCATTGAGAGCACTGTAATCAAAACAAAATTGATACCTACAGACTTTTTTCTGCTCCAGCCCAGCATATCCATAAACATAGCGATAATGTTCTCAAACACAGCTATAATTGTAGAAAGAGCCGCAAAGGACATAAATATAAAGAACAATGTTCCCCAAAGTCTTCCGCCTTTCATATTATTGAACAGATTAGGCAGAGTAATAAACAACAGTGACGGACCTGAGTCAGGCTGAACGCCGAACGAGAAGCAAGCCGGAATGATTATAAAACCTGCCATAAGTGCAACAAGAGTATCCAGGCAGATAATATTGATTGCCTCGCCTGTGATTCTCTTTTTCTTATCCAAATAGCTGCCAAAAATTTCCATAGCTCCGATACCGAGGCTGAGAGTAAAGAAAGCCTGTGACATAGCAGCAAAAATCATTGTGCCTAAGCCGTTTTTCTTTAATACTGTAAAGTCCGGAACGAGATAGAATTTTATGCCTGCCGACGCATTTTTTAGGAACAATGAGTTAACGGCAAGGGCAAACATAAGTATAATAAGAAAAATCATCATTACCTTAGTTACCTTTTCGACTCCGTTTTTCAGTCCCATAATGCAGACAGCAAAAGAAATAACTATAGCAATAACGGTCCACAATATCATGGTTTGCGGCTGCGAGAGCATATTTGAAAATACGCCGGCTACTCCGTCGGCGTCAAGACCGGACAGTTTACCCGCAGCCTCGAGATAAGCGTAATAAATCATCCAACCGCCTACCATAGTGTAAAACATCATCAACAAAAACGAGCCGAACACACTAATCCACTTTAGGTTGTGCCACTTAGAACCCTTCGGCTCGAGTTTATCAAATGCTTTTCCCATACCGAGACCGCTGCCACGGCCTACCGAAAACTCACAAACCAAAATCGGCAATCCCAAAATTGCCAAAAAAATCAGGTACATAACGATAAACGCTGCACCGCCATACATTCCGCACATATACGGAAATTTCCACACATTGCCTATGCCGATGGCACATCCTGCAGAAACAAGAATAAAACCTAATCGGGAGGCGAACTTTTCTCTGTTTTCCATAAATTCCTCTCAAACAAATGCCTAAGCGTTTTTAATAATAAAACTATAACATAATGTAGGATTTATTTCAAGAACATATACAGAAAATGCCCGCACGACAGCAATGCGTGCAGGCATTTTATATAATTTTGTTTAGTAATTTTCTGCGCTGATTTCAAAAAAGCTCTGAGGGTGATTACAGGTAGGACAAACCTCCGGCGCAGATGTGCCTACTACGATATGTCCGCAGTTACGGCACTCCCAAACCTTGACCTCACTCTTTTCAAAAACCTCTGCGGTTTCAATATTTTTCAACAAAGCTCTGTAGCGTTCTTCATGATGCTTTTCGATAGCGGCAACGAGTCTGAACTTATGCGCAAGCTCTGTAAAGCCTTCTTCTTCGGCAGTCTTTGCAAACTCAACGTACATATCTGTCCACTCGTAGTTTTCGCCCTCTGCAGCAGCCTTAAGGTTGTCTGCTGTGTCGCCGATACCGTTCAGCTCCTTGAACCACAGCTTTGCGTGTTCTTTTTCGTTGTTTGCGGTTTTAAGAAACAAATCTGCAATTTGCTCAAAGCCCTGTTTTTTTGCTACAGAAGCAAAATACGTGTACTTGTTTCTCGCTTGAGACTCACCTGAAAAAGCAGCCTCAAGATTTTTTTCTGTTTTAGTTCCCGAATATTTGTTAGCCATAATATCTTACCTTTCCGACTGCATTATAACTATGAGTGCGCTCTCGGCAGTCACGGAGCGGATATATTCCCTCACCCACAATAATAACATATTCTAACCAAAATTCAAGGTCTTAATCCATTTTTCTATATCATTAACAGGGACATTGGACGGGAATCTTTTTCCGTCTTTCCAACTACCGGTAGAATTCAGTTTTTTAAGCTCATTCACACTGTTGCCTATTCCCGAACTTGAAGAGGTACAAAACGGCACAATAGTCTTAGAAGTAAAATCATTAGATTTGATAAAATTATTAACAGGCCAAGCGGCACCGCCCCACCAAATAGGATAGCCAATATATACTATCTTATAATCAGCCCAGTTATCCGGTGTAGTCTCGGCGAGCTCTATGTCTCTGAGACTCTTGTCATCGTGCTCACGGCTGACTCTGCTGTTTTTGTCATTCCAATCCAAGTCGGAGGAGGTGTATGCTTGCGCCGGTTTTATTTCAAAAAGGTCTCCGCCTGTAACCGAAGCAATCTCCTTTGCTACCTCTTGAGTGTTTCCGCTGGCAGAAAAATATGCCACAAGAACCTTTTCATCGCTTTGAGTGGTATCTCTTGTATCACTTAGTACGGTGTCAGAACTTTCTGCTTTGGTCGCACTGCTTTTTGCACAAGCCCCAAGTGACAACAAAAGCATTGTGCTTAGCAATAAACATAAAATCTTTTTCATATTGTTCTCCAAATTCATTTGATTTTATGTTTATTATATACGCTAAAGCTGGCTTTAGGTCAATAAGAAAGAGAAAATCTTTACCACTTCTTTGAATTTCCCCCTTTATTCGACACGCAGTTACGCAGCGTGTGTTGATTATTTTATCTATTTCGTTAATTTCTATAACGACAACAATTCGTTTTTCTTTTTTTCGTACTCTTGTTTAGTAATAGCGCCTATATCGAGTAGTTGTTTATACTTCATAATTTCGTCTGCGGGAGAAAAAGCACCTCTTGCCGAATTGGCAATCTGCACTCGCTTTTCTATAATTTCTTTTAGTTTAAGTGCTTTTTTGTATTCGCCGATTTTCAAAAAATATGCATAAGGATTTTTGAGCGCATCTTTCTTTTCTCTGTCGGAATTATTAAAATCATTGCCGGGGAATTTTATCTCAATATACCCTATGGTAATCAGTCCGGGCTTGCATATAGCAACGCCTGTTATTTGGCTGTAAGGGATTGTTACAATCTCCCTTTGCCTCTTAAGAATAAAAAGTGAAGATGAATTTTTTATTTCTACAGCATTGTCCAAAACATTTATATACTCACTGCTGTCACCTAACATAACTTCACTCATAATATTACCTCCCCAACCCAATTTTCTTTATAATTTATTTTAGCACAAACATTTTTGCTATTCAACACCATAAAAAACAAAGCTGCCCGAATTATGCGGCGAGAGGGAGAATAATAAGAAATAATATGAATTTTTCAATTTACAAATCAGCAATTCTATAGGCTTTCTCTTGTTGTCAACGTCTGTATTTGAAGTAGATACTACGCTGAGAGTGGAGAAAAACTCAATCTATGTCACCGGTTTTGAGTAAAATTCCTTCATACTGTATCCTTTAACAGTTTATTTTGATCCGTACGCTTTTGCACTGTCACCGTAACGCATCATAGCACTTATCATTTTTTCGATAGCGGTATCAGGGTACGCATCTTTTACTAATTTTGCATAGGATTCAATGCTATATCTCATAGTATTGCTACACTGGATTCCGTTTTCGTAAACAGTAAAATACAATTCTTTGCTCATCTCATTTGCGTATATTTCATCACAATAGACATAATAATAACCGTTGCCGCAAGAAATAAAATCTTCTTTTGTGTATTCAAATTTAGCATTACCGCAGGTCACAACAACAGTTTTGTTTTCAATATTATCGGCAGAAAACTTCGCCCTAACTGTTACTGAATTACCCAGCACAAGACTTCCTGACACCCATTTGCACGATGGGGACGAAATAGTCTTGTAACTATAGTCTCTTATGTTTTCGTACGGTCTGTCGTTTGTACTTGCCCATTGCTTTTGCTGCTGAGTGAGGGCACTGTTTACCAAATCGTTCTCTTCGTATCCGATATACGCTTGGGCGGCGGCACCGTAGTTAAGCAAGTCTACCATAAGCGTCCTGAGTTTTGCATAACTGTCGGAATTATATTTATCGAGAATGGCATAGGCATAGGTTTTTATACTCATTACCTTTTGTGGACTTTTATAGTCAATACCGTTATGCTTGGCGTGAAGCACCGCAACCACATCATCATTCATATGCTGTGGGGAGATGCCCTTATACGAAAATACGAGATAATCGCCCTGCTCTTTATACTCAGTAACAATATCTTTTTTGTTGCCGCAAGTAAATTCCATATATGGATTTTCAAAATCGGACACGGCACTCTTAGACACCTTAAAATTCATGGTGATACTGCTCTCAAGCGCGAGCGATACGGACTTGATTTTAAAGTTCTTTATGTTGAGAGAGGTAGTTTCGGTTTTTGTATCGCCGCAATCGAAGCAAGTGTATGTAATTTTTTCGTCTTTGGTGACTGTAGCAGGCTCTCTTTTAACTAATTTGTCTTTATCATAAACCTTGATTTTTGTGCTTATTGAGCCGGAATATGAGCCACTGCTGAATCCAACCGAAACATTATACACTCCCGATTTCGGATTTTCTTTACAATGGGTATCCACCTTGTACGGATTGAACCAAAGTCTTTTATTTCTAGAAAATGTATATTCCTTATTTTCAAAATACACTCCGGGGATTCCGGCAGAATAAAACACATCGTCAACATACTGTGAATCAAGATTTCTAACACTGACTTTTCCGTTGCTGTCTGTAATATTTAAGTCCGTCGCTTCATCCTTTGTAAAAGATATGTGAGACCTTATGTCATCAGGCTTTGCGCAAACCACTGTCTCGTTTTCATTGAGAACTTGATTATATTTGTCCAAAATATATTTGCCTCTGTGCCACTGTCCGTTTTTCAGATAGTCAACATAATTGGGATTAAGCAAATTGCCATCGCTATCTGTATAAGGAATTGCGACATCTGCACAATTCTCATCAGCATCAGCATCAGCATCATTATCAAACACAAACATTTTAACTTTGCTTGTGTAAAATATTCCCCTGGCCCTGCTTTTTCCGGTGAACTGATAATCCTCGATTTCAGTAAGATTATTTCTGTCAACTCTTATTTCATTTTGAACAGCCATTCTTACCATTTTGATGACACTTGTATGATAATATTCATTCAATCCATTATCGCTTTCGGGTAACACTTTGTTGGAAGAAATTTCTACAAAATCAATATATTCCTTTCCGCTGAGCAAGCCATAATCATGGCCGGTAGCTTTGTACACATCGCGCTTGACGAATCCGCATACAGAACAAGTATAGGTATACCCTCCGTCGACTATACAGCTCGGTGAATCGTAGGATATATTGAATTTATGGCCGAGAGCCGATGAATCTTCTGCCTTTATATCACCGCAATTAACACATTTGCTTGTTTTTATTCCGCCTTCGGTACAAGTAGCAGTGTTGCTTATCACTGTGTAATTATGCCCCGTAGCGTCCTTAGCATTACGCTTTTCCGTAGCACCGCAAACAGAGCATTTATACAGCTCGTATCCACCCTCGGTGCAGGTAGGCTCCACGGTTTGCTCAAGAACATAATCATGACCCAAAGCAGCTACTTGATTTCGTTTTTCTGTATAATTACATCTGCTGCAAGAATACAGCTCATATCCATTAGCAGTGCAGGTAGGAGCGACAGTCTTAGTATACTGTAAGTTGTGACCGAGTTTTGGCACATTGTTAGTATAATATTTTAGGTCACAATCTGTACACCTATTTACAGTATAACCGTCGTCTGTACAAGTAGGCTTAACAACAGTTTGGACATAATGGTGTTCCTCATTCATTGTAGGGTATGCATCAATATAATCATCCCATTCGCAAATAAAATCGTAATCACCATTCTTTCCCCACTTATAATCATTCCACTTTCCATCCGGGTAGTTTTGCCAAAATTGTAAAACATCCTCAATTCCACCTACGTTATTTGGCTCATCAGTTCCCCAATTTGAATATGGATATGAATTGATATTATTGCCATAAACATCAATCCAATTACCTTCAGAAGTTTTCTTTACTCCCAAAAACGCATTCATTTTGCCTAAACTTCTCAAGAATTTATAAACTGTATCATTTTCTTCTTTAGTTTCTAAAACGACTAAGTGACCGCCTTTTGTTTTACAAAAGTCATTAGCTTCTTCAAAAGAACTAAAAATTTTTGAAAAAAACTGATAAGTATGACCACCATAGTAAAATTTTTCGCTAACAGCTTGATCGACGGTAATATTTTTTATGTTATCGGACATTCTCATTAATGTATATTTAATATACAAAGCGTCTAGTCCCTGCTCGTATTTTTCGTCCTTTATCAAAGGTTGAAATGCAGGCTTCAGCATAGCTTGGTCAGGAGTTGTAAAGTCGGGGTGCGTTGGATCCCAATACTCCATCTGTAATTCTGTCTCATAAAATTGCAAGCTTTCTGTACAAACACCGGAATAAAGAATTTCGGCAATAGGAAAAGTAGCAGTAATCGCAGCTAAAATCGGCGCCAACGGTCCGAGAGACCACCCTAATGTACTGCAAATAGAGTTAAAAGATTTTAGGTAATGATATGCCTTTTCGATATTGTTATTGTCAACATTGTTTACGTAGTACAAATTCTTAAGAACGCCTATGGTACACGTAAAGTAATCACAAGCTTTTCCTCCCAACTTCGCCAACTCGCTGTCAGTGATAGAAGACGGCAAAAATGGGCTTACTTTACCCCAATATCCTTGTAACTTTTCGATGCAAAACTTGAATTTTTCATACTCACTGCCCGACCATTCCACATCGGGACTCATTTTCTTTAGAACATCACCATAAGTAGCTTTTTCAGACTCTGTCAATGTGTACAAAAATTTATTTGTGAACCACATTATATCGTCCTCTGATAAGTGTGCAGAGCCTTCTGCCGCATTTGAAGTAAAATCAATTCCGGTTCCGATACTGGCCACCATAATAAGTGATAATAATAAACTGATTACTCTTTTCATAAGTATTCTCCAATAGATAAAGATTTCAGTGTATTATGTCACAGGAGAAAAAAATAATCAATATGTTTCAGAGTGTTACCTAAAAATACTGAGCGTGAAACATACCGAATTATGCGGTGGGAGGGAGAATAAATAATTGATGTGTTACCAAATATATTATTGATGGGAACATAGTTTTTCAGATTGGGGCAAAAAAGTATTGACCTAAAGTCAGGTTCAGGTGATACAATATGAATAAAGAGTACATTTTTATATTTTCGGGAAGTGGTTTGATGAAAAAAGCAATATCTGTTTTACTGGCTGTGATGATGGTGTTTTCTTTTGCGGCGTGTTCCGACACAAAACAGAAAGAAAGTAACAAAAGCGCCACTGAAAATGTTACTGACAAAAAGGTTGATTTTTCCGCAGAGCTGACTGACATACCGGAAGGATACAAAGAAAAAGTCAAAAGCGGCTCACTGCCGACGGAGGAAATTGAGCACAATCATGACGGACACACAAAAAAGGCTGTAGTCTATCTTCCGCCGAACTATGATGCAAAAAAGCGGTACAATGTTCTCTACATTATCCCCGGCTACAACGGCAACCATACTGTTATCTTTGGAAACGCCGAAGAGGACACGATGTTTAAGAATGTGTTGGACAATATGATCAGTAACGGTGACATAGAGCCCATGATTGCCGTCACTCCGGATTTTTATACTGACAGCAAAGAACGGCTTAATCAGGATAATTTTGATTATTTAGTAAACGATTTTAAGGAAGAAGTAACCGGCGTACTTATTCCAACGGTAGAGAGCAAATACTCTACCTATGCAAAATCCACATCAAAAGAAGATTTAATTGCGTCACGAGAGCACAGAGCCTTTGCGGGCTGCTCAATGGGCGGAGCGATATGCTGGGAGCTTTTGGCTACAGAGACAGAATATTTTTACTACTACGCACCGACAGCCGCAGGCAGCTTTGAGGGATTTAACAAAAACTACGGCAAGGTATCGGATAAGCTGAGAAACAATCTTAAAAAGCTTAACTATACAAAAAACGACTATTTTGTTTTTGGTACAGACGGTACAAAAGATGTAACCTACGACAATATGCAGGCACTGATAAAAGGTTTTAAGAGTGACGATGACCTGTTCACCTTTACCGATGATAACAAATCGGAGGGCAACATAACCTACAAAATACAAAAAGGCGGAGAGCATAAATACAAATATATGTACAAATATCTATACAATGCTCTGCTCGCTTTTTTCGGGGAATAGAAAAAACGCTTATTGATGAAAGACATCAACAAGCGTTTTACTATCCACACTTATGCATCATTCTGAGGTGTGTTTTTTGATTAGGGTGGTGAGCATTTCGGCGTGGGACTCTTTTGTTATTTCGTACTTTATGGTAGGGATAACAGCTATAGCTAAGCCGATTGCAGGCGGTATAGTGAGCAAGAACCACATTGCGTCGGAATAAGACGAAAAGTCCTTAGCAAAATTTGCACCTGCTGCAAGGGCTTTGTTCACATAGTCGGCATTTTGGTCAGAATAACCTACGATAGAATAAACTGCGCCCGAAATAATAGATGCGATACCTGCCGAAAACTTAGTAATAAAACTTTGACCTGAGAAGAAAACGCCGTCCGGTCTGTAGCCGGTGTGGTACTCCTCGTAGTCAATACAGTCGCTGATCATAATTGACTGACAAACATTGACTGCGCCGAATCCAATACCGGAGCCGATCAGCAAAATTCCGTCGATAATAACCCAGTGCATTTTTGACAGTCCGGTAGGGTCTATCATATAGACGACAAACATAAGGGCTGTGGGTATAGCCGAAAGTGATGAAAGATTATACAACTTTTTTACATCTATTTTTTTAATCAATGCAGGGATAACAGCCATAGCCACGAACTGACCGATGAAGTATCCCCCGCCTACGATAGCGACAATGAGCAGTTTTTTAGGATTAGTAAAAGCTGTGGTCAAATCGCCGTCGCAATAGTAGAATGTGAACAGAGTCATAACAACTGTCATCATAAGCTGCAGAGGCGAGCGAAGCAAACCGCTGATTAAAATTCGCCTGAACGGCTTGCAGGTCCACATCAGCCTAAAACTTTCTTTTAGAGTTTTCTTTTCTTCGGAAACAGGAACTCTTTCTCTTGTACCTAAGCCTGCACATTCAAACAGCAATGAGGCAACAATCGCCATAGCTACTGCCACCAAAATAAAGCCTCTTTGAGCATTTTGGGTTAAGCCCATAGCGGTATTGGCAGCCTGCGAAACAGCTATGATAGAAACAACAACTATGGCAGCACCGATAGAAGCAATAATTCTCGAAAGAGAAATGAGACTCGCTCTGTCCTTTTCGTCCTCGCTCATACGGCTGATAATGCCCCAAAGAGGAACATCTCCGGCTGTATAGCTCATACCCCAAAGGACATAGGACACTGCCGCCCAACCGACGATAAAAACCATAGCGGCACTGTGTCCGCTATCCTTGGCGGCGGCATAGCTGCCGTTCAAAAATGTAAGGCAGGTAATAAGACAAATAACAGGCGGTGAAAAGATAAGATACGGTCTGCATTTGCCCCATTTTGTATTAGTTCGGTCAACGATAGAGCCCATCATAGGGTCATTGATAGCATCCCAAACTCTCGCCACGGCAAAAATTACGCCGAGTGCAAAAGCAGGCAGGCATATTACACTCTGAAAATAGAAGTATAATCCTGTGGCAATAATGTTATAAATCATATTTTGACCGAACATACCGACCAAATATAAGTTGCGCTCTTTGGGTGTATAAGTATTGGTTTTGTTACTCATAATGATACCTCTTACAGCACTCTGTACAGATTGCCCTCAAATGGCTTAAGCACATCCTCATTTCTGTTACTGTGGGTAGAAAGAATCAACTCTACGCCGCTGACATCTACAGGGCGTTCTACCGTTTTTTTGCCGAGATTAAGCTCTACAAAATACTTTTCGCCGTTCAGTTCTCTGTAGTAACAATATACCGGCTTAGGAATACCCTCAGCTAAGCTGAATGTGCCGTAAACAAGAGCTTTGTGCTCCTTTCTTGCGGCAATGGCTTTTTTGTAGAAATTAAGCACGCTGTCAGGTCTGTTTTGCTCATCCTCTGCGTTATATCTGCGATAGTCCTCTGAGATTTTGAGCCACGGTTTGCCGGTGGTAAAGCCTGCATTTGCAGTGTCGGACCATTGGAATGGCGTTCTGGCATTATCTCTTGTGCCACGAAGTGCACGGGCAAAATATTTTTCTTTGTTCTTGCCCTTTGCGACATTCTCATTATAGTTATTGACCGCCTGAATATCATTCATTTCGTCAATAGACTCAAACTTAACATTGCCCATAGAAATTTCCTGTCCCTGATAGATATAAGGCGTACCTCTCAAGGTCATCTCAATGAGCGCACATACCTTAGAAATCTCCTCTCGGTATGTGTTTGTGCGGTCTACACGGGACACAATACGAGGTATATCGTGATTTTCCACAAACACGGCAGGCCAACAATGATTGGTATATCTCATTTGGAACCTGTCGATGCTTTTCATCATTTTATACAAATCGTACTCGTAATCATCATACATAGTGTGGCCCTGATCGACCAAGCAGTCAAAGTTAAACACGGTGTCTAACTCGCCTCTGAAATCGGCAGTGAGCATTTTGTCCATCTCGACACCTGCGCCGCCGCACTCGCCGACGGTATAGACATCGTAGTTGCCAAATGACTTTTCTCTCATCTCGTGGAGATACTGATGGAGTCTCGGACCGTAAAAATAATTTTCTGCGCCTAAGAAGCCGGTCAACTTTCCGATAAAATCATTTCCATCCGGCAAACCGTCTGCCTTGCTGATAAAGTTAATGACATCCATTCTAAAGCCGTCAATACCCTTATCCAGCCACCAATTCATAGTTTCATATACGCTCTCACGGACTTTTTCGTTATCCCAGTTCAAATCCATCTGCTTTTTGCTGAATATGTGGAGGCACCACTGATCGAGGTGCTCATAATATTTCCACGCAGAGCCGCTGAACATAGACACCCAATTATTGGGCGGTGTCTTTCCGCCGTCTGTAGCGTCACGCCAAATGTAGTAGTCGTGGTACGGATTATCCTTGCTCTTGAGCGCCTCTTTGAACCACTGATGCTCGTCGCTGGTGTGATTAACAACAAGGTCGATAATCAGCTTCATACCACGCTTATGTATTTCATCTAACATTCGGTCAAAATCATCCATTGTACCAAACTCGGCGAGGATTTTTTTATAATCACGAATGTCATAGCCATTGTCATCATTAGGGCTGTCAAAAAACGGCGAGCACCAAATGGCAGTAACGCCCAAATCCTTTAGGTAATCCAACTTTTCGGTAATACCGTTAAGGTCGCCTATGCCGTCGCCGTTGCTGTCATAGAAGGAGCGAGGATAAATTTGGTAAATAACAGCCTCTTTCCACCACTTTTCGTCCATCCGGCAATCCTTTGTGATAACCTCGCAGGTTTCGAGATTGAGCATATCGCACAGCTTTTCGATAGTATTTTTGTCGAGCAAACCGGCAGACAAGGTGGTAAGGGACTTAAACTTAAGATTTTTAACAAATGCTTTATCAGCCACGGAAATCGGCAGACGGAGTGCAATCATCAATCTTTCGATAATATCCTTTGCCATAGGGTTTACCATAGCGTCCTTTATCTTTGTGTTCGGGGTAATTTTAATCAATTTTTACACCTTCCTAAAATAAACTATATACTAATTATATTACCCTTCATTTTTCTTTTCAACAAATCGCCGGATATTCTATGTTTAGCCAAAAAATCCAGCCGCTCTTTTGGGGATTTTTCACAAAGAAAAATAAACACTTCTTAAAATAAAAACAAAAAAACCGCCAATTTTGGCGGCTAAAAATAATACCATATAAAAATTCTTAAATAAAGCCTCATCAACATATACAAATCCGACTCTGTAAGAATAATAAACAATTACATCAATCGCTGAAATAATTGCAAAAACGATTGCCGAGAATTTACAGAGCAAAACGCTCCTAATCTGCGATTGATAATAAAACCTTTTATTGATGGTTAGTTTTTCCGTTATTTTTAATGACTTAAATTCCTTTAAATTGTGATAGTGAAAATAGCTTGAGCAGTAGAAATTATTAGGGATTATTAATCGGGTTCTC
>ERZ779888.2862-NODE-2862-length-13454-cov-2.530114_pt1 | contig 13454 bp, 4 predicted proteins | sample MGYA00511245_ERZ779888 | MGnify/ENA primary metagenome ERZ779888 (study PRJEB29588, sample SAMEA2155255) | human gut metagenome | biome: human gut; feature: human-associated habitat; material: faeces | place: Denmark | collected 2008/2010 ... | reverse complement strand
TTATTCAAATGTATTGTTCGCAAAAAGAGCTTTACAAAGCCTTGTCGATAAATTTCGGGTCGATATGGGCGTTGGTGTAAATGATGTAATCATCAGCTGCTGAGCCGTCGATCATTGCCGAACCCTCATAAAGCGAAGCCGTAAGCACTATCTTATAATTAGAATAGAATGCATTTTCAACCGCTTCAAGATCCGCACCCGTCTTTACATCAAAGTCGATATATACATCAAACAGCCCTGCATTGTCGGGTTCTTCAAAATTATCCCTCGCAGCTGAATATTCCAGCTTTGTTTTGCCTAGTTCACCGCTATTAAAAGTTTCAAGCGTCTGCTCGTCTACACCTTTGATAGTAACGCTGTTCAGATAATCTGAAAGCTTCAGATCGTCAGTATAGCCGTCCTGCTTGCATTGCAGTTCGATCGTCCAGCGTATTTTAAGATTCTTTTTATCTAAAGCAGAAAGCTGCGAGGCATCGTAGATGCCGTTTGTATGGATCAGCGAATTCGTTTCTGTTTCTTCATCAAATGTATTGATGCCCAGCTGGTCGTTCGCTTTTGTCTGTCCATCGCCTCTGTCCTCATCGGGAGTGCCCGAAGATATAGGGTGGTAAGCGTTGAATTTCAGACTTGCGTCAGTCATCGCGTTGCGGTAGTACAAGCATTTTTTGGAGTCCTCCACGGTGTCAGATACGCTGCTGCTGTATGTAGTATCGGCAGCATCATATGCAAGACTTGATCTGGCGCTGACATATGTTCCTACATCAGTATTCTCAGCCGAATTCTGCCGTTCGGGGAACTGTGTGACTATACCGCTGTGAGTATAAATTATCTTAAAAGATGTTTTGATCTTAACTTCCGGAGCAACTCCCGTTTCTCCTGCCGTCAGCCATGGTCTTAGGTCGATCGCTTTTTCGTTATTTTGCTCAGATATTTCAAAAAAGTTCGCTGACGCTTTTCCGCAGACTGTATCGTATTCAAGCTTTGGAGGCTCTGTGAGTTCCACACCTGTACTATCATACGCAGCTATCGTATCCGCACCTTTTATCATCTCTATACCGTCAATATCGCCGATCATCTTTTCCGCCACTCCGCCATTAGTGTTTCTTTTGTTCATAAATATATGGCTGCTGTGGTAAATGGAAATATTATTGTTTTTTAAGAGTGCTTTCAGAGCACTTATAAGATCTTTGTCAGTTGTATTGAACGTTATAGTTGAAACAGTTGTGATATTTACATCATTTTTCACGTCATCCATTACAACGTTTGTATTGCCCTCAAGCGTTTCGACCTCTATAGTATTGCTGAAAAGGTCGGCAAAATTTAGCTGTACTGAGTGATTATTTTGCACTGCACCATTTATCTTGCCGCTTACATTCGGATAAAGACTTGAAGGCGTAGTTAGCTGAAACTGATGAAACAGGACATTTTCCGCTTTAGCCGTAGTCATTGTAAGATAGTAGTCCTCTGTCAGATTTCTTGTATAGGTCGAGAGGTCAAAGCGGTCTGTGTCGCCATCATTAGCAGTGCGGATAGTGGTTTTCTTTCCGCCTATCATTACCGTCATATTTCCTTTTTCGTCCTCAACGAAAGACCCGTCAGCTTTAGTTGTCTTAGTAAATTCCAGCTGACTGCTTACCATATCCGAAAAATCTGCTTCGCTAAAGGCTTTGCCGCTGCTGTCTGTAAAATCAGAAAACGGAAGCTGAAGTATTTCACCATTGTACTTTTCTTTGCCTGTTATAGTGTAATAATACTCTTTGTTCTTATTGTTTTTGTCTATAAGCACAAACTGCGTTCCTTTAGGTATAGTTTTCTCAGTTCCGCCGAAGTTGACATTCAGGTTCAGTACCTTATTATAGTTCCAGTCAAGTCCCGAAGAGCCGCCCATTATGTCTTTTATGAAAGTATCAGCAGGGTAAGCCCAGCGCAGATAAGCGGTAACAGGGGTATCATAGTTTTCGACAAGTACCTTAGGCTTGCTGCCGTTAAAGCCGTTATCGCCCGTTTCATCTGTATATTTGCTCGGGTAATACTGCGTGCCGCTGAATGCCGTAGTATAGAAATCATACTGATATATCTTTCGTGTCATCACCGGCACATAGACGTGGTAGACCACAGTAGTGGATTTGCTGACCGTAGGGTCGGTATACTGCACGTCGATAAGGGTAAACTGTCCTCTTGTATCGCTATCGAATTTATCCGGCTTGGCTTTGAATTTATTGAAGAATTGCTTCTTATCATCAAGTCCATATTCTACTGTCAACTCGTTGGTTGATTCTGACAGCGTAACATTATCTCCGCTGATATTTGCCTTATAGACTTTAACAGCGCTTTCTTTTGACACCTGATTATTTGTAAGAATACTCAGATACGAATTTATTTGCTCACATATATCCTTTGTGTTATCGATCAAGATCACGGGAATATCCTTTAAAATATCCTGCTCTGTGCTGAAAGTTAGATTTTTATAATTTGCTATATCATTTCCAATCTTGTTATAACGTTTTGCACTATACTTGGTGTCATTGTACTCTGCAATTATGCTTTCCACCGCCTCAGCGCTTGTTCCGTCGCCGGTGAGGAATTTTGTGCCTGTGCCGACATTCTTGGCAGGGCTGCTGGTCGCATAAGGGAAATTGTCGTCAGTTGTATCGACGCGGCTGATGTTAGTCGCCGTTGTAATATCCGACAAATTCTTTCCCCTTGTGCTTTCGTCAAGGCACGCACCGTTGTAGTCGGCGGGGATAACGGTAGCGGTATTATTTGCAGTGCCGAATACCTTATCAGCCTTTGTATTATCTCCCTGAACGCTCCAACCAACGATCTTAAATGTTTTACCGCCGCTGTATCCGCTGAACAGACCATAGTATGAAGAACCGCTGAGCGTTACGCCGTTTACTACAATGTTATATGCATTTACATTTGCACCACACGAACCGATTATACCGCCAGTTCCTGCGGAGGAACCACCTTGGATTTTGCAATTTTCAACTTTGCTGTTGCAGATTTTTCTCTCAGCATTATTCGTTCCTATCAAGCCGCCTGCCCCATTAGAAGTAATACTGTTTGTTTGACTGATCGTATATCCCGAAACGCTGCAGCCGTCAATGTGGTTTGAATAAGTCTTTTCATTGAACTTAACGGTTTCATTTCCAGTGGCAGGAAAATAACCAAACAGACCGCCTACATGTTCAATACCGCTAAGTTTACTATCACCATTTCCCTCAACATTGCAGTTATAGGCTCTTACTGTCAGTCTGTTTTTAGCGTTTCCAATAAGACCGCCTACGTTTTTGCCATACAAATTTACTTTATCAAGGTTGAAATTTATCAGAAGAATTTTAATTTTTTCGTAAGAGCCTTCGGAATTTGCTAACCCTATCGCGCCGCCTACTCCGTTGAATGCAGAATTAGCTTCTGATTTTTCATTTCCTATATTACCTTTTGTCGCTGTAACAGTAACATTTCTTATTATTACTTCACTATTTGCATTTGCAGTTTTATTTCCCAGCTGACCAATTATGCCGCCGCAGTTGGTATCAACAAGAGTATTACCCTTACTGCTATTGTCAGACGTAACAGATTCGTTAAACTCGCTTGTTTTCTCGGTAAGGGTATTTACATACAGATTTGCATTTCCCAACATATAGCCTATAACTCCGCCTGCCGCAGACAGCGTTCCTTTTACGGAAAGATTATTAGCTGAACATTCATTGATGTAAATAGACAGCGATTTGTCTGGCACATTGCCGATAAAGCCGCCGGTCGCCCTTTCGCCGCTAATAGTCAAATCATCAAGAGATACATTCCAGAAATTGTATTCGCGTGGATCATTGTCAGACGCTGTGTATCTTAACAAACCGATCATACCGCCTGTATTCGCCGCCAATGGTGTGCTAGCTGTCATTGTGATCTTTTTATTATTATCAAATTGCTCTTGCGTTAAAGTTCCCGACAAAGTAAGGTCATGAATGGAATTTGATTTTTCTTTGCGACCATCATCAATTTTAGCTTTCACATCAAAATACAGGTCATTAAAAAGACCAAGACCTATTTTGTCTGCGCTTTTAGTGGTAGTATCCTTCAAATAATTTTTGTAATAGCAATCCCACTCACTGCTGTGGTTTTTAAGATTAGTATTCAGCTTTATCGTACTGCCGTTTCCGTCAAGGCCGTAAAGCGCAAGGATATTTTTACAGATCTCGCTATCCCCCATCTCCTGCGGATAAAGCTGACCTATACCTCTGAAACAGTTCGGCAGGTCGTAGTTAGCATTTTTGGCAAGCTCCATATAATGATAATTGTCGCTGCCGGTTATCGCCCTTGCAGGGTAGCTGCCGTCTGTGTCAGCCGCAGTATACTGCCTTATGATGTACGGAACAGCGTTAGCCTTGTCCGCGCTGTCCTCTTTCGCAAGCGTGAAATCACTAGGCTGTGTTGTATTATCTGTACCCACCGCCGAATATTTTGCAAGGTGCGTGGTCTTATTCTCCCCGCCGTATGATTTTGTCACATTATAATTGCCGTCAGCAGACGAAGCGTTGCCGCACATCGACTGCGTTATCTCAGAAAGAACGAAAAGCGACTGAGAGTCGGGAACGACCATTGTTTTGACAGTTTTTTCATCTTCCTGCTTAAAGCTTATCTTGTTTTCAGAAGCAGGGTCAAGATCGGGAATAGGATAATTCTTATCGCCGTTATCAAGAGTTTTGCTTGCTATACTGTAACTGCCAGCTTCATTAAAGCAGTAGGCGTTTACAACTCTGCCGACTATCTGATTTACATAGAGGTAGTTTTCTACATTGTCACTGGTTGCAGTATTTGTATTCTTGTAAACTTTAAAATTATCTTTGCTGAGCGGCGAGATCTTCTCACTGCCCATATTTCTGAACACAAGTCCGCCGTTTACGACCGCACCAACATATCCGCCTACCGGGATAACTGTGGTGTACTTATAATAATTCGCAGTATTGTCAGCTGTCTTAAGCTGTATTTTAGTTGTATTTGAAAACGCAACGGAAACACCGTCAATAATATTGTCGCCGCCCAGTATTTTCCCAATTACTGCGCCGTATACGGGCGTACCGTTACCATAAGTCAGCTGACCATCTGCACCATTTTTACCGTTTGTTAAAGTGATAGTTTGCGCCGTTACTTTTATATCCAGATCTTTTATAACACAGCCGTTTGAAACAGATACAAAAGGCTTATCAGAGAGGTTTTCAATGACCATTTTCTTGCCATTATATTTTTTTCCCGCGATAACTCCTCTGAATGCGTAATCTGAGCCTGTTTGTCCAAGTCCTGCAAATTCTTCAGACAGAGTTATAGTACCGCCATTCTCATCATTGCCCTCAACAAGGTAATATGCCCCCGCAAGGTATGAACAAACATCTGCTTTTTTTATGCTTATGCTTTTGTCGGTATCCTCTACCCATTCATTGCCTGATTTTTTCATAGCAACGAAATTTGAGCCGTCAAAGCCGATGCGTGTATGACCTTTGCCGCCGGCTTTGTCGGAATCCCACTTTTCAAAGTTTTTGTCTTTAGTTGCAGCATTAAGATAATCGTTATCTATATACATCGAAAAGCCTTTGCTGACGTTGCCGCTGCTGAGAATTTCTGCGACCATTGAAAGCGTTGCGCCGTCGTCTATGATAAACGGGTCGTTGTATGTACCGCAGCCATCACCCATTTCCTTGCTGACGTGGTTTACAGCTATTTCGTGAGCATTAGTTACTGAACCACCGTATTCGGTTGCTACATAAGGCAGGAAGCTTGAGAAATCAAAACCGCCTTTAACACCGGAAGTAGAAGTAGCCGCAGTTGCCTTTGCCTCTGCACTTTCTGGTGAAGTAAAGTGGTTCGTATCATCAGCAGCGTGCTTATCCAAATAACGTCTTTGGTCGTTATCCCCTGCATCGGGAGCAAACTCCGCTGAGTGAGAGATCTCTTTGCCGTAGGTAACGTTATGCTTTGCGCTGCCGTCAGCAGCCCAGTCTTCATCATAGTTATAGTTGTATATCGCAGAAGAACCGCCCTCAGAAGTGTACTGCAATGTATGTATCAGCGTAGCCTTAGTGAATATAGAGCTTTTGGTTTTATAACTTTTTTCAAAAGCGGTCTGTGCAGCCGTTTTGACATCGCTAGTCGTTTTTCTGCCGTCAAGGCGCATATCGCTGAACTGTATAGTCATCTGCAATACTTTGTCGCTGCCTGCCGTGCCTATCAGCGCACTTGCTGCTTTTTCGTTATCAGCATAGCCGCTTGTTGAAACTCCGCTGATCTTTGCTTCAGTATAGCTGCCGATATTGCGTACAATGAGCGCCATATTTGCAGTATTGTAGCCAGCTTCATTGAGGTTATTGATAGTAAGACCATCAAGAGCAAGTCCAGATATTGTAAGGCTCGCCTTTTGAGTTGAAGAACCTTCCAAATTGCCGCAGATCAATGCGCCCGAACCCTGCACGTTGAGTTTTTCTGTCGCCGAAGCAAGGCTGTTGCGATATGCCGCCGCCGTTCCGGAGATAGTGCAGTTTGTAAGCGTTATATTTTTTGTGACATTTCTAAACAGACCACACTGCATAAGATAGTGCTGGCTGTAAGCCCATGTAGAATATTTCGTTCCGTGCGCATTCTGTATTTCCTTATTGTATAATTTGAAGGTGACTCTGTTGCGCTCTATGGTATTAGAAACATCAACAGGGTAGTAGGAAAGCCCTGTAAGGTCTATATCTGTATCTGTCGGGAATGTTCTGTAATCTTCAAAGTACTTGCGGATATTATCTGCGGCGTAGGTATAAGCGCTCCAAAGAGTTGCCTTTTCTCCGCCCGTCTGTGAAGCCTTTTCACGCAGATAGTCAAGGTTATAATAGTAGCGTGTGTACTGGTTCGGCTGTGTCTTTCCGAGATCAGTTTTCGGCTTATACTCGTTGGAATGGCTGCTATCCATATTAAGCTTATTGCCGCTTGTGCGGATAGAAACAAAGCCCTCGCCGGAAGCGCCTATGTCGTCGCCCTTCATAGTTCTGCCGACTATCTCATCATAAGTGTCGGCTGTGCCTGTATAGGTCATGCCCGCGCAGTCATAAGCGTTAGGGTCAGTTATCTCAAGATAAAGGCGCTTTGGTTCAACTGCGTTGTTTATTGGTGTATTATCCGCACTACTTTGTAACGTTCTTTCTTCATAACCCTTGCCAACAATAAGTCCAACAACTGAAGCTTTTGCATTTTCACAGTTGATACTAGAACTGGTGTATTTTAAAGAATTTACCTGCCAGTAGCCATAGGAGCTTGTAACAAGTCCGCCTATTGTTTTTGAAGCTGAATTTTCGACAGTGATCTTAGAGCCGTCAACCGTAACGCCGTTACTATGAGAAGAATTGTCGCCGATCGTGACGTTCACGTTGTTCCAAGAACCGCCAAGCAGACCGCCTGTGCCGTTGTTGTCTGAGCTATCTGTAATGCTAAAATTGCTGACCTTGACATTATTCAATTTGATCTCGTGTTTGGTACTTTGATGTTCAACAACGCCGATAAGTCCGCCGTATCCGCAGAAATGGTATACTTTTTTGCCGTCTTTTTTTAAGTTTATCGAGTTTTTCATCTCTCCGCTTATGGTCAAATCATTTACTGTAACATTTGAGCCGGAGTTTTTCACATGACCGATAGTGCCTGCCGAAACGCCATTATATGAACTGTTTGCATTGCCAGCAAGCGTCATGTCAAAGTTAGACGTGCAGTTATTTAAGGTAACATTCGCAGTATCACTGTCCACTCCGAAAATTGTACCTACGTCTATTCTGTGCGCATCTTTTCTCATTATTATATTGACATTTGACTTCACATTTTCCGCTGTTGTATTTCCGCTAAACTGCGCAGCAGCCGCGCCGCAGTAAATATCGTCAGCGTTTGCGTCGATACAGATACTGCCGTCAAGAGTTAGATCTTTAATAGTCGCACCGGAAACTTTGGCAAAAAGCCCCTGATATTTGTGGTCGTATACTGCGCCGGTGTTGCCGTTGTCTTTTCCTGCTTCATTTTTGGCAGGAGTAGTACTGCTGCCCCTGTATCCGTAAGCCTCGCCTATCGCCAAAGTTATCTTATGGTTTCCGCCGTCAAGAATACCGGTAAAATCAGTGTTTCCGCCGTCATCACGGGTAAGACCGCGCAGACCAGTACCGCTCAGATCAACATCGCCCGTAAGCGTGATATTCTTTTTCAAGGTATTTGCTGAAGTTTCACAGCCGCTAGTAGTAAATGCACCCGACTTTGTTGCAGTATTATGCTGTATACAAAGCGCCAGCTTCATAAAATCAACAGTATTTGCAATTTTATATTCGTTATTTTCGGCAGTAAGACCTTTCAGCGTAACTGTATGTGCATTTTCGTCATACTTTACAACGCCTGCTTCTTCTATCGTTTTGTCGCCTATAAGCCTTATGACCTGTCCCCACGAAGAAACATCTTCTACTTTTTTGGTTTCTTCCTTAGGTCTTATATAAGTCCAGCCTTTTTTGGTATCAGGGTCATAATTCGAGCCGCTTCCCAAAGCATATATCAGACCATCGTCTTTGCCGCCGTCGGTCTGCAAGTTTACAAGAAGGGCAGTTTTGACATCTTCTACTCCGCTTATATCTGTTTTGCCCGAAAAGCGAACAACGCTGCCGTAGTTGCCGTAATCGACTACTTTATCCACAACGCCAGATTCTACATTTCCGGAAATGGTGTTTTCACCGCAAATATCCAGAAAGCTAGAATAAACAGAATAAGCGATACCGCCGGTGTTGCCTTTTGCTTCAGTTTCGTTTACAACAATTTTGTTAGTTCCGTCTATTTTAAGATAGGTTCTGCCTTTGCTTTCTTTATACCAGCCTAAGTCGCCGACAATTCCGCCGCCGTTCTGGGAATTGTCGCCGTTAAGAGTTAACTCTGTCTTGACGTTTTTAATAGTGAAAGTATTTTTAAGATTACCATTTACATTCAGAATTTTTCCGATAATTCCTCCGACAGTACCCTTGTTAGATTTAACTTTAAAGTCAACATCACTATTTGCATCTTTTGCTGTTTCATTGTATATTGTAATTTTTGCCGCACTACTTTCGGTGTCATTTCCTTTTAATTCAAATCTTCCTGCAAATCCGCCGCCTGCATTAGCGGATACGGTTATTTCTTTTTCAAATTTATAATCGCTCAGGTCAACGTTGAAATCTGCGCCCTCGGCGGCAGAGTAAACACCGAAAACTCCGCCCGCACCGCTCTCCGACGGAGCACCCGTAACCGTGACAGTAAGCGTTCCGCTGTTTGTATATGATACGCCATTAGCAAACGCGATCTTTGCGCCGTCCGCCTTGCCGACCAGACCTCCTGCGGCGTTTCCCTTGCTTTTGTCCGCTGCCGTTATCGTCCGCGCAGCGGTTATTTTAGGCATTTCTTTTATCGTCAGAACAGCCCCTGTGTTCATCTGCCCGATAACGCCGCCCGCAAATTTATTTGCTGAAACACTGCCTAAAGACTTGCTTGGCTTTTCGGCTCCTTTTGTATCCTTGATTTTTCCGGTTACGGAAAGAGAAAGCGCTGAATTATCCTGCATAGTGCCGCATATGCCGCCTGCGGTATCTCCGCCGACAACGTCTGCATTATTAAGGTATCCCACATGAATATCAGCTTTAGCGCCATCGCCAAGATCACCGATAACGCCGCCGTATTGAGCTGACGCGTCTACAACGATATTCCAAGTCTGCGGAGTATCATTTTCGCCTTTTACAACGTGTTTTGCAAAAAGCGGCTCAGTGCCTGTTCCGCCGGCTTTTAAGTAAACAGGTTTATCTTTATCACTACTATTTTGGTTTGTTACAACAGCGTCAGTTGTGACATAGTTGAAAAGTGAAGAGTTTTCCCACGTCAATCCGGTAAAAACGCCATAAGGGTTACTTTCAGTCGCCAAAACGATGGTGATCTTGCCCGCAAAGGGGTGGTCAGCCGTACCTATGCCGACAAAATTTTTTAAATTATAAGCGCTGTCGTTTAATGTTATGGTGAGCGTATCCTTTTCATTATAGCCGACAAGACCGCCGCTGTCCTCTAATGTTCCGTTTACATAAGCTTCCAGATCTTGACCGCTAGCTATACTTACTTCTTTTGCGTACTCTCTGTATTGAGGCTCTGCCGCTGCCGCTTTCATAGCTGCGTCCGGGATAAGACCGCTTATCTTGCTTATAATGTCAATATCAGGCATATTATCCGCTATCTGCTGCATTGGCATACCGGTAGTCATGACCGCCGCCGCTATCACAAAAGCAGAAATACGGCGCAGCAAGCCTTTATGTTCTCTTCTGAAACTGCTTTCAGGCTGAGTATTTTTTCCTTTCCTTTTAAGTATTTTATGCTCCATCTGTTTTTCTCCTTATGAGGGCGTAAATTCTGTTTTAACATATTTCTCGCTGAATTCGTCAAGGGCTGTGCCGTTTTTTTGATAGAAATGCACAGCATAACGGCTGACAGCATTTTCAACGGTCGTATCTACTGAAAATGTAATTATCGTTTTGCCATCGTTTTTAGTGAAAGTATATCCCTGCAATTTGCTGAATATTTCAAGATCATTTTTATCCAATTCTAATATAGCATTATCATACGTCAGCGTAATAGTACCTTTTCCCGCTCCGCTGATAACGTAATTGTAGGCGTCGAAATCTGTCGGCTTTGTACCCGTAATAAGATTGTCGGTAAATTCTCCGCTCCATTCAAGGCTTTGGCTGCTTCGTGAAATGGCTCTGAGTTTACCGCTTATCGCCTTTATATCCTCGTATTTTCCGACAGGCGTTGCAGTTATTTCTACCGCATACTTCGGCGTTGACAATGTATCGGGGTCGCAGTGCAAAATAAATTTCATCTTAGTCTTTGTATTGGCAGGCAGCTTAAACAAGCCGCTATACTCGCCATTCGACTCCGGCCCGTTTATAGCAGTTTCTGTATTTGTGATAGGACTAAGTGTATACTGCGTACTTTCAGTATCTCCGTCAAGATAAACAAGCTTATATTTATCACTTTTTGTTTCAGATGTGATGTCTGCACCATCGTAATTCACAAGTTTTGCCGTTATGCGGAAATAAATATCTGAGCCGTATACGCCCATGCCCTTTTTATCATAATTACATACGTCAATTGTCACAGCAGGATCTGTGGAGTTTTCCGCAAAACCTATACGCTGCACTTCTGAGTCGCTCACGTACAAATATCGTGACGAAAAAAGCATCTCATCGCTTTCGGAAAGAGAGATAACTCTTTTAGAATGTGTAGTACCCATATACGCCGCATATGTAGCCGCCCCGCTTAAAAGTACGGCGACTATTATCAGCCATACGGTTATCCACGAATTTCTCAGTATTTTGAGTTTCTTTTTTATTCTGTCGATAATTTCGTTATTCAAAATAACAGCCGCCCCCTTTCCTAAAAATATTGCAGTGCCGTTTTAATCTACGCTCTTTCTTGCGGTGATATAAAGCATATCGGTCTCTTTATTATTAGTAAGGTTTTTGTTTTCCCATTTTATTTTGAGCACATAGTAATCTACAAAGCCTACGTCGCCAACTTTTCCCGTTACAGGCAGTCCTGTTGCCTGCCAGTATAGCGGCTCGGCATATTCGTTGACTTTATCATAGTTGCTATAATTATGCGTATGAAACGTTGTTCCGCCGCCGATATTTTCTTCGCCGTTGCCAATGGTGTGACTCCCATTGCTTTTGAAGTTCAAAAAAACACCGTTATTAGTGATATTTCCCTGCGTCTTGTCAGTTGAATTAGATGTCTGATAGGGGTAGTAATAAGTATTTCCGTCAAGCTCAGACTTATATTCTGCTATCTCATAGCCGCTTCCTACTGTCGGCTTTTCGGTTATGCCCTTTGAAATAACGTCTTCATATGTTTTGCTGTCTACACGGTACAGCTCGTAATCAAAATCTATATTAGTCGTTCGTGCTATTTGAAGATCATATTTTGAAAGATATTTACCTGTAACGCAAAAAACATATGTGCCCTCTGTTATGCGCGTTTTGTTTTCGTCATCAAGACGCTCCTCAACGTTGATATTTGAGAGGTCTATCATCTCAACAGGCTCTTCGTTGCCCGCGCCTATCTTGATAGTAGTCGGGGCGTTTATCTTTATTACCGTCGCTGTTTTGCGCTCGCTCGTGAACCATGCAAATACCGGCAGACCTATCACCAGCACCAGTGTTACAACGGCTGCTGCGGAAGCCTGTATCTTCTTTGAGCGTGAAAGTCCTTTCCATTTCAGCTGTATCTTTTTCATTAGTTCTTTGAATTTTACCACTCGGCTGCCGCACCTCCAATGCGAATCAGTTTACTGAATTTACCGGGCTGACTGTCATTTCTGCCATGAGAAACATTATATAGTCGCCAATGTCCTCGTCAGCATTATTGTACTGAATACTAAGTCTTGAATAATTCTTTGTTATATCATCTTGAGTAAGTTTGCTTTCGCCATAATAGCCTTTTAAAAAGCCGCCGGGGTCTTTATTGAGCTTTTTAAGCACCTCGTTTGTGCCGTTTATCGTTTGGCATATTACACCCTTGCTGGAATTTTCCAAGACCGCCTCTCCAAGCGTTTCGGGCCACACCCAGTAAACGGTCACTTCGCAAGGCTGAAGCTCGCCGTCGCTATTTTCGGCGAATTTTATCTCTTCTTCAAAATCATCATCTATCATATCGGAATAATATTTACCGTCATGATGCCTGAAAAAAAGTATGTGGCTGTCAACGTAGGCCGCCAGCGTTTTATCGCTCTCGCCAAGTGCGACGGGCGAAGGCTCTGCATCATAATCAGTTTTTCCGTTTGAATCAGTAGGGTACTGCTTTTTATATGGTGTGATCTTCAAATTATAGTTGACTTTTATAGTCTGCTGTTCTTTCGGGACTATCCAAAAGCGGAGAGTGCCATGGCTCCCCGGGTGGATGCCGGTATCGTCTTCGTTAGTTTCGCTGTCTTTATAGTTATTTGCATTATTCTCCTTAGTCACCAGCCACTGTATGCTCTGTCCATCGGCAGTAGTAAGCACGCCGCTGTCAGCGCCCAGTCTTTTATATGATGAATCGAGGCAGCTGTCTAAAAAGCCCTCCGTGCCCTCAGTTTTTAGTTCAAAAGGCAGTGATACAGACTTCATATCGCCGCCCGTAACGTCAGCGTTCTTATTCATAGTGAACCATGCAAATGTATAGACAAAAATAATCAAGCACAGCAGTACGGCAGAAGACGCAAATTTTATAAAAGCAGTTCTGCGTTTGTTTTTATCAGCGTCAATATCTGAGATATGTTCCTCTGCATTTCTAGTTTTCACAATAATTTCCACCTCATCAAATGCATACACTTATACATTATGTATTATAAAATAAAATAGGAAAAAAATCAAGCACTAAGATGTTAATATGACAAATAAAAA
>ERZ779888.2861-NODE-2861-length-13454-cov-5.319203_pt1 | contig 13454 bp, 12 predicted proteins | sample MGYA00511245_ERZ779888 | MGnify/ENA primary metagenome ERZ779888 (study PRJEB29588, sample SAMEA2155255) | human gut metagenome | biome: human gut; feature: human-associated habitat; material: faeces | place: Denmark | collected 2008/2010 ... | reverse complement strand
CGGCGACGAATTCGCCGAAACCGACGAGCGCGCAGACGGCGGGGACTGCGACGAACCCGCCGAAGCCGACGAGCGCGCCAACGGCAGGGACTGCGACGAATCCGCCGAAGCCGACAAATACGCCGACGGCAGGGACTGCAACGAATCCACCGAAGCCGACGAGCACGCCGGATGCCGCGCAGACATCAAATCCGACGAGCACGCCGGAAATCACCGAAACGCCCATGCCGACGGAATCAACCGAACCGACCGAAACGCCTGAACCGACACCATCCCCCGAACCCACGTCGACACCCACGCCCGCGCCGACGGGCAAGCTCTACGAGCGCGTGCCGGGAATCGAAATGCCGGGCGAGAAGGTCAATGGGCATGAGTACATCGGCACGCTGTCCATTCCGTCGCTGGGGCTGAAAGTGCCGGTGCAGCGCAACTGGTCGTACGAGAACCTGAGCGTGTCGCCGTGCCGCTATTCCGGCAGCGCCTACGCGGGCAACCTCGCTATTATTGCGCACACCTACCACTTTGGCAAGCTGAGCAGCTTGGCGCTGGACGCAACCATTACCTTCACGGACATGGAGAATAACGTTTTCCGCTACGTTGTGCGGGAGAAAAACACGATTTCGCCCAACGATGCGAACGAAATTGCCCATTCCGACTATGACCTGACGCTTGTGACCTGCACCCTCAGCGGTACAAAACGCGTGGCGGTGTACTGCGAGCGCGTGAAATAATCCAACAAAAGGACTGTCTGCAACGGGCAGCCCTTTTTTCGTGAAATCCATGCAACACGGCAGGAATTGACGGGGTGGAGCGCGAAATAAACAAACACGGCGTTACTTTCGCCGCAGGAAAGGAAAGCAAACTTGAACTGGAAAATACACCTTTATCGTGCCATCCTCTGGCTGATTACGCTGTCTCTGCTGCTGATGATGTTCGGTTTCTCGGCGCAGGAAGGCGTGCAGTCTGGCAGCATCAGCGGTAAAATTGCCCGCCCAATTACGGATTCTCTGGCGCAGCGGCAGGGACTGACGGGGCAGGCGTACTGGAAGCTGTATGCACAGGTGGATTTTGCCGTGCGGAAAACGGCGCATTTCTTGGAGTACACGCTCTTGGGACTGCTGCTGACGCTGCTGCTGGACAGCTACTGCGCCCGCTGGCACTGGCTGTCATGGGCGGGATGTACGCTCTATGCCGCGACGGACGAAATCCATCAGCTTTTCGTTGCCGGGCGCACGGGCAAGTGGCAGGATGTGCTGCTGGATTCATCGGGCGCGTTGGCGGGGCTGCTGCTGGCGATGTTCATGCTCTGGCTGATTCGGCGGCGCAGGGCGAAAAAGCAATCAACATAATAAATAGGAGGCAAATTATGCTGACAATCGAACAGCTTTACGACCTTAACCACACATTGGCGGCGGATTACCTGCGGCAGTTTACCTATCCGTGGGAGGCGCTTGTGGGCATCAAGGCGGAAATCCTGCGCATCGGCGCGGCGCTTGACCCGGCGGAATACACCGAAGTCAGCGAACACGTCTGGGTGCACAAAACCGCGACGGTTGCGCCGACGGCGTATCTGGGTGCGCCCTGCATCATCGGCGCGCGGACGGAAGTGCGGCATTGCGCGTTCATCCGCGGCAGTGCGCTGGTAGGGGCAGACTGCGTGGTCGGCAACTCTGTGGAACTGAAGAATGTGATTCTTTTTGACCATGTGCAGACGCCGCACTACAACTACGTCGGCGACAGCATCCTCGGTTATTGCAGCCACATGGGGGCAGGGTCGATTACCAGCAACGTGAAGAGCGACAAGACGCTGGTGACGGTTCGCGGCGCAGGCGAAAGCAGGGCAACCGGCTTGAAGAAAATGGGCGCAATGCTTGGCGACTATGTGGAAGTCGGCTGCAACAGCGTGCTGAACCCCGGCACGGTTATCGGGCGGGAGAGCCAAATCTACCCGCTGAGCTGCGTGCGTGGTGAAGTGCCCGAAAGAAGCATCTGGAAAACTGGCGGCGTGGTGGTGAAGAAGCAATGATTCAGCCGATTGTGAGAGATGTGATGTTCCTGTCCTGCAAGAGTCAGATGGCGACGGCGGAGGATTTGCCCGTTGCGCGTGACCTCGCGGATACCCTGCGCGCCCATGCGCACGAGTGCGTCGGCATGGCGGCGAACATGATTGGCGTCCGCAAGCGCATCATTGCGGTGATGGCGGGGAAAACCGTGCTGGTGATGCTTAATCCGGTCATCACGGATCGCCAGATTCCCTTCGCAGCGCAGGAGGGGTGCTTGTCGCTGGACGGCGAGCGCCCGTGTTTGCGGTATCAGCAGATTTTGATGGAATATCAGGATGAGCAGCTGCAACGGCATGTGCAGCGGTTCTCTGGTTTCACCGCGCAGGTGATTCAGCATGAGGTGGATCATTTGGAAGGCATCATTATTTGAGGTGAGGACATGACTATCACACAAACGCTCTGTCAGGAGTTCCAAACCGCCCCGTGGCAAATCGACGCCGTCATTCGCCTGCTTGACGAGGGCTGCACGCTGCCGTTTATCGCGCGCTACCGCAAGGAACAGCACGGGTCGCTGGATGACCAGAAGCTGCGTGAAATCAGCGAACGGCTGACGGCGCTGCGGGCGCTCGAAGCGCGTCGGCAGGAAATCAGTGAAAGCCTGCAAAAGTTAGATGTCTGGACGGAGAAGCTGCAAAGCGACCTCGATGCTGCCGCGACATTGGCGCAATTGGAGGATATTTATCGCCCGTACCGCCCGAAGCGCCGTACCCGCGCGTCGATTGCCAAGGAGAAGGGGCGGGAGCCGCTCGCGAACGCGCTGATGCTCCAGCAGCGGAACATGATGGCGCCGGAAACCATCGCCCTGCGCTATGTGAACGCGGAGAAGGGCGTCGAAACGGCGGAGGATGCCCTGCAAGGCGCGATGGATATTATCGCCGAGGTCGTCAGCGACGATGCCGCCGTCCGCACGAAGCTCAAAACGTACTACCATCAAACGGCGATGGTCGCGACGGTCGCGGCGAAAGACGAGGACAGCACCTACCGCATGTACTACGACCACCGCGAGCCGCTGCGCCTGATGCCGTCACACCGGGTGCTGGCGATGAACCGCGGGGAGAAGGAGGGCTTCCTCAAAGTCGCGCTGGACGTGGACAAGGAGAAGGCGCAGCAGCTCGTGCGCTACGGCTTTGTGCAGCAGACGGGCAGCCCGGCATGCAAGTACGTCGCGCAGGCGTGTGACGACGCGTATACGCGGCTGATTGCGCCGTCGCTGGACACGGAACTGCGCGCGGAATTGACCGACAAGGCGAGTGCAGCGGCGATTCGCGTGTTCGCGCTGAATCTGCGCCCGCTGCTGATGCAGCCGCCGGTGCGCGGGAAGGTCGCGATGGGGCTTGACCCCGGCATCCGCACGGGCTGCAAGGTCGCGGTTGTGGACGAAACCGGGCGCGTGCTGGATACGGGCGTCATTTTCCCGCTGCCCAGCCACGGCAAGGTTGCGCAGGCGAAGGAAACCGTCAAGCGGATGATCCAGAAGCACCACGTCGGCATCGTCGCCATCGGCAACGGCACGGCGGGGCGCGAGACAGAGCAGTTCTTCGTCGAGGTGATGAAGGAGCTGGCGCTGGGCGATGCGCTCAAATACATGGTCGTCAGCGAGGCGGGCGCGTCGGTGTATTCCGCGTCGAAGCTGGCAGCGGAGGAGTTCCCGCAGTTTGATGTCAGCCTGCGTTCGGCGGTGTCGATTGCGCGGCGGCTGCAGGATCCGCTGGCGGAGCTGGTCAAAATCGATCCGAAGGCGATTGGCGTAGGACAGTATCAGCATGACCTGAAAGCAGCGGAACTGGACGCGGCGCTGGGCGGCGTGGTCGAGGACTGTGTGAACAGCGTCGGCGTGGACGTGAATACGGCGAGCGTGTCGCTGCTGAGTTACGTTGCGGGCATCAATACGACCGTCGCGAAGAACATCGTGGCGTACCGCGAGGAAAACGGCGCGTTTACGACCCGCGCACAGCTGAAGAAAGTGCCGCGCCTTGGGCCGAAAGCCTTCGAGCAGTGCGCAGGCTTCCTGCGCATTCCCGGCGGCAAGGACTTGATGGAGAACACAGGCGTTCACCCGGAGAGTTACGACGCGGCGCGCGCCCTTTTGAAGCACTTTTCGCTCACCCCGGCGGAGGCGGTCGGCAAGCTGCTGACCTTGGCGGACGCGGAGGGGTTCGCGGCGCTGGCGAAGCAGCTGAATGTGGGCGAACCGACCCTGCGCGACATTGCGGCGGAGCTGTCCCGCCCCGGCCGCGACCCGCGCGATGAGCTGCCGCAGGTGCTGATGCGCAGCGACGTGATGGATTTGAAGGACTTGCAGCCCGGCATGGAGCTTCGCGGCACGGTGCGCAACGTGACCGACTTCGGCGCGTTTGTGGACATCGGCGTTCACCGCGACGGCTTGGTGCATATCAGCCAGATGGCGCAGCGACGTGTGAATCATCCGAGCGAAGTCGTCCGAGTCGGCGACATCGTGACCGTGTGGGTGCTGGAAGCGGATGCGAAAACGAACCGCATCAGCCTGACGATGCGTCCGCCAGCGAAAGGGGAAGGCAATTTCTCAACAACCAAAAGCACACAAACGAAAAAACTAACATAACAGACTTGTAACATCCGAAGGGGCGCCGAAGGTTTCCAAAGGGCGATCGGAAAGCCCTTTGGTCGCTCCCGAAGGAGCGAAATCCCTGCGTAACAATCCAATCCTATAAGCAATAGGAGGAAAATTCATGCAAAACATGCGAAAATGGATTGCGCTATTCTTGACCATGCTGCTGCCGGTGCTTCCGGCAGCAGCCGAGGAGGAATCAACCATGCTGACAGGCAAAACAGCGACGGAAATCGTTGAGATGATGGGTTTCGGGTGGAATCTGGGCAATACGCTGGACGCAACCGGCGGCAATACCGCGGATGTGACCGCGCAGGAGCAGTCGTGGGGGAACGCGAAAATCACCCCGGAACTGATGGTGCGCGTGAAGGAAGCGGGCTTTGACACCATCCGCATTCCCGTGACTTGGTACCGCTATACCTTGGACGATGGGACGTACACCATCCGCGAGGACTTCCTCCAGCATGTCCATGAAGTGGTCGAATGGGCGCGAGAGGCGGATTTGTTCGTCATCCTCAATGTGCACCACGAAGCGTGGATTAACGAGCCGAATTTCGCGGCGGACGCGGAGAAAATCGGCGAGCAGCTGACGGCAATGTGGCGGCAGATTGCGGACACCTTCGCCGACTTTGACCAGCATGTGATTTTCGAGGGCATGAACGAGCCGCGCGCGCAGGGTACGAACTATGAGTGGGGCGGCAACGCGGCGTGCTACGCTGCCGTCAACTACCTCAACCAAGTGTTTGTGAACACCATCCGCAAGGACGCCAAGGGCTGCAACGCCGAGCGCTGCCTGATGATTCCGGGCTACGCGGCGACCAGCTCCCCGGGGGGCACGGCGGCGATTGCCCTGCCGACGGTGGATGGCGAAGCGGCGGCAAACATCATCGTGTCCGTGCATTCGTATGATCCGCAGACCTTCTGCCTGCAGGATACGCAGACGACGTTCGACCCAGAGAAGGATGGCGCGAAAATCAACCGCGTGTTCGAGAACATCAAGGAAACCTTCCTTGACCGGGGGATTCCGGTCGTGATGGGCGAAACGGGTGCGACGAACACGAATGGCAATCACGACGAGCGCGCGAAGTGGGCGTACTGTGTCGCACAGAATGCCCAGCGCTACGGCGTGCCGATTGTCATCTGGGACAATGGGAACAATCAGACGTCCGGCGGTGAGTGCCACGCCTGGATTCGCCGCGCAGTGAACCCGAAGCTGCGCAGTCAGGCGACGAGCGTGGTGTACCCGCAGGTGCTGGACGCGCTGTGGGAAGGCAAGAACAGCACGGCATGGGGCAGTGCGCTGACGGAAGTGCGCGCGGAGGCGGACGAGAGCATCCTCTGGGCGAACGCCGACGGCTTGACGAGCCAGAAGGAATGGGATTCCTCCTACATCCAGCTCGAAGCGAAAATGGAGTGGTTCGCGGACGGCGCGCGCATTGGCATTCGCTATTCCGGCGCGGGTACGCCTAAAATCGTGCTGGACAGCGCGGAAAAGAGCGTCTGGTGGATTCTGGTGGATGCGGCGGAGATACAGAAGAATGATGACGGCACGAAGAACGCGTGGTTCACGAGCGAAATCCTGCAGGCGGAAATGCGCAAAAACGGCGTTGATAACCCTGCACAGCTGCAAAATTGTTATGTCATCGCGACGAACGGGAAGATTACCGCTTACCGCATCACCGTAGAGGGCATGGCGACGGCGCAGACAACCTACCATGTGAACGGCAGCGCGATTCATCAGGCGGATTTGCCGGATGCCCCGACCTACCCGCACATGACCTTCTGCGGCTGGTACACCACGCCGGATTATCAGCCCGGCACGGAAGTCACGGGCGCAAGCGGCGCTTCGGACGCATGGGCGAAGATGGCGCTGGACATGAGCGTCATTAAGTAACAAAGGAGTCAATAGCGTTGGACTTTGAATACTTGCTGTTTTTGCAGAACCTCCGGGCGGAAGCGCCGAACTTCATCAACAGCATGCTGCTCTTCATTTCGGAATTTGCCGCCGGGTCGCTGCCGGTTGTCATTATTGTCGTATTCTACTGGTGCATCGACAAGCGCACCGGGCAGCGGATGGGGCTGTGCTTCGCGGGCGCAACGATGGTGACGCAGCTTATCAAGAATATCGCGTGCGTCTATCGCCCGTGGAAGCAGGATGCGCGGCTGCAAATCGCTCCGGAAGCGGCGGCAACGGCAACAGGCTACTCGTTTCCCAGCGGACATGCGACACTGGCAGCGTCCTTTTACGGAAACCTCGCGGCATACCTGAAAAAGTACAGCAAATGGTGGATTCTGCCGTGCGTGCTGCTGACGCTGCTGACGGCGTTTGCCCGCAACTGGCTCGGCGCGCACACGCCGCAGGACGTGCTGGTTGGGATGATGATCGCGCTGGTCGTGCTGCTGCTGTCAAAATACTTGCTGAACTGGGCGGACGGCGGCAAGAACCGCGACTGGCTGCTGGCGACTATCGGCGTCATCCTGTCTGCCGCGATGCTGATTTACACCAGCGTGAAGCCGTATCCGATGGATATGCTGCCGGATGGAACGCTGCTGGTTGACCCGTGGGACATGGTGACGGACTGCTACAAGGCGGCGGGGGCGATGATGGGCTTCTGCCTTGGCTGGGTGCTGGAGAGGCACTTTGTCGGTTTTGATGCAAAGGGTGCGGGCAAGGCGCGCATGATTCGCGGCGTGGTCGGTGTGGCGCTGCTGCTGGCGGTACAGAAGGGGCTGAAGGCGGCGGGTAATCTGTTGCTGGATGCGCACTGGCGGGGCTTTGCAGAGATGTTCGGGCTGATGCTGTTTGCGATTGTGCTGTATCCGGCACTGTTTCAGTGGGCGGAGAGAAGGAAAAGCAAATCGTGAAATTGGGCGCTTCGGGCGAAAATGGCTCGGAGCGCCTTTTTGTGGTTCTTCACGGAAAGTTGGGGGAGCAAACAAGGGATTAGGTGAAGCCCCAAAAGCTGCACGCGGAAGGAGCATGAAAGTGCGACCAACCCAATCGCGAAAAGGGGTCAAGGGGCAATGCCCCTTGCAGGGTCAAGGGACAGCGTCCCTTGTGGGGTTTGGGGCAACGCCCCAACTGTCCCTCGTCCGACCAATCCCAAGGAAGTCGCCAACAAAGGCGCAGGCAGCGCAGCGTCCCTGCCAGTAACTTTGCGCGTCCGCAGACGCGCCCCCAAGCTGCTTTCCCCCCAAGCTTCCGTGAAGAACTTTTTTGTGTACGCATTTTGTGCATGAACGCATATGCGCCGGGATATGATAGGAATACGCACCCGGAAAGGATGCAGGAAAGAGAGGAAAGACGCATGGAAGAACGCAAATGTGTCGGTTGGCAGGAACAGGAGACATCCCGCCTGTTTTCCGCTGTGCAGGAGGCGCGGGGCAGCGGCGCACCGCTTCGGCAAGTGTTCGAGGACTTATCCGTGGACTTGGGACGCAAGCCCAACAGCATCCGCAACTACTATTACGCCTGCTTGCGGAATCAGGAGCAGAATACGCCGCGCGTACAGGCGTTCATTCCCTTCACGGAGGCGGAGACGCATGACCTCTTGCGTCAGGTGCTGACGGGCTGCGGGCAGGGCATGAGCGTCCGCGCATGTGTCATGCGGATGGCAGACGGCGACCACAGCCGGATGCTGCGTTATCAGAATAAATACCGCGCGATTTTGAAGCATCATCCGGAGATGATTGCGCAGGTGCGGCAGGAGCTGCTGGCTGCGGCGGTGCAGACCAATAAGGAGGTCAACGAATATCTGCACACCACCGGGGCACAGGCCCAGACCACGCTGCGGTCCGTCCAGCAGCTGCTGGGGGCGGTGGGCGGCAGCCTGGGCGCGCAGAGCGTCAACCGCTGCCTGCGCGAAGCCCTGCCCGAGCTGTTCACCCGCTTTGACGTACTTCACCTGTGCGGCAAGGGCAACCTGGACGAAAGCCTCATGGGAATGAAAGGCTACTGCCAGAAGGAGTTCCTTTCCGATGAGATGCCCGATGCGCTGGCCGTGGCCGACGTGGTTTTGAGCCGTGCGGGCAGCAACACCCTCAGCGAGCTGCTGGCCCTGCACAAGCCCATGCTGCTGGTACCCTATCCGCTGGGAGCAAGCCGGGGTGACCAGATCGAAAACGCCAAAAGCTATGCCCGGCAGGGGCTGGCGCGGGTGTTGATGCAGGAGGACATGACCGCCCGCACGCTGACGGACGCGCTGTTCAAGCTTCTGGACGAGCGCGCGGAGCTGCTTGCGGCGCTGGAAGCATACCCGGTCAAGGACGGCACGCAGGCCGTGCTTGAGCTGATTGAGGATGCGCGGAAAACGCATTCAAGAAGCCATTAATGCCATTGCAGAGGAAGAAAGAAATGCAAAAGCAACATTTGGCAGGAATATTTCTTTTTCTGATTCTAATTCTCTTTTCCGCAGCGGCAACAGCTGATGAAACGCTTTTCTTTTGTGTAACGTCAGAAACATCAGATAGGGTCCATTTGCGCTCCGGCCCTTCATCCGAGACTGAATCCTTGGGATTGTACTTTGTAGGTACCCCAGTAATACTGTATCCACAAACGAATAAAGAGTGGTTGCAGGTAAGCATTGGCGCAGAAACTGGGTACATGTATTGCGATAATCTCACTCCTGTAAAAAACGCATATGACATGCCCGTTCAATGGAAACAAGCTTCTGTGCAACCTTCCAAATTGGATGGATGGATCAATTTGCGCGCTTATCCTTCCAAGGAAGCACCTGTTCTGGAAAAGAAACAAAAAGACGAATCGCTGCTTGTTTTAGGGGAAACCAAAAGCCACTGGTGCTATGTGCGCGATGGGGACGTCTATGGTTATATCATGTCATCCTATCTAGACATAGGTGATACTCCACTGAATAGCAGAATATATTGTTCCAATATACACCAGCCGGTCAACTTCTGCGGAGACTGGCTTTTTGCGAGTGGGGTAGGCGCCTGGTCAACGCAAATACATGTGTTTCCTGATGGAAGCTTTCTAGGATATTATCATGATTGGGATGCTTCGTGGGAAGGTGACGATTCCGGCTTGCTTAGCGCGCTATATGAAAGCCTTTTTAGTGGACGTTTCTCCGTTGCACAAAAAGTTTCGGATTGGGAATATCAAGTAAAAGTCGAATATATTCAGGATCTCAGCTGCATGGAAATGTATAGATTTGGCGATGAGATGCACATCCCTGTAACTCCATATGGGGTAACACAAAATGCGCATGTATCCATTTACCTTCCTGGGGCTCCTGAGGAGCTCCTTCCAAAAAGTTATTGTGAGCAGATGGAAAACTATCTTGCCATTTTAAATAAACGAATGGGCTTATATTGCCTTGAACATGATGCCGCATGGATATAATTCCCTATCTCTAAAAAAGGAGGTGCCTCTTTATGGAGACACCTCCTTATCATGTTTCTGCCTGCTGTTGCCTTGCAGACAATGGGCACTCAGCCCTTGACGGCACCGGCCATCACGCCGCTGACAATGTACTTCTGGCAGGTGAGGTAGAAGATGATGATGGGCAGAATGCTGATCATAATCAGCGCCATCACCGCACCCAGGTCCACATGGCCGTAGCTGCCCTGCAGATACTGGATGTGGATGGGGATGGTCTTGTACTTGGTGCGGTCCAGCACCAGGTAGGGCAGGAGGTAGTCGTTCCACACCCACATGATCTCCAGCACGCCCACGGAAATGAAGATGGGCTTGAGCATGGGGAACACCACCGAGAAGAACGTGCGCAGAGGTCCGCAGCCGTCGATGGCAGCGGCCTCCTCGATGGCCAGCGGCATGCCCTTGACGAAGCCCGTGAACATGAATACCGCCAGTCCCGCGCCAAATCCCAGATAGATCACCGGGATGGTCCAGGGGGTATCCAGGTCCAGCACGTTGGCCGTCTTGGCCAGCGTGAACATGACCATCTGAAAGGGCACGATCATGGAGAACACGCACAGGTAGTACACCACGCGGGAGAACACGTCATCCACGCGGGAAATATACCACGCGGCCATCGACGTGCAGATCAGAATCAGCGCGGCCGACAGAATGGTGATGACAAAGCTGTAGGCGACGGAGTTAATGAAGGGATATTCGCCTACGGTCATGCCGTTCTGGTAGTTGGCCCAGCCCACGAAGCTCTCCGCGTTGGGCAGGGCGAAGGTGCTGGTGTTGATGGCAGCGTTGCTCTTGAAGGAGTTGAAGAGCACCACCACAATGGGCATCATGTACGCGATGCTGATAAGCACAAACAGCACGGTCAGGATGTTTTTGCCGATGCGTTCACGCCGCATTACTGCTGCACCTCCCTGCTATGGGTGGCGCGCAGCTGGATGAGCGCGATGGCCGCCACCAGGATGAAGAACAGCACGGCCTTGGCCTGGCCCATGCCGCGGGAGTTGGAGTTGAGGTAGAAGGTATTGTAGATGTTGAGCGCCAGCATCTCGGTGGAGCGGATAATGGTGCCGTCCGGCTGGAAGGTGAAGGGCTGGCCGCCGGTAAGCACCAGGTTCTGGTCAAAAAGCTTGAACCCGTTGGTCAGCGTGAGGAACGTGCAGATGGTGATGGAAGGCATCACCGTGGGGATGGTGATGTTCCACAGGATATGCCATCCATTGGCCCCGTCGATCTTGGCCGCCTCAATCATGTCGTCGGACACGGATTGCAGGCCGGCGATGTAGATAATCATCATATAGCCGATCTGCTGCCAGCACAGCATGATGATCAGGCCCCAGTAGCCGTAGGTGGCATTGAGGACGATGGAGGTGTTGTACCGGGACAGAAAGCCGTCGAAGATCATCGACCAGATATAGCCCAGCACGATGCCGCCGATCAGGTTGGGCAGGAAAAACACACCGCGAAACAGGTTGGAGCCGCGGATGCCGCGCGTGAGGGCATAGGCCACGGCAAAGGCCAGAATGTTGATGATGATCAGCGACGTGACCGCCACCAGCGCCGTATAGCCGAAGGCATGCATGAAGCTGGCATCCTTCAAGGCGCGCGCATAATTGTCCAGGCCCACCCACTTGGCGTTGCTGGTGGTGGTGAACTTGCAGAAAGACAGATAGATTCCGTGAATGAATGGATACAGAAAGCCGATGCAGAATGCCACGAACGTGGGCAGAAGGAAGATGGCGAAGCACCGCTGAATCGGACGGCGGATGAGCCGCGAGTTCACCGCCGCGTTGCTTCGTTGCTTTTTTTGTTTCATAGCCGCCCCTCCGCTGGTGAAATGAAACCGGGGAAGCGGGGCTCATCCCGCTCCCCCGGAGCTGGCAGCGGCGCTGCCGGAGATCAGGTTGCGATTACTGGTTGGCGTACTGGGTAGCCCAGCCCTGCACGAACGCGGTAACCACGTCGTCCCAGGAGCCGCCGGCGGAATACTGGGTCATGGCAGCCACGACCGCCGCACGCCAGGTGTCCACGTTGGGAGTGTAGTTGAACGCCCAGCTCACCACGTACTTGCCCTCGGCAATGTATCTGTTGGCGTCGTTGAAGAACACGTTGTCGGAAGCCTTGGCAGCCTTGAAGGGGATGGGGCCGAACTGCTCCGCCATCATGGTGGTGCCCTCGTCGGAGGTCACAACCCAGTAAAGGAAGTCCAGGGTGGCCTTCTGATCGGCCTCGGAAGCCTGGCTGTTGACGGCCCAGCAGTTTTCGGTGCCGCAGGCCAGACCGGCGTCTTCCTCGCCCTCAACGCCGATGTAGATCGGGATCATGACCAGATCGGCGGGGTCCATGCCGAACTTTTCACCCGTCAGGTTGGCATATTCCCAGGTGCCGTTCTGGTAGAACACCGCCTTGCCCTCGCCGAACTCGGCCAGCGCCTGATCGCCCGTGGCGGAAGCCAGCTGGCTGGGATCGGTAGCGCTGTTGTTGATGTAGAGGTCCCAGATCTGCTTGAAGTTATCCAGGTAGGTGCCCTTGATGGTGGCGGGCTGAGAGGTGATGCCGTCATCGCGGAACTCGTAGTACAGGGGCATGTTGGCCAGGTGGCCGGAGAAGCGCCAGCTGGAGGAGCCGTCCATGCCGGAGGAAGTGAAAGCGTCAAAGCCCAGCTCGGCAGCGCGGGCGTGGATGTCCTCCGCCACGGCCTTGAGGGTCTCAAAGTTGGTGATATCCTCCACGGTGTAGCCGGCCTTTTCCAGCAGGGCCTTGTTGGTGATGATGCCGAACGCCTCGTAGCAGTAGCCCACGGCCAGGGCGTCGCCGTTCTCGCCGTAGAGGTTGAACTCGTCGGTGCTCAGCTCTTTGTAGAAGTCGGTGTCCTGCAGGGGCAGGAGGTAATCGGCCCAGGTATCCAGGCCGGCCTGGGTGCCGCACTGGAACAGCGTGGGGGCGGCGTCGCCCTTGTCCATCTCAGCGGTCAGGGTTTCGGAATAGGTGCCGGAGGCGGCGGTGACCACGGTGACGGGCACACCGGTCTGCTCGGTGTAGGTCTTGGCCAGCGCCTGCCAGGCCTCATCGGCTTCGGGCTTGAAGTTGAGGTAGTAGACCTTGCCGGTCGCTTCGGCGGAAGCCGCGCCCGCAACCAGGGTCAGGCACAGCGCAAGCGCCAGAACCAGAGCCAACAGTTTCTTCATGAATGGAACACCCCTTTTCAATCTATATGCGGCACAGGCCGCTTTTGAACCCGTGTGCGAGCAAAAATCGCGCAATCGTTTGCGCGTATTTTCAATCTCGTACTTTAGCCATATCATACCATTCATTGTGGATGTTGTCAAGTGCTTCATGTTTTTTTTGTGAAAATCGTACGACGCCCCATCCCGGCCTGTATGTTTTTGATGGGAACGGCGCATGCTGATGG
>ERZ779888.2858-NODE-2858-length-13460-cov-3.097650_pt1 | contig 13460 bp, 18 predicted proteins | sample MGYA00511245_ERZ779888 | MGnify/ENA primary metagenome ERZ779888 (study PRJEB29588, sample SAMEA2155255) | human gut metagenome | biome: human gut; feature: human-associated habitat; material: faeces | place: Denmark | collected 2008/2010 ... | reverse complement strand
AAAAACTCAAGTTCCGTATAAATAGTTAAATGAAACAATGTTAGTGTTTTTTGTATATAATAAAATTCAAAACAATTTTGAAAAGAACAAATGACCCCTACCATAATTTGCTGTATTTGTACGTTATTTGGTGACTTTGGATAAAAACGAGAAAAGTTCCGAATTCAAAATAAAAACGACTTACAGGCGAATTTGGAGGAGCTATAGGCAATCGAAGCAAAAGCAAAGACAAAACAATAAGCAATAGATAAAATAGGCGGAAATCAATCCGAACTTTTATCTGATAAAAAGAAAATCCGAAACTGTTACCGATGATAACAGTTTCGGATTATTCTTTGCTGGTGGAGATGACGAGAGTCGAACTCGTGTCCAAAATTGTCTTGCCGGGGGCTCTACGAGTGTAGTTTGTTATTTATGATTCCCCTCGCCGGTCGGCAACAAACAGCCTACGGGGTACGGTAGTCTCTGATACCTGACGGGAGCCGAGACGCTCTCCCGTTCATGTTCGCCACTAAGTCGACGCTCTCAAAGGGTCCGTGGCACTACCCAAGGAGAACGAAGGCGCACTTAGGCAGCCTTAAGAACTGTTTTATTATTGTCAGTTAATATTTAAGTTGTTACTTTTTAAGCGGTGCAACTCCGCTACTCGCTGACCGAGGTTCAACAACCCTGTCGAAAGCCTTTCATCCCCAAATCTTATTGTTTTAAATAATGCTTATAATTTGTGCGATAATAGCTGCGAATATAGCCTGCCCTTGACAGCACAACATAGTCTCCGGTGTTCAAATTATAATATATTACATCACCGCTCGGAGCGGTTTTGTGTATGGAATTTTTGTCTGATATAACTCGGTTTGCATTACGGAGATAGGTCTCCAAATCCTTGCAATCCACATCATATCTGTGTTTATAAAAATGATTTACAAATGACTTTGCGTCATAGAATCTGTATGTATATTTATTGCTGAAAGAAACATCAATAACTGTTCGCTTTTTTCGGGAGAGAAAAAAGGTGATAAATGCCGCAATCGATATGCCAATCAACACATTCGCAAAAGTGCCTGTGAAAACATTGGCAATAAAATCAAAGTATGCTACAGCCACGCCAATCACAAGAAAGATGATAGCCAGTGCGTAGTTCAGCGGTTTTGGCTTAGCATAAGATACAGTATACTTTCCGCTGTTTTTGTCTCGGCAGGTCTTGCATCGTTTCGGCAATGATAAACCCTTTGACCTAAAAAATTCTGCCTCATCAGCAGTTATTTCAAACTTTTTGCCGCACTGAACACAAGTGCGTTTCATCAGTAATTGCCTTTCATAGCACGCTCGATAGCTCTGTCAGAATCTTTTTTTGCCTGAACAGCACGCTTGTCGTACATCTTTTTACCTTTGCACAAGCCTATTTGGAGCTTGGCTCTGCCCTTGCGAATATATAGCTGAAGGGGGATTATAGACAAGCCTTGTTGTTGACTCTCTGCAAAAAGCTTGTTGATTTCTTTTTTGTGGAGGAGCAACTTCTTTTTTCGCATAGGGTCACGATTGAATCTATTACCTTGTTCGTATGGCGAAATGTGCATACCTATAGCGTACATCTCGCCGTCATCTACAGAACAAAATGAATCCTTCAGGTTCACTCTGCCGGCACGAATAGACTTTATTTCTGTGCCAAAAAGCTCTATTCCTGCCTCGTATGTCTCTAAAACAAAATAGTCGTGATAGGCTTTTCTGTTTTGCGCTATAGTTTTTGATTCATCTGCCATACCTATCACTCCTTTGGCTGATTTGATTAAATAAGGCTTCTGCCCTCTAAAGCACGGCTGAGAGTAACCTCGTCGGCATACTCCAAATCGGCGCCTACAGGCACGCCGTATGCGAGACGGCTGACAGTAATACCCATCGGTTTAAGCAAGCGAGAGATATACATAGCCGTCGCTTCGCCCTCAACAGTAGGATTGGTTGCCATAATGACTTCTTCTACTGTACCGTCATTCAGTCGGGCAAGCAGCTCCTTTATTCTGATTTGGTCAGGTCCGATATTATCCATTGGTGATATAGCCCCGTGGAGAACATGGTATGTGCCTTTGTACTCGTGGGTACGCTCTATAGCCGCTACATCTCTGGGGTCTTCTACCACACAGATAACACTTTTGTCTCTGTCATTAGATTTACAAATAGGGCACAAATCATCATCAGCAAGGTCACAGCAGATTTTGCACTGTTTTATCTTAGTATGAGCGTCCGTAATAGCTTTAGCAAAATCATTAGCCTCGCTGTCGGATAATCCCAATACATAGAACGCCATACGCTGCGCAGTTTTGTGTCCGATACCCTGCATACGCTCAAACTGGTCTATTAAGTTTTGGAGCGGTGCAAGATTATATGCCATAATTTACCTCTATATTATAAGTAGAAAATCTAAATTTTATTCGTGATTTACAGTCCTGGAATATTAAGTCCGCCTGTAACTCCGTCCAGCTCTCTCTCTGCTTCTTCGTCTATTTGACGGATAGTCTCATTGAGAGCGGCAACCAGCATATCCTCCAGCATTTCTACATCCTCCGGGTCAACAACCTCGGGGTTAATGCCGATTGATTTAACTTGATGGGAGCCGGTCATAGTAACCTCTACCATTCCGCCGCCGGAAGAAACTACATATTCTTTTTCGTTGAGCTCTTCCTTTTTTTGTTCTATGTCAGCCTGCATTTTTTGTGCCTGACGGAGCATTGCCTGCATATTTTGCGGCCCTCCGCCGCCCATTCCTTTTGGTAATCTTGCTTTCATAATTTATACTGCCTTTCTGACTACAAAGTATCACGCTGCTCCCTGTCGTAGTCAAACAAGGCGTGTTAGGATTATTTCAAATCTATATTGAGCGTTCCGCCTGCCTGAGAAATAAAATCTTCGAGAGGGTCACGCTTTTGTGCAGTCTCTTGTGTATGCTTGAAAAGACCTAATTTGTACTTTTTGCCTGTAACCTCGTACAGCGATTTTTTGATAGCTTTTGCATGGGTGGAAATTCGGATGAAATCACGAACTGTTTCGTTTTGGCTGTCAATCAGGAAAAAGTCACCACGGGTGTAGCCCTTAGCTCCGCTCAAAATTCCGAACAGAGCAATATCTTCTTTGTGGATAGCGTCCATAAAATCGCCCCAACCCATAAATTCAACTGTTTCGTCAGATTCCGGTTGTGGTGCTGTCGTATGTGACTGAACAGCAGGAGCGTCCACATGAGGTTCAGTGTTCTGCACCGGTTTTGGCTGAGCAGGCTTATCCTCGGTTGTATCAAAAGAAGCAGGTGCCGGCTCAGATTTCTTTTCCGGCTGTACAGGCTTATGTTCAGTAACGGGTACGGGCTTGGGTTCACTTTCGGTATAATCCGACTTGACCGTAATGCCTGTTTTTATTGCTGTCTCAAGAGCTGAAATTCTGCTGATGAGAGAATCATTGGTTTGTTCGAGCTTAGGCTCACACAACTTTACAAATGCGAGTTCAGTCTCGATTCTTGCGGTAGCTCCGCTTTTTATAGCCACAAGAGTGTTTTGAAACAAATCGAGGGCATAAATTACATTTTCAAGAGTGAATTTTTTTGCACCAGCCAAAATACTGTTGTACTCGTCATCGGTACAAACGATAAGTTCTCGGCTCTTTTTTACTGTTTTTACCACAAGAAAATTGCGGAAGTGATTTATCATCTCTACGCACAGCCGTTCCATATCAAAGCTGTTTTGGTACAGCTCGCTGATAACCGCCATAGCTCCGGCACTGTCTTTGTCAGCAATACAGTCGGAGAGCTTGTACAGAGATTCTCTGCCGGCAAGTCCCGCAACATCGGATACCAAAGCGGTATCTATATCATTGCTTCTGCCTGCACATTGATCAAGGATTGACAAACCGTCACGGAGTGCGCCGTCTGCGATGCGAGCGATGAGCACAGCTGCATCGTCATGAAGGGCAAAGCCCTCTTTGTCTGCGACCTCTTTCAGTCGTACTGCCATGGTTTCCGGCTGAATGCGCTTAAAATCAAAGCGCTGACAACGAGAAAGAATAGTGGCAGGCAATTTGTGTACCTCGGTTGTGGCGAGAATGAATATAACATGAGCAGGTGGCTCCTCCAAAGTCTTTAGCAGAGCATTGAATGCACCCGGCGACAGCATATGTACCTCGTCGATGATATAAACTCTGTATTTTCCACGAGCAGGAGAATAATTAGTATCTTCTCTCAAATCACGGATATTATCAACGCCGTTATTGGAGGCAGCATCAATTTCTACTACATCGTAGATAGAGCCGTTATCAAGCCCTTTGCATACCTCACATTCGTTACATGGTTCGCCGTCAACACTGTTTTCGCAGTTCACGGCTTTAGCAAGAATTTTGGCGCAGGTCGTTTTGCCTGTGCCACGAGAGCCGGTAAAGAGATATGCGTGGCTGATTCTGCCGTTTTTTATCTCATTTTTAAGGGTGGAGGTAACATGATCCTGACCGTACACATCGGCAAAAACCTTAGGTCTGTATTTTCTGTACAAAACTTGGTACATAGTATTCCTCCTCCTGATAAATAATTAGTGCCCTTGCGCCCTTTATGTAACGTACAGACTTGTCTGAGGCACACAGAATAATCCACTTATTGCTGCTCGGTTCCCCGCCTGACAAGGTTCGTAGCATCCCGTCGCACAGGGCCCATACGCTACACAAAAAGCGCAAAAGCACTCTTCGCTAAAGTATTATACAATAAAACCAATATAAAATCAATACTTTTACATTATAAAATATTCTTAGACAGCTATCACCTTAAATTTTTGAATGAATACTTTAATGCTTGAAAATTATTGTTGTCACAAACTGCTTTTTATCTTTTTCATACAGCCATTCGTATTCTGCATTATTCTTTTTGGCATATTTTTCTATGATTCTTGTGCCAAAACCATGCTCTGCTTTTGATTCCTTTGTCGTTAATAATTTATGACCTTTGTCAATAGGCGGAACATCGCAGCTGTTTGTTACTTTTAGAATATCAAAATTATTGACGCATATAAGCGAAAATTCGATATATCTTTCTTTACTTTGTCTGGCTGCTTCAAAGGCGTTGTCCATTAGGTTATTGATTATCATTGAAAGATCCGACTCCTGAATGTAGTCGAGATTGGCAGTTCTGACTTCGATACTAAGTTTTACGCTACTGTTAATGCATAGTGCATTATATTTACTTAGTAATAAATCAAGAAGTTTGTTATTTGTTAGCTGAATAATATCATATTTTTGAATGTCGCCGATAACTCCTTGAACATATGAGTCTATTTCTTCGATATTGTCTATACCTGCTATTGTTAAAAAATGATTTTTTGTATCGTGAAACAGCATACGCATTTCATTGTTTTGGTGCTCGAGAACTTCCAAGTAATCAGTATTGATTTCGAGCAATTTGTTTTCTGTCTGAAGTTCATTCAGATATGCATCATTTTTGGCAAGTTGTTGATAGTAAACGAATATGTAGATACTTGCAATAATCATCAATATGTTAAGTACCATAAAACCAATGTTATATGAGGTGCTGTAGTTATTGGCAAATGACATTCTCAAAAACAGATATGCTATTGCTATGGACAAAACAGGAAACATAAAGAGAGGTATATAGCGTGTAGAATTATTATTTCTGAATTTTAGCTTGTTGATAATGAATGCAATAAGCTGCGAAATAACAAAATACATTACCTTACTTATAGTTGCTAATATATGGAATGTGATTGTATCTGTTTTGTATGTGTTCGTTGGGATTTTCATTATGTAAGAGGCAAAATATATAGTTATCATTTCTGTACCAAACATAATTGCATCCAAAAGAACGGAGTATATTACAGCTTCTTTAAGCTTTATTTTGAAACATAGCTTAAAGAAAGTGAAATTTATTATCAAGAATACTGCAAGGTTCAGTATGTCGTTATTTACGAATTTTAAAACAAGAGCCCCTGTTATAAAAATAAAAAATCCTATTAGGAGAGATTTGTAGACTTTGTTTTGTTTGGAATCATAATTATGCGAAATGAACAAAAACGCTATAATCATCTCAAATGCGTACAGATAAATGTCAAATATCAGTTTCATATTACATACCTGTCATATATCTAATAAAAGCTTTGTGTACTGCGGATTGGTAATTTCTCGATATAGGCAGATTGTACTTGTAGTCGAGCTGAATGGTATCATTTTCGTATTTAGTTAAATATTCCATGTTTACAATATAGCTTTTGTGAGTTTTAACAAACAGCGAGCTTATCAGATGGTCCTCCCAAAAGGCCATTTTATTTGATGATATGTAGATTTTGTTTTCTGTTACCACTTTGGTTTTTCTGTGACCTATTGGCTCTATTTCGATATATATAATATTATTTGCGTTTATTCTTACTGCTGCATTATTTTCTTTCAAAAAGAATTTGATTGTGGTATTATCGATTCTTTTTAGTGCGTTATCAAAGCCATCGTAAAACCGTTTTGAATCAATAGGTTTTTCAAAAAATCTTGCAGCGTTGAGATTTAATGCCTCATCGAGATACTTTTTGTGGGAGGTAATGTACATTAGTACAATATGACGATTTTTTTCTCGGAGAATTTTACCGACTTCAATTCCGTTGCATCCGGGCATCTCAACATCGAGTATGGCAATGTTAAATTTGATATTGCTGTCAATAAGATCTTTACTGTCACTGAAGGTATGTACTTCAAAATCAGTATTATGTTCTCCCGAATAGAATGACAGATGCTCTTTTACATTTTTAATGAAGTTTGAATCGTCATCACAAATTGCAATTAACAAAAATGTTACCTCCTTGCAAATTAAAACGGCATATTTCACATATACAAAATAATATTAGCATACTATTGCGAATGTTGCAAACAAAATTCGGCAGTAAAAACTGCCGGGAAAACTATCTGTTCATTCTGTTACTGATGAGCGATTTTGCAGTATCGTACAAAACGGATATTTCATAATCGTCACATAATTTTATCAAATCGATAAAATCTTCGGACGGAGTATCTCTTATAGTTCCTAAGAGCAAATAGTCCGGGGTTATTTTTAATGCTTCGCATAAGTCTAATAATACTTCCAGACTGACGGATCCACCGTTTTCAAATTGAGATATATGATTTTTTGAAATTCCGACAATTTCTGCCAATTGCGGTTGTGTATATTTTAATTCTTTTCGTCTTTTTGCAAGGCGAATTCCTATTTTATCGTATTTTATATTCATTTCATCACCGAATATAATATTATCACTCATATTGCATAAAGAACACAAACCATTATTGAACAAGTTAACTCATAGTGTGAAACACACAATAAATATATGATTAGTTAAGAAAAAGATTGCTTTATTACACAAATTGAATGATAAATATACCTGTTTTGATTATTCTATTGAAATTTTTCATTTAACAGTTATGATGAATATGTAAATGCTGATTATCATAAAATGAAAGGAGTTGCTAATATGCAGATTAAGAATAAGTTTGTTGAGTCTGTGAAAAAAGCTGTTGAAACTGAAATGAAGCATTCGGCTAACAGCACTACTTGCGGTGTTTTGTTTCAACCGAGCTGTCCGGAAGCATTAAAGAAGTTCAACAAGATTGACAATGATTAGTAAATTATCTGTTAGTCTTACGGACAAGCTTATTGCAAGAGGAAATGTTTCTGAAAGTGAGCGAGAATTATACATTTATGGATTCTTTATGTTTTTGTCGCATTTAATGTATCTTGTTCTCGCTTGCGTTTTTGGATTGGTATTTGGATGCTTTTTAGAGAGTATAATTTTCTATATTGCGTTTCAGCTGATAAGAAGATATGCCGGAGGCTACCATGCTGATAAGGAAATCAAATGTGAAATTTTTTCTGCTCTTTCAGTAATAGCCAGTGTTGCAATTATTAAATTAACAAAAGTATATAGCTTTGGATCAGCATTATTGGGCACAGCGCTATTGTGTGCAGTTTTAATATTTGTTTTTTGTCCGCTTGATACTCCGGAAAAACCTTTGTCAAAAAAAGAATTCAAGTATTATCGCAAAGTATCACTAACGATTTTATTATGTATTTTAATTGCAATAATAGTATCTTTTTGCTTTAAATTGAACATTATATTTGCACCTTGTTGTGTAAGTATTATTCTCGAAGGTGTATTAGTTGGCGTTGGCCAAATCAAAAAATTATGCACAAAAAAGAGAGCAAGCTCCGATATATAAGGAGCTTGCTCTTAAATTTTTTGTATGATAATTTATTATTGTTTTAGGCATTGTTTTGGGAATATGGTAAAGGTATCGCCTACATTTTCGCCTTATTAAAGTCCGAACATATTTTTGCAAATTCTTTTACCGCAAGAGGTGCTGAAAATTTTGTTATATGCGTTTTCTACAGTTTGTCTTTGGAGATTGTCCTCCATCATATTTACGAGAAGATCTGCCTCCACAAGTATTTGGTAGTCAATACTGTTTATGTCATCATATGTGTGGTGATGAGCTATCAAATACTGCACCCTGTCGGATATTTCGGTATCAAATCCTAATTTGCTCAGCAGCTTCTTTGCTATAGCAGGGCCTTCCTTTTCTTGCAGTTTTCCGCCGCAGCTGCCGTATTTTTCTTCGCAGGTGTGGATTCCTATGTCGTGAGTAAGTGCGGCAGTCTCAATTATTAACAATGTTCTGTCATCGACTTTTTCCGTTTCTGCTATCAACTTTGCATAGCTGTGCACCTTGCAAAAATGCTGTATTCTTTTTGCATCGCCGCTGTACAAGTCTATCATAGCCAAATGTAATTTATTTATCATCTACTGTACCTCTATGCTTTTTATTAAATCAAGGTCTTTAGTAATGCCGCACACCCTTTATGAATATCACTGTAGCATTTGTCAAAATCTCTTGTGTACCATGGGTCCGAAATGTCAGCGGTGCTGTCAGTGTATTCTGTCAGCTTGTGTATTTTGCCCTTGTTGTCGCCGCCGAAAATGTGCTTCATATTTCTGATGTTTGCACTGTCCATGCCAATGAACAGGTCGTATTTGTCATAGTCGCTTTTTTGTAGTTGAACAGCACGCTTGCCGGCGGGGTTAATACCGTGACTTTCGAGTACAGCCCTTGCCGGAGGATAAACAGGATTGCCTACGCCGTTCCAAATTTCTTCCGTGCTTGTTGCGCTCGAGCAGATTACAAAATCATCTTGCAGTCCTTTTTCCTTAACTATATCTTTAAGTATAAATTCAGCCATCGGCGACCGACAAATATTGCCGTGGCAAACGAACATTATTTTTATCATTTTGCAGACCTTTCAGAAAATTATTGATTTAAAATCCATTCTACCCATTTTTCATTTCTTAAAAATACACTGACGAGCTTGTGAGCATATTTGTCAGGTCGGGTATATTTTATATTGCCGTTATGTTCCTTTAGTCTTTGATAAAATTTATCATCACTTTCTATGCTGACAACATTATCATCGACCGAATGAGCCATCCAAATTGGTACTTTTGCTATTTTATCAAAATCAATTTCATCAACAGATTTGTACCCATAGTATTCACCCATAAGTTCAATTGCACCGGCTATTATATCATAGTGATTGGCTAACATATTCCATGTTAAGCCACCGCCAAATGAGCAACCGTATATGTAAATTCGGTTTGAATCAATATCATTTTCGCTTTGTAATTCGGTTATTAAATTCGTAACGGCATCTGTATATGTTTCTCTGCAATAGGACTCGTTGATATATTTTTGCATTGTAAATTGCGGCACAAGAATATTGCAGTCGGCTTTAATTAGTTTTAATGTTTGACCGAATGTAAAATGTTCAAAAAATTGCTTGAAGTTGTCGTGACCGATTGTACCTGCCCCGCCGAAATAAACTATCAACGGCTGATTTTTTCTGTGCGATTTTCTGAAACGAAAGGGAATTACTCTGTCGGAGCGTTTGTCAATAAATACATATTTGTCATACCTTGCAAAGCCTTTTCCGGTTTTGTTTATTTTGTCAGGTCCGTATTTACTGATAATATTTTGTCTATAATCTTCGCCTATTTTGATAATCTTTGAGAATTTATAAGTGTTTTGAATGTACTTTTCAAGTGTGATTGTATTCTTGGGATTTTCGATTTTTTCAAATCCGTCAACTGAAAGCCTGTATAAATTATTGTCCTCGCCAAGTACAATAATGTAGTTATCTCTTTCAGTAAAATGTTCGCCGATTCCTGATTTTTCTAAAAAGTCAATATAGTTGTCATCGTTAAAACTTAATTTTATAATGTCAATTCCGTTTTTTAATATGTGCTCAGATATAAACGAACCGATTTTATTGAAGTCAATTACTATCATTTTACTGACGCAATAATAGTATTTCATAGCTTTCTCCTTGAATTTTGTTTAGCCGTTCAGTGTTTGTAACTTTTAATCTTCGGTTGGTTAGTGTTGTGTGTTCCGATGTTTTTTCATTCTGTCCTCAAATTCAGCGAGAGTAGGGGAGTCGTACTCAAATGTAATTGCTGTGTTTTTTACATAATAATCATATATTTTTAAGACACTTTCGGCATCGCCTAAAGTTGCGTCACGAACTTCTGACATATTATTCCTTCTTTGATTTTGATTATATTATCGTGCTGAATTTATGTCAAGAATTTTGGCACAGGATATTTTCATATTGACTGCAGACAGACAAAAATAAGCCGAGAGGGTGTATCTCTCGACTTGTTTTAGCTATCGGTGTGTTATCAATTTTTTGCTAACGATAGTTTTATTATGTTTCCGGCGGTGCTGTTCTTTTTTATCATGCACACGGGGCGGACACCGATTTGATTGTTTGTGCATACAGCAGGATAGGTGTCGCCGGTTTCGGTCACGCAGGTTATGTATTTTCTGTCATCGTCGGGATTATCCGCTTGAGTTGACAGCCACCACCAATATCTTTCCGACTTAATCTTTTCTCTGTACCTTTTGTACATTTTTTCGGTGAGCAGACCGAAATGCTTTTCACTTAATCCTGTTCCTTTCAGATTGACAAAGTCGGCGTCATTTTTTAGTTGGTTATATAAAAATTCGTTCAGCAGCTCGTCCACTTCTGAACCGTCAAAAATATTACTCTCGCTGTCAAATCCCATTGTAACTAAAATTTTTTCTGCCAGACAAAGCAGTCTGTCACCAAAATTATCAAGTACAATAAAGCTAAAATTGCCTATCATTATTCTTTTGTCCATCATTACATTTCTCCTTATTTTGCTTATTATTTTATTTCCGTATTTATTCAAAAACTTACCTCAAATATATCATAGCACCAAGCCTAATAATAATTTGTCGTACATTGTCGAATATTTCAAAAATTTTAAAAAATTTATCAGTAATTTTCATTTGTTCTGTTAGGCATTTTTCACACTCGACAGTTATGAACCTGCGGTTTTCTATAATGCCCGGAATGTAATTTATGACAACAAAAAAACCGCACAGCCGTCAGCTATGCGGTGAAAAACTATGTGCCTTTAGACGATTACAAAATGCCCTTATGGGTAGAGTTAAATTTTATTAGTGTGCTTGTTTAATCTTTGGGTTTCCAATATTGATCGGTATCGTCGAGATATTTAATTCTATATTTTTTACACCAATCCAACGCCATTTTTTCAGTTATTTTGTATTCGTAATCAAAATAAGGGTCATAAAGAGAATGTCCATATTTTTCATTATCGTCAATGAAAATTCTAAACGCTACTTCAAAGTCTCTATCTTGATGCAGTTCATATTTTACTTCTTCCAAGTGTACAGAATTCAAAAAACCATTGTATAAATCAGTAAAAGTTATTCGAGGTAATCTATAATAATCTTTATACTTTTTCAATTTTAATTTGCTTAACTCATCAAGTGAATATATACCCTTTTGAAACTTTCCTCTTTTACCTTTTAGATAAACCATATCCTTAAAAGGAATAGCCATAATGATATCATGTAATGAAACACCGCTCATAAAAACTCCTCCCTAAAATTATCGGTAATCACTTTTGAGTTTTATGTTACAGAGTGTAGTGAATTTGGACTTTTTGATTTGAAAAATCATCAGAAGTAACCTTATAGTCTGCATTCATTAAATGGGTATATGACACATCGTTTGAATCATTTGTAAAGCCTAAATGTATTTTTTTAGGCAGTTGATACGGAATTTCGGCTAATTCTTCCTTTGAAATTCCTTTTTTAACAGAGATTATGCAGGTTACATATCCCACAGTCTTTTTCTCAATATAAAACGGATCGAACATACCGCAGTCATAGTCAATCAAAAAATTATCATCTTTTGTTTCGTCAAAGTAGACATTGACTATATTCGCATCACTGCGGTTATCTACCTTTATTAAGCAAGAATAATATTCGTATTTATCATTCAGCTTATAATTTTTGTAAGCTGTGGCATAAACATTATCTTTTTTTAGATTTGTCTTTTTTAACTTGTTACTTATGGTAACAACTGCAATAGTATCTTGCTTGCCGGCTTCGGACTTCTGTTGCTTGTTGCTGCTGTTTATGAGCAATACGGACAGAACAATTACCAAAGCCAAAATACATATTCCGACACCGATAAAAACAATTTTTTTCTTCATAATTATCCCTCTGCTTTTTCTTATGTTGGTTCTTCGTTTTCTATTTTTGATGAGGTGGATAGAAACAGGATATAGATTATCTCGCTGAATCTGCTGAAAGCACCCAAATGTTCTTGCTCAAAGTTTTGGAAAAATGCGTCAATAAAAGCGTATACACAAACAATAACAGCGGAGAAAATAAACAGTTTTTTGCTGGCAGTTATATTGTCTTATTTTATGAGTTTTGCAGTGGTGTAGACTGAGATGATAACGCTCGAAACAAAAAATACAATGCCGGAAATATTTGTTGAATACTTCATATCAATAATTACCGCTATGACCAAAATAATTATCGATACTGTATTAAATATTTTCAAAAAATTCTTTTTTGTTTGTTTTCCTTTTGTTTTATGGCAACTTGTATTGTCGTTCATAAGCCGCTACAACCTTTCAATAAATACGTTGTCACAATATATTTTGTCATAAAATGATGATTGTTTATGCCTTAAGTATACTATTAAGCAATATGTTATGTCAATAGCTAATACATAATTATTCAAGAATTACTACAATTTTGTATGACTTTACTAAATTATTAAATAATTATTAAATTGTTGCAGCTGTAGTGAAATTTTGTAAAGAGGTAAATATAAAACAAAAAAGGACTTGATTATGTCCCTAATTTCAACGGTTTTGCAGCAGGTAACAGGTGCGCCTTAGGTATCTGTATGAGCAGATATTCAAAACTGTTTGGCAGATTTTCTAATGGATTTGTGTTGCATATTGAATTTTGAAATTCATTTCAGAAAAAGAAAAACCTGCGAAAACGCCGTGTTTACGCAGGTTTTGGAGCTGATAGTCGGACTC